>JFJP01039899.1_pt1 | contig 12363 bp, 13 predicted proteins | sample 431651 | NCBI WGS metagenome assembly JFJP01 (sample SAMN02602958, study PRJNA72255) | Microbial mat metagenome, whole genome shotgun sequencing project. | biome: fresh water; feature: sink hole; material: water; isolation source: purple microbial (photo- and chemosynthetic) mats found in... | reverse complement strand
TTCCCATACTCGTGACCTGCTGCTTGCCGAATGATCCGGGGCTCAACTGCGGGTCCGGGTAGAACAACTGGCGGCCGCTGGGGAGCCGCATCTTCAAGAACCTACCCTCACAGAGCATCTCGATACCACGGTATTCAAAGCCCTGGCCCGGTGAGCCAACGGCCTGTATGGCGGCCTCCTCCAGGGCCCACCACAGTCGGCAGGTCTCGGGGCGGTCAGCACGCCAGATCTGCTTGGCAATGTCGCACGCCATGGCGGTTTCGTGGTCCAACTCGCCCCTCATCTCTGGGTTCTTTTTGAAGTAGTCCAGGGCGCGGGCATTCGCCTTTTCACGCATTTCCGCTGTTGATTTGCGCAGCAGCGGCTCTTTCATTTTCCTTAGATCGACGCCATAAGTGCCAGCCATGGTCACATAGGCCCCGATTCCGCCGCCGTAGCCCAGGCCGAGTTCAGAGGGCTTGCCCTCGTTGCGCTGCTTTTTGGTAATCTGGTCGTACTGCAGATCATATATGAGCATCGCGGCCATTTTGTAGAGATCTTTGCCGTCCTTGTAGGCCTGTAGGACGTGACCTTCGCCAGCCAACCAGGCCAGCACGCGGCCTTCAATAGACGCATAGTCCACCGCGATCAGGTCGTGCCCTGGCGCGGCGGATATGGTGCCGCGCAGGCATGATGACGCTGTGGCCAGTGGGAGTCCCCACATAGCCCGCACCCATTCAAAGTCGCCAGCCAAGATGTCCTGGATGGCTGCTTCGACTTCCTTGGGCTTCAGAGTTCCACGCGGGAAGTTCTGAGTCTGAATGCGCATGCCCGCCCACCTGCCCGTTGAGGCGCCATGATACAGAGTAAGGCCGCGAGCACGGCCATCCAGGTCCGCGCAGGCCTGCATGCTGTTGTACTTGGCGACAGAGGACTTGGCGTATTCTGCGCGGATTTCTATGACTTCACGCACCACAGGGTCCAGGTCTTCCAGCAGCAATTCGCCCACGGCGGCCTTGTCAAGCGCGGAGGCCTTGACGCCCTTGGTGGCCAGCCAGGCCACGATCTTGGAGACCTCAGAGGGCGCAGAGACCACGTAGTTCGTCAACTCTTTGATGCGCAGCTCCAGGGGCTTTCGGGCGGCCTCGCACATCGCGACCATCGCGTCACAGACCTGGCGGTCAATATAAACGCCACGATCATTTATGACTTGGTCCATATGCCAGACGGCGACTTCCGCCTCCGGCATCTCTCCGAGCGCTTTGGATAGGGCGTACTCTGCCTCGCAGTCCTGCATGCAGTAGCGGCATAGAGACATGAAACTCTCTGGGTCCTCTACCCATTCAGAGGAGTCTTTCAGCGTTGGCTTCCTGGGCTTGCACATGCGCATCATCAGGGACCAGCCGGCTTTATCCTTCGTGATGCTCAGGCCCAGAGCAGCAGCGGCCTCGGCGAGGCTCCGAGGCAGCGCGTGCATAGCGGCCAGGGCGGCTGAGCAGCGCATCTTCGCCAAGGGCAAATCGGGCAGACCGCGCTTTTTGGCCATCTGTTCGCGCCAAATCACGCGCTCAAAGCCCGCGTTGTGCGCTTCAATCTCGTCTGCCAGGTCTATGAGAACGAGAATTTCTTTGAGTTCTATGCGCGGCAGGCTCCAAGTCTCTGCGTGCTTGTTCCAGCGGAACGGGGCCGTTTCATCCCACCAGATCCGTGGCGCGCCGTTGTCAACTTTGACGCTCAGGCAGGTAATCTCCGTGCTCGGGTGCGCGGCGTAGGCATGCGCTCCGGCCTTTTTGATGTCGCAGCGGGACCTGGTTTCAAAGTCCATGGTGAGTTTCATCGCAGGTAGTCTTCCTGGGCTAGGTGTGAGATGATGCGCTGGCCGATCCAGCGGGCGCAGGGGACCGCCCAGCTGTTTCCCAGGGCTTTGTATCGTGGGCCATCGGGGCAGGATTCGGCGGGCTTTTTGCGCCAGGGGATCTGCGTGTATGAGACAGGGAATCCCTGGAGTTTTTCGCACTCAGATGGGGTCAGGCGGCGGACAAATGGGCCCGACCGTATCATCGGGGTATTGCGCCCTGAGGCGTTGGCGTTCGTCCCCAGGGTATTCGCGACGTCAGATTCACGGACCTCTCCCGCCTGGTTCTGCGCGAACGATGCCACGGCCAATGTCTGGCACTTGGTCAGGGCCCCAGCCTTGTCGTCGCCGACCTTGAACTGCTGCGTTCCACCAGCCTGCCAGGGGAAGCACACGACGGCTGCGTGCGCCGCGTTGTCACGGGCCAATGTGTGGCAGGGGCTCTTTTCGTCCCGCTCTTGCCGGTTCAGAGGGGCTGTGACCTGGAATAGATCGTAAGGGACGACCTCCTGGCCCGTAATATATGTCTCGTGGTCAGGCTTCAGGGAGAGTCCGCCACGTGCTTTAAGGCAACATGCAACTTCTCGGGCAGCGTCTTGCCCCGCTTCGTCGCCCTTGCCAGGATGCCACTGCATGCCTTCGCGCTCAAAAAGAATCGCGGCGGGATCAACGTCTTGTCGAGCACTTGCGACAACCCACACACGCTTCCGGCGTTGGGCCAGGCCGAAAAATTGGGCGTCGAGGACCCGCCACGCGACTGTGCGCGATGGTCCAACGACAACACCAGCGTTCGTCCATTTGCCCCCTGGCGGCTTGATTTCATCGTCTTCGCCGGCAAGGCCAGCAAGGAAACAACCAAACGCGTTCCCGTCGGCGGAGAGCATTCCTGGCACGTTTTCGTAGATGATGATGCACTCAGGCTGCCCGAGGCACCGCCGCCTGGCGTCGATGGCGTCGGCGATTCGGCAGAATTCGAGGCTGAGTTGTCCACGGCTGTCTCCTAGTGACTTGCGGAGACCGGCCACGCTGAAAGCCTGGCACGGGCATCCGCCTGTGAAAATGTCGGGGGATTCAACTTCACCAGCGGTGATACGCACCGCGATCTTCGTCATGTCGCCGAGGTTCTCAACGCCCTTACGCCCAGGGGCGGGGCCGTAGTGGTGGGCAAGAACAGCGGACGGGAATTTCTCGATCTCCGCCAACCAAGCGGCCTCCCATCCGAGGGGCTGCCAGGCGACGGTCGCGGCTTCGATGCCACTACAAACGGATCCGAATTTCATGGGGGCCTTTGAGGCTAATCTACTCCCCTGCCGAGGTTGGCTATTCGCCCGGCTCCGTCAAGAGCCGTACCCTCGGCAGGGTTTCGCTGGCGGAGAGGGGTGGCTTGCGCCAGGTCCCGCAGGACGCTCCCCTCCCCATATCCGGCCCCCTCTTTAACGGCGGGGGCCGTACCGTCAAGCGTCTACAATCACGAACTCGTCGTCAGGCCAGGGCTCACTGCAGAAAATCATCCGCCTTGATGTCGCCGAAGGCGTCCGCTGCTGCGGGGCCCGTCGAGCCAAAGTGCTCGTCATCGCGGGCGATCATCGTGTTGTGCAGGCCGAACGAGATCCCCTTCTTCTTGTTGTCGTAGCTGTACGCCGACAACTGGATGTACATCCAGATGCCGCCGTAGATCTGCTCGGGGTCGATGACCGGCGCCTTCTTCTTGTCGATGCAGCCAGGCTTGAACTTGCTGGCCACGTTGGCGTACCAGTGGTTGGCGAACCCAGCGTACTTCGTGCCCTTGGCGATCCCGTCCTCGGTGCTGTCGCCGCTGTCGCCATCGTGAAGGGGCAGCAGGATGCGGGCGGGCCTGGTCTTCGGGTCGGGCCAGGTCAGCTGGATCGCCTCCGCGACTAGCTTCTCCAACTCGGCCTTGACGGCCTCGCCGCCGGTCTTCGGGACCAGGATCGTCAACTGGAACTTGGGGCCCGACTCGCTCTCCACGGGCGTGAAGACGCTTGGGAAAGCGATGCGGAGCGGAACTTTGATGGTGATTGGCTTGGTTGCGGGCATGGGAGGGGGTCCTTAGGCAGGGGTGATGGTGACGAGTCGGGGGCCACGGTACGAGCGGACGGCCTGAGCGATCTGGGCGGGCACGCCATTGCGCTCCGCGCCGCAGAGCATCTCGATGATCCGACCGTCGGGCATCTTGAAGCGCTTGAGGCAGGGGTTGGGCTTGCGCAGCAACTCGGCGTTGCCCTCGCCCCACTTGGGCCGCTCAGCCTTCGGCAGGGAGTGGTAGACGGCGCGGCGGATGCGGCGCGAAGGGTAGCGAGGCTTCTCAGCGGTCGCGTTGGTCGGTTGGTCGGAAGAGCTCATAGTGCTCTGGGTTCCTTGCCCTACTGGGCGGGTTATACGGGCATGATACAGGGCACCGAGTGCTGCCAAGGCCAGAAGCCCTGACAGCACTTCGAGTGCGTCACTCACCGCAGCCATCGAACGCGGTGTTCGCGTCGATCGCTATGGCTTCGCGTTTGTCGCTCGCAGGAGCGAGGGAAACGCCGTGCTTTTTGCTGATAAATGCGGCAAGAACCTTCGGGTCTGCATGCGCGGACTTGAAGGCCTTTTCAAGCGCAGCGGGGCTCAGCAGCGCGGAGGGTTTGCGGGGGTCAACGCCCGCCGCGAACGCTGCGGCCTCTACGGAGGCCTCGTCGGAGGCCTCGTCGGACCAGCTCCTGCGCGCTTTGCCCTGGACGAACTTGTAGCCAACCTCGTGGGGCGAGTAGCGGCCCTCTTTGAGCCCAAGTTCCACGTCGGCCTTGACGGCCTTCGCAAAGCCCGTGATGGCATCCGCGAACATCAGGATTCGGCCCTTTTGCTGGGGCGTGAGATCCGCCAGGGCCGGCAGTCTGAACTCGCCGCCGAGTGCCGGGTCAGGCACGGCGACCAGTGTGGACACGCTGTTGCGGAGTTTCGGGCAGACGCTCGCGGCTGGGCAGTACCGGCAGTGCTCGCCTTCCGCCAGGGCCGCGTCTGGCTCCCTGGTCCGCGCAGCCGCTGGCCGCAGGACATCGTGCCCCCAGGCGATGAGGTCTTGTGGATCCATCTCCACCGAGCGTGGGTCGCCAACACGCGGCTGATCGATGTCCAAGATGACCTTGTCGTACCCGCCGCCGCCGTCAGGGCCCATGGCTCCGAGGCCATAGGACATCAACTGCGGGTTGCCCTTCGCGTCCACCCATGCGAACCCATATTTTAGGTCGCGCACACGTAGCACACCGAAGTCCTGGCGGATCACGGCGTCGCTCGTGCCGCCCATATCCTGGTCCAGCCAGGTCAGGTCCAGGCGCTCTTCAAAGACGGGCGTTTCCCCGAGTTCTGCGGCCAGGTCGTAGGTGCGGTCCAGGTAGCCCTGCGCCGCATCAACCATGTCCTGGTCCACGACGACCGTCTCGCCGTCAACCGCCACTTCCCGGCCCAAGAACGAGTCGCATGGTAGGCGTTCAGGGCCGCACGACGACGCGATGGTGTGCGTCACGGTGCCTTCGCGGCTGGCGTCTGAAGCCACGCGCCTGATCGTTGCGCAGAGGCGCACAGACCCAGGGCACGCCACCCAGCGGTGCGCCCCTGAGCACGCCAGCAGCGCGTGCGCAGAGGGCTCCAGGATCAACTTAGCGGCCGTCATGGGGCACCCCCAGGAACCGCCTGAGAACGAAGACCGTCTCGTACTGCTTGGCCAGGAGCCGCGATGTTTCGGCCTCCTGGGTGGCGGGGACGGTGCTTTCCGCGATCGCGGGTACGCCGAGGCGTCGGACCGCGATCAGGTGCACCATCTGCACTCGTTGTGGGTAGGCCATGGCTTACGCCTTGCAGGCGGCGATGACCGCGGCGCGGAGGTGCTCGGGCACGGCGCTCACGCTGGCCGACTTGCCGGTCTCGTTCAGGACCTTCCTCGCCTGGTCCTTGCCCCATGCAGCCCTGGCGGCAGCGTCCAGGGTGGCGTCGGCCTTCGCGGCCATGGCGCCTGCGTAAGCGACCAGGGCGTTACGCAACTCCTCGACGGTTGGGGTCTTCGAGGGCTCCGTTGGCACTGGATCTGGCTTGATCTCGTCAACCACGACTATCTCAACGCGCTTGACCGGCTCCTGGACGGGGATGGCGTCGGGCACGACGTGCGCGGTGACAGGCATGGCGGGCGTGGGAGCCTTGGGTGGCACCGGTGCGCTTGGCACCCGCTTGGCCAACTCCTCCGTGAAGCGCTCCGCATGCGCCTCCGTCATGCCGCCTGGTCCAGTGTTGATCTCGGCGACGTAACGGGCGGCCTCAACGGCCTTGCGTGCGCGGCTGGGCTTTGCGCTCTCGGCCGGGATGAGCGCGGTCGGGGCGTCGGCGCCTTCTAGGATTGCGATGAGGCGTGCGACGGCCTGTCGCTCTGCGGGGAGAAGCGGGTCAAAGGAGACGTTCATGGTGAGGGGTCCTTGCGCCAGTGGCGCGGGTGTGGGGATGTCGTAGGCCTGGTCTATGTGGGATCAAGGGCCAGCAGGTCGTCCGCCCAAGACGCTGTGTCACTCGGAGCGCCGTCCAGGATGGTCGTGATGATGGCCTGCTTCCTGACAATTTTTGTCAGTACCTGCGCGTCCATGCTGCCCTCCAAGACCAGGTGCTGCACCAGCACGTCGTGGAGTTGCCCGATGCGGTGCGCCCGGTCTTCGGCCTGGCTCAGTTTGCCTGGCAGCCAGTCGGCCTCAACAAAGATGACGAGCGAGGCTTCGGTCAGCGTCAAGCCCGCGCCTGCGGCCATGATGGACCCGATGAAAACGCGGCATTCTGCGGTCGTTTTGAACTTCTTGACCTGCTCGTCTTTGGCCGCGTCGCTCATGCCGCCATAGAGCAACGCCGAGTCCTCAAAGGCTGCATGCAGGGCTTCAAGCACGTCGCGATGATGGGCGAACACGATGATCTTTTCGCTGGATTCCAGCGCGTTCTTGATGAACTCAATGGCCTGCGGCAACTTGGCCAGAGCGGTTTCATGGCGGGCCTTTGTGCATTCATCAAAGTCCACTGGCACGCCGGCTTTGAGTTTCGCGACGATCGCGGCGAACTGCTCGGCTTCGTGCTTGAGGGCCTTTGAGCATCCGTCAGCGGGCAGTTCAATGATCTGGCGCGTCTTGGGCGGCAGGTCTTTCAACACGTCGGCCTTCAAGCGCCGAAGCATAAATGGCTTGAGTTTCGCGCTCAATTCCTCCAGATTGCTGGCCCCAGAGTAGTCCCACATGCGGCGCACCTGGGCCTGCGGGCGTGCGACCTGGGAGAAGCGCTCCCAAACTGCAAGTGGCAAACGCGGTCCGCCCTGCAGGTGATTCGCACTGCAGAACATCCTGTACGCAGCCCAGTCTTCCGGCCTCATGCGGTTGATAACGACCATCTCCTTCGCATTGCAGTATCGCAGACCGAAATCGTGCATAGCGCCCCAGGCTCGGCGGTCCAGGCTGAAGAGGATCGGCCAGAGTTCTATGGGCCTGGACTCAACGGGCGTGCCGCTCAGAAAGATCTTGCGCCCCTTAAAGCCTGTCCACAGCGCGGCCTTCGTGCGCTTGGCGTCGGGGTTCTTGAGGTAGTGCGACTCGTCAAATACTACCAAATCCCAGGTAGTTTCCGCTAGTTTCTTGCTGTGACGATCCAGCACGTCGTAGTTCACGACGACCACGTCCGCTTCGGGGAGCACGGATCCTTTGACGATGCCTATACTGAGTGGCGCGGTGAGCCAGGTTTCAAGTTCGCGCTTCCAGTTGCTCTTCAGCGAACTCGGGCACACGATCAAGATGCGCACGGCGGCGATACGGTTGGCCAGGGCGATCGCCTGGACCGTCTTTCCGAGGCCCATCTCATCCGCCAAGAGCGCGTTTTTATGGTCAAACAGCCAGTTTTGCCCGTCATCCTGGTAAGGATAAAGGCGCATGCCGGGGGGTGTCGCGTTGGTCATGCCCTTGTTTTTGTCAGGCGGACCGCCAGAACAAGGCCCTGATGCAGACGACCACCGCCCAGAGTGATACACTACCCGTGCGCTGGTCAGCGTAGACTTGCAGACCCGAGCGCGGAGTGCACAACTGGGCCAACACCCAAGGACACAATACCATGGCCAAGACCACCTGGAATCACGGCGACCGCACAGAAATCGCTCGCAAAGCGGGGATCAAGTCCGCCTACTTCGGCGATATCATCCATGCCCGCAAGGCCGCGTCGCCCGAGTTGGCCAAGCGGCTCACCGAGGCCGCCCAGTCGCTGGGCTACGACCTGGAACGCATGGACTTCCTGTACCCATCGGAGAGCCTCAGCCCGCTGATCACCGCAACGGCAAAGGCTTAATTCCGTGAGCGCCATCACCCACGCCTTGCGCTTGGCGGCGCAGGGCCTGAAACTCTTCCCCCTTTCGGCGGGCTCCAAGCGGCCCCCTCTGATCAGCGACTGGGAGGCAGGAGCGTCCTCAGACCCTGCCGTTCTCACCGCCTGGGCCGACAAGCACCTGGGCTGCAACTTCGGCATCGCGTGTGGCCCATCGGGGCTCTTGGTGCTGGACGTGGATGTGAAGAGGACCAAGGCTGGCATGGCCAGTTTGTGCGCCTTGGAGTTGGACAACGGCGACTTGGACTGCTTGAAGGTCACATCGCCCACGGGCGGCTTGCACCTCTACCTGCGCGGCCAGGCGCAATCGTCCGTCGAGCGCGTAGGCCCCGGTCTTGACGTGCGCAGCGACGGGGGCTACGTCGTGGCACCCGGCGCGACGGTTGACGGAAAGCCGTACGCCTACGCGAACGAAAAGCCGATCGGCGCCGCGCCAGAGTGGCTCTTGGGCCTCGCTGGAAAGCCGCTCCGAAGAGCCGAAGCGACACTGCCCGCCTGTGAGTTGGACACCCCATCCGCCATGGCCCGTGCGGCGTCCTGGCTGGCCCAGGCTGAACCGGCGGTCCAGGGCAACGGAGGGGACGCCTTGACCTTGAAGACCGCCATGCGCGTCAAGGACCTCGGCATCTCCGAGGCCGCATGCCTGGAACTGATGGCCTCGTGGAACTCACTGTGCTCGCCGCCGTGGAGCGCGGAGGAACTCGCCAACAAAGTGAAAAACGCGTATGCCTACGGCTCTTCGCCGCCCGGTTGCGACAGCCCCGAAGCGGCCTTCGCGGGCGTCGAGCCGCCTGCCGTCGAGCACGGGTTGAGCACTCCCGCCGATACGCCTGAAGAGATGCGCAACGTGCACTGCGCGGCAGGCTTGGACTTTGCGACCATCCCGCGCCGCGAGTGGCTCCTGGGCTTCCGGTTTGTGCCGGGATTTGTCACTTTGACGATCAGCCCGGGCGGCGTTGGCAAGTCCACGCTCTCGCTGCACGAGGCTGTCGCCCTGGCCTCGGGGCGCGGATCGCTGTGCGGGCTGCCTGACGTGACGCCGCAACAGGTCTGGGTCCACAACACGGAAGATCCGATTGACGAAATCTCGCGTCGTGTCGCAGCCGCATGCATGGCGCACGGGATCTACGGAGACGCACGGGCCAGGCTGCACTTCTCGTCGGGACGCGACGAGCCCGTTGTACTGGTCGCGAACCAGGGCAAGGGCCCAGTGGTGAACAACAAGCGCATTGAGCAGATGATGCGCTTCGTCGACAAAAACAAGGTGAAACTCGTCGTGCTGGACCCGTTCGTACGCTTGCATCGCTGCGACGAAAACGACAACAATAGCATTGACTTGGTGGTGCAGGCCCTCAGCAAGATCGCGGGCAAGACGGGCTGCGCGATGCACGTGATCCATCACACCAGAAAGCGCAGTCAGGGCCAGGGTGGTGAAGGCGATATGGACACGGCCCGTGGTGCCTCGGCCCTCGCATCCGCTGCCCGTATCGCGCACACGCTGTGCGGCATGTCTGAGAAATTCGCCAAAGAGTACGGCATTCCTGACGCCGAGCGCAAGATGCTGGTCCGCCTGGACGATGCCAAGGCCAACATGTCACCGCCTGCCAGCGACGTGACCTGGTTCAGGAAGATCGGCGTGGACTTGCCGAACGGCGACAAAGTAGGTGCTTTGAAACTCTTCGTTTTGCCGCCGAAAATCACCAAGACTGGCGGCGACACGCAGGACATAGACTCCTCTGCGGACGAGCGCAAAGCAGCCAAGGCCGAGAAACGCACAAAGCGGAGTGCCGCGCCTGGAGGCATCCGTGGATTCTGAGTATTCTGTCGGCGAAGCGATCAACCTCTTTGATCTGGCCGCGCACTTCGCCCTGGGCGGCTACGTGTCCCGGGTGCGTGTCCAGTTCGCGTCAGAGCACGACGCGCAGATGGCCCAGATGATGCTCGGCGTATGCGGGTCCAACGCGCCGCGTGAAGCCATGAAAAACATCAAGGCCTATGTGATCAGCCAGGACGGGCGTGTGTCATCCAAGCCCTGGTACGAATGGCTGCGCGGCTGTGAGCGCATCGATCTGACGCCCACGCCGCCTTCACGCCAGCGTGTGAGACAGCCTACGCGGGCCAGCGTACAAGCCGCTGGCTGCGCGGGGTAGGCCTGTAGACTGACGCCAGGAACCAAAGGAAAACACCATGGAACTCGCCGCCAAACTCTACGTCCTCTGCCTGGCCGTCCCGGTCGTCCTCTTCAACCTCTTCTCCGAAAAGGCCTGAAAGCCATGGAAAACAACAACAAAGACTTCAACGCCCGCGTCGACGAAATCTTCGCCCTCGCCAACCGCATCACGATCCACGTCTACGCGATGGACGACGAGCGGCACGACGATTTGAAAGTGCGCGACGCCGCGCTGTACGAACTGGGGACCAGCCTGGGCGTCGTCTTCAAGCCGGCGGTTGACTCGCTTGAGGACTGGCTCCTCAAGATGGGCTGCGATCCGCTCAATGCGGCCGAGGGCGTTCTGGCCCTCTTGGCCGACGTGGCCATCGACCAGGCGCGTGTTGACGCCGCGCTGCAGGAGGTCGACGACGTCCTGGCAGATGAATACCGCTTTGGCGACCTGCCGTGAAATACTGCACGCACGAACCGGGTGTTCCATGCGGCCTATGCGGCCACGACCCACGCCCCCGGCCTGTTGAGCCCCTCGACCATCCGCCAGGTACGACCGCCTTCAGCACGATCGAAGGCTTGGTTGACAACGCGCTCGCCGCATGCCGTGAGGCGGGTGGCGGCGTTGACGCCCGCATGGACCTCGCAGCCGAACTCACAGAGATCGCCACGTCCATCCTGGTTGGCGAACTATTCACCCAAGGCAACACATGAGCCCAAACCACCGCGCTACTGCCCGCCTCATCGGCAACCACCTCACCGTCAAGCCCGCCGGGTACGACCCAAAATTCACCATCGCTCTCGTTGACGCGGAGACCGGCGCATCGATCGCGCACGCGTTCCGGCACAACGCCCGCCAGATCAAGTCTCCCGGATGGCTTGAGTCCGCCGCTCGCGTGGCCCGTAACCTCCGTAACCCGGGCTGCTACGAAACCGACGGCCCGTTTGTGCATATTTACGAAGTGAACATTCTGCGTCCTTTTGCCAATATCACCCGCGTCACCCTCCTGAAACAGGACTTCGCCATGCCCCACACCCTCCTCTGCGACTCCTGCGCCGGCTCCGGCATGGACGACAACCATGGCGCGTGCCACGCATGCGGCGGCTCTGGCCGCGTCGAACTCACTGACGCCCAACTCGCCGCCCTCCACGCCCAACTGGCCCGTGACGACTTGGAGGACGCATGACCGGCTTTACGCTGTGGCTCGCCATCATGTGGATGTCATGACCCGCGAACCGCATCTCGCTGGCCCCGCTGTGCGCCTGGCTGTGCTCAACGCCACCCTGCAGCGCATGCGTGGCCCGTGCTCAGTGTGCCAGCGCCCACGTTCACTGAGCATCGCGACCGCCATGGCTGAGCGGGCTCGGTGGATTATCGGCCACAGCGTGAACGAAATCGCCAAGCGCCTGGATCAGCGGCCCGAATCAATCCGCCTAATCGTTTGGGGCAACGCGTTCACGAGCCCCGCCCGTGGTGAGGAAGAAACATTTTGCGGCCTCGTAGCCGCCCTTCAAGCCGCCGTGGACGCGACATCCGCTCCCTGGAACGATGAGGACGGCGCGTGGGCTGACGGGCTACGAGACTTCGCGCTCACGGCGCACGAAATATCCACCGGCTAAAAATAGAAAATAAAAACCAAGCCGGCCATTGGCGTATGTATCTCAGGCCGCTTCATATGTGTATAGTCTTACCACACAACAGTCAAAAAGTCCACATCCACGTCCAAAAAGTGCACATCACTGCTGCCCGCTCCGCAGGCCAAAAAGCAAAACGCCGAGGCCATTTGGTCTCGGCGTCGCGTTGGTGCCGCCTCGCGGCAGCAGGATAGCGTCAGGTTGTCAGCGGCTGGTCAGGCTGTGAATTGCATCCGTGCCCGCAGGCGTCCATTCGGACCCGTGTCCACGAGCACCTGACCGTCAATGCAGTGGTACTGGCCGCTATCCGCTGGGCCCATGGCACCGATCCGGATGCGGCGGGCGA
>JFJP01039898.1_pt1 | contig 12364 bp, 9 predicted proteins | sample 431651 | NCBI WGS metagenome assembly JFJP01 (sample SAMN02602958, study PRJNA72255) | Microbial mat metagenome, whole genome shotgun sequencing project. | biome: fresh water; feature: sink hole; material: water; isolation source: purple microbial (photo- and chemosynthetic) mats found in... | reverse complement strand
AAGGTATTCGGAATAAGCGTTGAACAGAAACTCATTCATTGAATTGAAATGGCCAACTTAAAAGAAATACGGACACGGATTACTTCAGTAAAAACAACCAGACAGGTGACCAGTGCCATGAAAATGGTATCGGCAGCAAAACTGAAGAAAGCACAGGATGCGATTTTACGAATTCGCCCTTACGCCGGAAAACTTTCAGAGCTGTTATCGTCGTTAAGTTCGACACTTGAAAGTGCCGATGACTCGGTGTATACCGTTCAGCGTATTCCGGAAAAAGTTCTGATTGTTCTGATAAGTTCAAATCGTGGATTGTGTGGAGGGTTTAACTCCTACATTGCTAAAAAAGCTCTGCTGTTAGCCAAGACGACCTATAAGAAACAATTTGCTGCGGATAAGCTTGATTTTATGATTGTTGGGAAACAAGGAGGTAAAGTTCTGCATTCCTACAATGTTGAGTTTGTCGACGAAAACAATCATTTGTTCGAAGACCTGACTTTTGACCGGGTTTCCGTAGTGGCAAAATCAATTATGGATGACTTTGTAACTGGGAAATACGATCGCGTGGAATTAGTTTATAACAAATTTATCAATGCGGCAGTTCAAGAACAAGTTAGCGAACAATACTTGCCTGTTTTACCCGCAGCTCCGGGACAAAATAAATCAACAAATCTGGATTACATTTTCGAACCTTCATTGGAAAATATAGTCGAAGAGTTAATTCCACGTTCGCTCAAAATACAGTTTTACAAAGCATTACTCGACTCGCACGCAGCCGAACATGGTGCCCGAATGACAGCGATGCACAAGGCTACCGACAATGCTTCAGATCTCATCAATGAATTAACCCTTACCTTTAATAAAGCCCGACAAGCCGCCATTACCAATGCCATCTTGGAGGTAACTAACGGTTCCGAGGCTCTGAATGGATAGCTTGTCTCTTAAAAATAAATTGAATACCGATCAGAATTCTGATCGGTATTTTTATTTTACACCATTCCATATTGGCGTGAAATAATATTTTAACAGGGAATTATTTGTTTATGTTTTTATTTTATGATATTTTAGATCATTATTATTGTTTTCCTGACCGTTATTGAGAAAAACGTATAATCCCTAAATTCTATGAAATGAAAAGAACTCCTTTAATTTTTGGGTTAATATTGCTGCTGTTTCTTGGGAATAGCTGCAATTTAGATAGCCTTGATTTCAATAAGCTATCGGATGATGTGAACCTAAGCCCTGCGCTTGTTGCACCAGTTGCCAAAGCCAACATTACCGTTTGGGATCTAATCCACTCGGCGAATAAAGATAACGAGGACGTAATTACCAAAGATCCAATAACCGGATTAGTAAAGATTATTTACAAACAAAACGATCTTTACAAATACAATGTACGAGACTTCCTGTCGTTACCTAGAATCCAGAATCTTTCGTCGGGAAATAATACTTTAGGAGAAGTATCACCCAGCGATGTTTCAATCGGCCGTTCGGTTACTTTAAACGAGCTAACCCAGACATTAACCGGAGCCGTGAACAACATTGCCACTTCTGCCGGTCAAAATGTTATTTTTCAACCTTATACATTTAACGGCCCTACGGTAAAATATTCAGTACAACAAATTGACGATTTTACCTCAATCACTTTAAGTAAAGGATCTCTTGAAATTAAGCTTGAGAATAAAATGCCAATACCGATTACCCTTACCGGAAGTTTGTACGACAAGACAAAGCAGCAAGTGATTGCAAATATTACCTTTACGGATATTGCGCCCAATTCAAGCAGCATGAAACCTTATACTCTTGATGGGAAGCAATTATCAAATCAAATTGAGTTTCAGCTATCAACTTTCTCAACCCCGGGTTCTGCACCAACTCCTGTTCTAATCAACTTGAGCGACTATTTTAATCTAACTTTTGACTTAAAGGGCTTGAAAGTTTCAAACGGAAACCTAATGGTTAAAGCGCAGAATCTGGATGGATTTTCAGGTGTATTCGGATTTACCTTCGACAGTGAACCTGATATGAAAGCTTTTTCGGTGGTACTCAAGACCGGTAAGATGAACATTAAAGCCAATAATTCGTCACAACTAACCGGAAGTGTCAATTTCGTTTTATCCCAGTTTAAAAAGAACGGAGCTCCAATTTCATCCAGTATTTCATTGAATGGAACTTCAACCACCATTGATTTGGCTGGAGCCGTACTCAATCTGGCTTCTGATGCGGCTATTCCTTACAACCGAATTCCTTATACCTATTCGGTTCAGGTAAATAAATCCAACGGTTTTATTACTTATAATTCGACTGATGCGGTGAAAATGGATATTAGTCTAACTGATCTCGATTTCAAATCGGTTCAGGGTGATTTTGGGAAACAGAAAATAACCATTGATCCTGGCAAATTCGATATGGATGTGGATATGTTGAGCAAAATCGATGGTAGCTTTAAGTTGTCAAATCCTGTAATGAATTTGATTTTTCATAACTCGATTGGTGTTCCGGCAAATGTTAGTTTAGAACTTAATGCCTCAAACAAAGCGAATACAAAGGTTTCCCTGAAGAGGAATCCTGCCGCGTTTGCACTTCCAATTCCGGCTAGTATAAATGCAGGAATAAAGACTGAAACGGTTGCTTTCACCAAACAAAATTCAAACATTGTTGATTTTGTAGCCTTACCTCCTACCGGCCAGATTACCTACAGCGGACAAGTTGATTTCAACCCAAGCACCAGTCCAATCACATTGTCGAATCCTAATTTTTTAGATCTTGATGCTACCTTCGCGATTGATTTAGCGATGGAACTTCCATTGGAATTACAAATCAGTAATCTGGTATTTAAAGACACTACTGAAATTTCGGGTGATGATTTCGATAAACTGGAAACCGCAGAAATGATTCTTACGGCAAACAATGGAATTCCATTAGATGTTGAGTTGCAACTTGCCTTTGTTGATACCATCGCGAAAAAACAGTTTGGAGTTTCCAAAAAGACAAAAATTCTTACTGCTGCTCAGGTGAACGCTGCAGACAACAAAATTACTGCGGTTAAATCGACAAACACATTTAGCCTTGATAAAACAGACCTGGAAAACCTTCGCAAATCAAATGGAATCGTTTTCTCAGGAAGCGTTAGCTCTCCCGCCTCAGGAGCTTCTGTCGCAACCATTTGGTCTGACAGCAAAATAGAGCTGAGTGTAATAATCAAGTCAAAATTAAATTTGTAAACCGTAGCAAAATGAGAAATATACTTACTAAAATAGGACTACTTGGCCTGATTTTGCTAAGCGGAATCTGGACAGTTTCAGCACAGGAAAGTACAACCCTTCAGTTTATGAAGGGAGTTCCACAGTCGGGGTTGATGAATCCGGCCCTACATAACGATTCAAGTAAAGTAGTAATTGGCTTACCTGGATTATCTGGGGCCTACCTCGATTTCAATAGTGGTTTTGCGATCGACGACCTGATTCACAAGGGAACCGGGAGCCTTGCCGATTCGCTGGTTATGGATATTGAAGGGTTTCATAATAAGTTAAAAACGACAAATTCGGTTCAGCAAAATTTCAGCATGCCTTTGTTTTTTCTGGGCATCCGGGTTAAAAAATCGTTTTTTAGCGTAGGAATTACCGAGAAAGCAATGTCTAGCTTTTCATTCGATAAAAGTTTGGTATCCTTTATCAAAGATGGAAATGGTCCTTATATGGGACAAAACTTTGATCTGGGAAATATTGATATTGATGCTTTCCATTACCGGGAATATGCATTCGGTTATTCGAATGAATTTATCAAGAATAAATTAACGGTTGGTTTAAAGGCAAAATTCCTTTATGGAAAAGCAGCCTTACAAACCGAAAGAATGAACATTAAAGTAGAAACAGCTGCTGACGGTTCAACGCTTAATTTAAGTTCGGATATGAAAGTTAATCTTTCGGCTCCGCTTACTGTTGAATACGACGAAAAGAACTATTTCAATGGTATGAATAGCGATAATATGGAGGGGGGAGACTATATGCTTCAAAAGGGGAATAGCGGCATGGCCTTTGACATTGGCGCAGTATATAAACTTACTCCCAAAATCATCCTCTCCGGAAGTATCGTTGATATAGGAAAAATCTCGTTTAAAAAAAACCTGACCAGCCTGAATCATACCAATCCCTATAAATGGGATGGGGTCGATCTATCAAATTCTATTGACGATTCAGATATTCTAAATTATAAAGATCCTTCCGTTGTTTTTGATAAAAAAATAAAAGAAATGGAAGATACGTTCAAACCTAAAAAGAGCGAGTTTGGGACTGAAGCTTTCGATGTGAGTCTTCCAACAAAAATTTATCTGGGTGGTACTTATCAGGTAAATAACATGCTCAACGTTGGATTACTCGATTGCATCTATAAATTTGGAAACATTAGCCGAAATACCATTACCCTTTCTGGAAATGCGATGTTAAGTGATTTTTTCAGTCTGACAGGTAGCTATTCCATGATTGGAAGCTCCAGTAATGTTGGATTAGGCATGGCTTTGCGTTTGGGCGCAATGCAACTTTATTTTGTGAATGACAATGTATTGGCCTTGGCTAATCCTGCAAAAGCTGAATTTGTAAATTTACGTTTCGGGATAAATTTGCTCTTTGGAAGAACCAAACATTCAAAAGCATAATCAAATACTCAATATCATTTCAAAAGAGGGAGGCAACTCCCTCTTTTTGTTTGTATATATCCACTGTTACACCGAGAGTTAATCTATCATTATCAGTCGGATCATTATTGATGGCCGTTTCCTAATTAATTACTAATTTTAGCCGCTCTAATTTTTGAATAGCTATGAATTTTTTATTTGTCATACTTGTTCTGGCAAATTTTTTAAAGACTGTCGGAATAATTGTTATTATCTATTATGCGTTAAAATTCCTTGGACGTTTACTTTTCCCGATTGTGGTAAAAAAGGCGGTGAATAATATGCAGGCGCGACAAAATCAGTACTATCAACAACAAAAACAAAAACGCGATGGTGAAGTAACCATTGAAAATGATCGTCGTCAACAAAACCGAACCAACAATGCCGAAGGTGAATATGTTGATTTTGAAGAAATTGAATAATCCAATAAAATATAATTATGGCTCAGGAAGATGTTTTTAAAAAACTAGTTGCTCACTGTAAGGAGTATGGTTTTGTATTTCAGTCGAGCGAAATTTACGATGGGCTGGGTGCGGTTTACGATTACGGACAAAACGGTGTTGAATTAAAGAATAACATTAAAAAATACTGGTGGGATTCAATGGTTCTGCTGCATGAAAATGTAGTCGGAATTGATTCTGCGATCTTTATGCATCCGACAATCTGGAAGGCTTCAGGCCATGTTGATGCATTCAATGACCCTTTAATTGATAATAAAGATTCGAAAAAAAGATACCGCGCTGATGTTCTGATTGAAGAACAACTGGCCAAATACGAAGATAAAATCGAAAAGGAAATCGAAAAAGCAAAAAAACGTTTTGGAGAAACCTTTGATGAAGCCCAATTTCGTGAAACAAATGGTCGTGTTCTGGAATACCAGCAAAAATGGGATGAACTGAAAGCACGCTTTGTAAAAGCACTCAACGACAGTAATCTGGACGAAGTAAAACAAATCATCATCGATCAGGAAATTGTTTGTCCGGTTTCAGGAACACGCAACTGGACCGATGTTCGTCAGTTTAACCTGATGTTCTCAACCGAAATGGGATCGACAGCCGATGGAGCATTGAAGATCTTCCTTCGGCCCGAAACTGCTCAGGGTATTTTTGTAAATTACCTAAATGTGCAAAAAACCGGACGCATGAAAATTCCGTTTGGGATTGCCCAAATCGGAAAAGCTTTCCGTAACGAGATTGTGGCTCGTCAATTCATTTTCCGGATGCGCGAATTCGAACAAATGGAATTGCAGTTCTTTGTACGCCCTGGGACTGAACTCGACTGGTTCCAGAAATGGAAACAAACCCGTATGAACTGGCATCAGGCACTCGGTTTTGGTAATGAAAACTACCGTTTCCACGAACACGATAAATTGGCGCATTATGCTAATGCAGCGGTTGATGTTGAATATCGCTTTCCATTTGGGTTCAAAGAAGTAGAAGGTATCCATTCGCGTACCGATTTCGATCTTTCACAACACCAGCAGTTTTCAGGAAAAAAGATTCAATATTTTGATCCTGAATTAAACGAATCATACGTTCCATTTGTGGTTGAAACTTCGATTGGAGTTGATCGCATGTTCCTGCAAATTATGGCAGCATCGTATGCCGAAGAAGAAATCGTTAGCGAAGACGGTAAAAAAGATACCCGTGTTGTACTCCGCATTCCTGCACCACTTGCTCCAATCAAACTTGCAGTTATGCCTTTGATGAAAAAAGACGGTCTGGCTGAAAAAGCACGTGAAATTATCGATGAACTAAAATTTGATTTCAATTGCCAATACGATGAAAAAGATTCGATCGGGAAACGTTACCGTCGTCAGGATGCCATTGGTACTCCTTTCTGTGTAACCGTTGACCATCAAACCATGGAAGACCAAACGGTGACCATCCGCTACCGTGACACCATGCTTCAGGATCGCGTTGCGATAACCGAATTGAGGAGCATCATTGGTAGTGAGGTAAGCATGAAAAAACTATTTGCCAAGTTGTAGAATCAAAATCTGAGATATAGAAAATCCGATACTTTCGAGTATCGGATTTTTTTTGCTCCAAAAATTAGATTAAACACGTTTTAGTATACAAAATCAATAACTGAAATTTAGGAATAAATCTTTGTGTCAAATTGAAAGCAAAAAACAGAAAATTGCAATTTTTTGGAGAATATAAAGCATAAACACCAACAACAATTCATGTTTACAATTTATTAACAAACAGAAAAAGAGCGTAATAAATCAAATAAATGTTGCAAAACACACTACTTTCAAATTGAAAGTAAGCAGCCTGTTTTTTGAAGTAATACGAACGATCGGTTCTTTCCCATTTCCTAATTCATTTTCAAACAACGAACCTTGCTTCCGATTTTTTTTTTGAGGATTTTTTCGCTTTCTCTGACCTGAGTTTGTCGTATGTTCGATGAACAAAAAGCCTATTAGATTTGCACTGTTCAAATTCAGAAAACAAAGTCAAACAATTAAAAATTAAGAAAATGAAAAATCTATTCACATGCATTCTCGTTCTGGTTATTTCGCTAACATCAATCAATGTTTGGGCTGGTAATGACGAATCATTTAATTCTGACCACCGGATTTCTCCTGACCTGAATTTTAGTCCTGCATCTGGCTTTCAAAAAAGTTGGACAATTGCTTACGGTGAATCTAAAACACCTGTACGTGTGTTCATGAAGGAAACAAAAAAAGGACATGAATATCTGGTTCGCACACAGTATTTCGAAGTAAAATACGTGAATGGCACACAAGGCTTCGGCGTTCGACTGATTACAGGTTCAGAAAGTACCATTAGTGAAAACCTCAATACCGCAGTGCTGAATCAAACACAACTTGACAGTCAGAAATGCATTAGCAGTGATGCAATTGAAAATGAAAAAGTACTGGAAATGATTGCCAGCTACCTTCCCGATCTCATCAACCCAAAATATACCAGCATTCTGAACTAATCGGATAATTGGTCGATTCAGAAAGCCGCCTCAAGCAATTGGAGCGGCTTTTTTTATTCTGCTTCGACAAGCTTGTGCATCCGGTTTCCAACTGAAATAACTTATCTTTACCCCTTCGGAAATTTTCTATTTCGATTGACCATGAAGAAGGTATTGATAATCACATACTATTGGCCACCATCGGGTGGTTCCGGAGTTCAGCGATGGCTGAAATTTGCCAAATATCTGCCTGAATTTGGCTGGCAACCGGTTATTCTGACGGTCGATCCACAATACGCCAGTTATCCGCAACGCGACGAAAGCCTCCAACGCGAAATTGGTTCCGACTGTTTGGTTTATACCACCAAAAGCTTCGAACTCTATAATCTTTACAAATGGTTGTCGGGGAAAAAAGAAGTTCCTTACGGTGGTTTTGCCAACGAATCGAAAGAAGGGATGCTTCAAAAAATATCGAAGTTTCTGCGCGGAAATTTCCTCCTACCCGATCCACGCAAAGGCTGGAACAAATACGCATTCAAAAAGGCGGCAGAGTTAATTCGTGAATTCAACATTGAGACTGTGGTTACCACCAGCCCACCACATTCGACCCAACTCATCGGGCTTAAACTGAAGCAAAAGTTCAACATCCGCTGGATTGCCGACTTACGCGATCCCTGGACCGACATTTATTACTACAATCAGTTTAATCACACAGCTCTGGCACGCAAAATCGACTTAGGCTACGAACGGAAAGTAATTGAAAATGCTGATCAGCTAATTACCGTTAGCGAAGATGTAAAGCGTATTTTTGCGGAAAAAAGCGAATTGCCTATTGCCGCAAAAACGGTAGTGATTCCAAACGGATTCGACGAAGACGACTTCAGGATAACCAATATACCTACAGAAATTCGAAAGATTATCACCTACACCGGAACCATTTCGGAAGCCTATGATGTTGAGCACCTCCTGAAAGCCTTGTCGCAATTAAAGAATGAATTAAAAGTTCAGCTATTGATACGGTTTGTCGGTAAGATCCCGGCCTCAGTAGCACAAAAATTCAAAGACGCCAAGCACCTGGTCGAGTTGGTAGGCTATGTCGATCATCAAAAATCAATCGAATATTTATTCCGATCGGATATTTTGCTACTGGTTATTCCCAAAGTTAAAAACAATCAGGGAATCCTGACCGGCAAATTTTTTGAATATCTGGCAGCCCAAAAACCTGTTCTGGCAATTGGCCCTATCGATGGCGATCTGGCTAAAATCATTCAGGAAACCCAATGCGGTAAACTTTTTGATTATGCCGATTCGGCGGGAATGCTTCAGTTCATTCAGGAAACATTGGAAACGAATGCCCCCAAAATCGAGCCTGAAAAGGCGGTTCAATACTCACGCAAGGAACTAACACGAAAGATTACTAAATTATTTGAGGATTAAAACAGGGAAGTATGACCAAGACTGTAATTATAAACCGGCCACTTTCTGATTCTGAAATCATTGAAGTGAAGCGATTGGCAGAAACAGGTTCAACGATTTTTGCCTTTTCAGGATATGAAATCCCAGACGTTACCCGGCTAATCGCCTTGAGTCCGGACAAAAAGCGGCAGGTAAACTACGAAACGATGGCCGAAGTACTTCAATTTGGCGATGTGACATTTAACAACCAAACCGTCTCCAGTTTGTTTCGTATCGACACTGCCAGCGTTTGGCATTACCACAAGTTCAGGGTCTATTTTGCCGTCCGAAATCTCATGTATTTCCTAAAACCCCTGGAGCAGCTTTTCATTTCGTTCGAAAATCATGTCTGGTTTGTTTCTCCCGACGTAAAATCCTTAAAAAAGCTATATCCTGAAGTCGAATTCCGGGTGCCTGCCTTAAAACCAAAGATCAAATTTAATTTTGGAAACCTGCTCAGCTATTTAATTTTGGTTAAATATCGGTTTTTTCGCTACCTCATCTCCCCACGGAAAAATCCGGAATATTTGTTATACCTGACCGAAAAATACTCGACGGTGATGGATAAGAATACGCTAAAACCCAAGCCAGGCCACCATATTTTGGAATATTTGATTTCTGAACTCGACGACAGGTTCAGCCTGCTAACCGAAGTTTTGATGCCTAAACCCAAAGGCAAGTCAGACTATTCCTATTCAGGCAAGCAATATAAAATGTCGTCGAACCATCATCGCAAAATTTTCATGGAAGGATTCCTGATTTCAGGTTTTCTGAAAAGCAAAGTTCGCCAACAGACCCGAAATGCGCATCAGATTATACGCATGGCCTATTCCAGAGCCCACGAAGCCCAACTTTCGCCCATTCAAAAACTGACTCTTGAGATTTTTCAGTCGCTCGATAAATCATCCAGATATTATTTGTTCCGCTATTTTTCAGCCCGTAGCTTTTTCGATCATTCAGGAATAAAAGCGGTTATTGCTGCCGACGAAAATAGTCCGCTCACCAAATCGATTCTGGATGCAGCACGTTTTTGTGGAATTAAAATCATTGGTTTGCAACACGGAACGATGCACGATTTGCATCCGGCATACACTTATACAGAGGACGATCGTAAAAACCGGGTAATGCCCGACCTAACACTGACCTGGGGAAAATACTGGGAGGATTTTCTGATCCGAAAAGGAAACTATCCGGAGGATTCGGTGGTTTCGGTTGGACAAATCCGCACGGACATTATTCCACTTTTGTTGACTGCAGAAAAGCAAAAAAAGGCTAAACCAACCGATCTGATCGTTTTTGCATCGCAGCCACAGCGCGATCCCGAATTGAGGTATCAGGCTGCTTACGATGTATTTAAAGCCGCCAAACGGTTGCCAAAGTCGAAACTCATCGTGAAGCTTCACCCGCGTGAATCTGGCGACTCCGACTATTACGAAGCTATTGCCAGTGAAGCCCGTTGTACCAATTACGTTTTAGATACCACTTCCGACCTTTACCAGTTGATTGCAAAATGCGATGTATTAATCACTTGTTTTTCAACTGTGGGAACCGAAACCGTATATTTCCATAAACCATTGGTTATTCTCGACCATCTGAAACAGGACATTATGGGATATGCCGCCGAAGGTGTAGCTTTTCACGCGACCGATTCTTTGAGCCTGACCAGCATCCTTTCGGGAATCTTCCGGGGAACCTTAAAAATCGATCGTGAAAAATACGATTTGTTTATTCAAAAATATGCCTTCCGCATCGACGGCAAAGTGGCTGAAAGATGCATTGAAGCTATCGGTGAATAAGCCGAAAGTGCAACAAGCAAATTACACATACAACTCAACTAAACCGCGTTGATTGAATCGCGTTTTATTTGTGCGAAGTCGATTTCAGATACTTTTCGATAGCTCTATCGAGCAGATTTTCTTTCTTTAGTAACAATTCAACAAATTCGCGAAATGCACCACAACCACCACTTTTTTTCAACCTGATCTTTGCATATCGTTCCATGTATTCGGGTGCATTCGCCGGAATGGCACTAAATCCAACAGCTTTTAGCAGCAGTGCATCATTCAAATCGTCGCCAATGTAGGCCACTTCCTGAAGCGAAATATGGAGATCGTTACAAAGTTTTTCGGCTACTTCCAACTTATTTTTAACACCAATAAAAAGATGGTTAATCTTTAATTTTTCGGCACGTCGCCAAACAATCTTGGTATTTTCTCCGGTAATAATTCCCAATGGGATTTCGAGTAGTTGTAGAAATATTACTCCGGCACTATCGCTGGTATTGAATTTCTTCAGCTCATTTCCTGTTTGGTCGTAATACATTCCCCCGTCGGTCCAAACCCCGTCAATATCTGTCAATACAAGTTTTATTTTCATTTTTTTAGCATTTCAGTATAAATAATCTCGTTCGCCGGAATCGCGACCCGTGCTTTTTTTCCTACAATTTTTTCTCTTTCTATCCATTTAAATCCGTCGCCCGGACTGAGCATGTGTAAATCATTTTCAGAGATCGTTTCGCCAGCCTCTATGTTTCGCACTGTAGCAATCGACCGTTCGAGCTTTACCCGGGTAGCTTGTACTTTTTCGTTCACAAAAAGGCCATAGTCGCCAATAGCATATTCGGTATTCCGAATATCACGCATCATTCTCCAGATTCCCTCAGGCTCGAGAGAACCCCGATGGTCGGTACCTTTCATATTTCGGTCGAGGGTAATATGCTTCTCGATGATTTCAGCACCCATTCCAACAGCTACTGCAGGCATCAAAATTCCAATGGAGTGATCGGAATAACCAATGGTGTATTGTGGATAGTTTTCCTTCAGAAACTGAATACTCAACAAATTGATATTCTGATATTCGGATGGATATTGCGACAAACAGTGCAAAATACTAATTTGTGAATGGTATTTGGTAATGATGTCAAGCGCGTCGTCAAGTTCTTTTTTTCCGGTCATTCCGGTTGAAAGAATGATCGGAATTTTGGTCTCGGCCATCGCTTCCAGCAAAGGAAGATTAGTCAAATCGCGCGAGGCCACTTTTAGCCGGTCGGGCGTAAATAAGCGCAACATCGACAGGCATCCCTTTGCACAAAGAGTTTCGACAAATTCGAGTCCTTTCGACTTGGCATAACTGAATATTTCAAAATGTTGTTCATCGTTTAGCTCCAGAAAAGCACGATGTTCGCCGTAGGTTTTTCCAAAGGAATTCGAATTTTCGTACGGACGATGCATTTCGGAAGCAGATAATTCCTCATTCAGATCGCGGCGCGTCATTTTCACCGCGTTCATTGGTATCAGTTTCTGCCCGAAA
>JFJP01020570.1_pt1 | contig 12365 bp, 6 predicted proteins | sample 431651 | NCBI WGS metagenome assembly JFJP01 (sample SAMN02602958, study PRJNA72255) | Microbial mat metagenome, whole genome shotgun sequencing project. | biome: fresh water; feature: sink hole; material: water; isolation source: purple microbial (photo- and chemosynthetic) mats found in... | reverse complement strand
GCCCCAGCCCGAGGCTGATTATGGGCGTCGCCCCGCTAGCTGGCTGTTGCTGCAGGGGCTGCGCCCCCGCACCCCGAGTCCTCAAGGGCAGAGACTTTGCCGACTTTGACTTGGCAGGTCAAAGTCGCTGCCCTCAAGGACTCTAGCCGATTCATGACGGCCTCAGCGGGTGCGCAGCACGATGGCGATGCGCTCGCGCGCCTCGCCGTTGATCGAACGGTGCGCGTAGCCGGTGGCGAAGCCATCCTGGCCGATGTCCGCAACCACGACATCCACCTCGAGGCCTTCGTCGATGAAGCGATGGCGGGCGAGCAGCAGGCGCTGGCCCAGCGGACCGGTCACGATCTTGCCGTGCATCACCGGTTCGCCGTCCTCCGGAGTGATCTGCACCAGGTGGCCGCTGCGCGTCAATGCGACGTTGCGCGTTTCGGTGAGTTCGCCGGCGGTGAACAGTGCGACGTAGGGGCCGGCCGGCAGGTCGGCGGCGGCGAGCGGCAGGGCGAGGAAGGTCAGGGCGACGAGCAGCTTCATGGCGGCGAGCCTAACGGGCTGGGGCAGCTGCCCAGCGGCGATTGCGCTAGAGTCCTTGAGGGCAGCGACTTTGACCTGCCAAGTCAAAGTCGGCAAAGTCGCTGCCGGGTGCGGGGGCGCAGCCCCTGCAGCAACAGCCAGCTAGCGGGGCGACGCCCATAATCAGCCTCGGGCTGGGGCGGAGCCCCGCTAGGCCTAATGCCACGATCCGGGCAGCGCGGTGATCGCGCGGTCGGCGATCACCTCCATCGCTTCGGGTTCGGGATCGTCATCCAGGTCGTCGATCGCAGCGAGGGCGGCGCGCAGCTCCTGGGCGACCTCGGCGTAGCCTTCGCCGACCGTCTCGACCGCCGCCAGTTCGCGTTCGGCAAGCTCGGCGAATTCAGGCTCGGCGATGCATGCCCACGCTGCTACCGCCACCGCGGCCGCGGTCAGGCGCTGCAGCGGACCACGCCCCTCTTCGCCGGCGCCGGCCAGCGCCTCGCGGAAGGACTCGGCGACCGCCTCCTCGTCGGCGTCGTCGCGCCACAGCAGCAGGGCGCGGTAGGCGCCGGCAAGCTGGCCAGGATGCTGCGCGGGCAGTTCGCCCCAGGCGTCATAAGCCTCGAGGTAGGCGTCCTCGGCGGCCTCGTCGCTGCTGTGGAACCACAGGCTGCGCAGCAGCAGATGGTGGCGGGTGCGCAGCGCCTCGGCGGCTTCACCAGACGCGGTGGCGAGTTCGACCGCGAAGGAGGCGGGCGAATGGCCCAGCGCGGCGGCGAGCAGGGCCGGGGCGGTGGACAGGTGACCGTCCAGGGCGTTCATCGCCCGCCAGCAGGCGATGCGTTCGATCTCGCGCGAGCGTGGAGCCTCGCCCAGACCGGGATCGTCGGCGATCAGCGCCAGCGCACTGGCGAAGGCCTCCTCGGCCTCCTCCGGCCGCCCGGCCACCGCCAGGACGCGGCCATGCAGCGCCAGCAGGCGGCCGCGCGCTGCCGGGGTCAGGAAGGGGAAGGCCGGATCGGCGCGCAGCTTCTCCAGGCGGCTGACGACAGGCGCGAACAGGAAGCGGTCGGCATCAGCGGCGGCCTGCGTGTGGTCGAGGCGCGCGACGAGTTCGCGGTCGAGCAGCAGGGCGCGGGCGCGGGCGGCGGCGAAGGCTTCGGCTGCCTGGCCGGCGCGTTCGGTGTCGCCGGCGCCCAGGCCCAGCCCCAGGGCCAGCAGTCGCACCCGTAGCGGTGCGGTGGCGGCAGGTTCGCCGATCAGGCTGCGCACCGCCGACTCCTGCGGCCGGATCTGGCGCGGATCGCCGTCGCGCCGCCGGCGCTCCAGTTCGTCGAGCAGGCGCTCCTGCAGGGTCGAGTCGGCGGTCACTGCGGTCGCCGCCGAGCGCAGCACCAGTCGGCCGAGCGTCGTGCCGGCGAGGTCGCGCGCGACATCCAGCAGTTCCTCGACCGCGGGGGTGCCAGCGATGCGGCTGGCGGCGCGGATGCGGCGGTAGCCGTCGCCATCCACCGGCATGTAGCCGGGCAGCTTGGTGCAGTCGTGCCCGCCGAAGCGCTCGCCGCGCACCACGCGGGCGAGATACCAGTAGCCAACCAGATCGCCCCACGGGATGTAGCCGAAGCTCTTGCCTTCCCAGCCGACCTGGGCGAGGCGCCAGGCGGCGAAGCGCTCGGGGAAATCGACCCGCGATTCGTCGAGGGCACCGGCGAAATAGGGCGTGAGGTCGTCGCCAGGATCGTATTCGCCGTAGCGTTCGAGATAGACCAGCACGCGGGTCTGCCGTGCGGGTAGCGGTAGCAGCCAGCCGAGCAGCAGTTGCAGCGCGGTGCGCACCATCGGTAGGTAGCGGGCCGGGGCGCCGGCCGCCCCGCGCACCGGCACCAGGAAGGGGAAGGCCTTGGCGCAGCCGAGCAGTTCGCGCAGCGGCTCGGGCGAGCGGCGATGCGTGCCGATGTGCGACAGTGCGCGGTGGTCCGGTTCCGCCCCGTTCCACACGATGCCGGCGATGGCGCCGTGCGCAGTGCCCAACTCGACCTCATCAATGTAGATCGAGATGGTGTCGCTGGTGAGGACGAAGTCGGCGCGCTCGATCGGCGAGGCGGGGACGAGGATGGCCTCGGTGCCGCCGCGCCGCCGGCCGCGTCCGCCGCGTCCGCCGCGTCCGCCACGCCGGCCGCCGCCTCCACCGCCGCCCCGCCCACCGCCACGGTTGCGCGGTGCGGCGCCGATGCGGTGGCTGTCCAGATAGGTCTGCGCCAGGGCCATCAGCAGGGGGCCGTGCAGCGAAAGCTGCTGCACCTGGGCGAGGAACTCGCTGGCGATCAGGGTCTGCTGGCTGGGCGGGCTGGAGAACAGGTGTTTGCGCAGGGCCTCGGCGGCGAGCAGCAGGTCGCAGTCCGTGGCCGACGGCACCCAACTCGCCAGCGGACCCGGATCCCATCCGGCGCGCGCATAGTGGTCGCACACGCCGCGTAACGATTCGCCGACCCGTCCGTCGCGGCCGCTTTCGATCAGGCGTGGCACCAGGCGGGCCCAGCCTTCGGCCGCGGCGCTCGGCAGGCTGGCCGGTGGCGCGGCCTGCACCGCTGTCGGTGCGGCCTGCGGTCGCCCACCCGGCCGCAGGCCGCGCTCGGCCAGCCACGCCAGGGCGGCATCACGCAGGGCGTCCCAACGCTCGGCCGGTTCGAGGTGGAAGGCGTCGGCGAATTCCTCCCAGGCGGCGGCATCGGCGCGGGCCCCGCGTGCGACCAGACGGCTGACCGATGCATTGGCGCGCTTGAGCGAGTCCGCCACGGCTCGTCCGGGCTGCCACACGGCCAGCGGCGAACCGGGAGCGCACACCGCGCGCTGTGCCCGTTCCAGGCTGGCCAGATCGGCCTGGCCGATGGCGGCGTTGAGCAGGGTGGGGCCGAGGCGCGGCCAGATCCGGGCCGGATCGCGCGGGGCGATCGGGCGGCGACCGGAAACGGCGGAGGCATCCTTCACATCAGGCGTCGGCATCACCCCAGCGTGCCGGATCCTGCAGATCCACAACCCCGCTCAGGGGGCGGCGGAAGTATCGCCCGCATCCTCCTCATGCTGGAGGTAGAGCGGTGCCAGGGTCTGCCACGGGGATTCGGACAGCGCGATCCGACGACCCAGGTCGGAGAGCGTGCAGGTGGTGCGCGGATCGAAGGGGCTGAGGCTGTCGTCGATGGGGAAGTCGGGCGGGATCGCCGTCCAGCGGAACTCCGCCTCGATGCCCCGGTTGCGCAGCACCTGGGTGCGCAGGGCGAGGTTCTTCAACGGGGCGATGACCCCAGCCTTCAACATCAGGTTCGAAGTGCGCATCAGGCTGCCATGCCAGGTCGGCTGCACCGTCCTCGGCGGTTCATGGGTGCGGTTGTTGACCACCACCCAGTAGCGCAGGCGGGCCGGCGTTGCCGGGTTGGCGCGGTTCCATACCTCCAGTGCATCGATCATGCCTTGGACCCGGCCGACGGCGATGAGTTGCATCATCACCCCGGCATCGGCCTGCAAGGTCCCATCGACGATGACCGGTTCAAAGGCCGCGGGGATGGCGATGGCGGCGCGCTGGATCTGGTAGAGCCGCTCGGGGTCGGCGGCCGTGGTCTGGAGATCCCACAAGCGCAGGATGCCCAGGTCGAGATCAGACGTCGCCACCAGCAGCGAACGCTGGGAGTCGGTCCTGGCGCGCAGGGCCGGGGCGAGGATCTGAATCGACTCCTCCTGGATCCGTTGTTCGAGCACCGAGATGTCGTACAGCGAGGTGCCGCTTGCCAGGGCGTAGAGTTTGTGCTCCCGGGCCCAGTCGGTCGAGCTGCTGCGGTAGAGTTCATCGACGCGATCGTAGAGGCCGAGGAAGGCGTAGGGTGCGATCAGTGCCCCGGTGCTGATGCCGCTGACCAGATCGAAATCCGGCATGGCCCGGGGATCGTCGGCCGGGATCTTCGACCACGCACGCAGGAAGCCTGCCCCGTAGGCTCCCCAGTCGCCGCCGCCCGACAAGGTCAGGATGTCGATCGACGGCCGCCGGCCAGCCGCCAGATCGGCGGCGAGGGCGCGTCCGATCCGTCCCTGCATCTCGCTTATGAGGTCGAGGTTCGCCTTCCCGGCCAGTTCCAGACGCCGGTAGAGTTCATCGCGCGGGAGTTCCGCCCGTCCGCCCGAGCATCCGGCGCAGATCAACAGGGCGACGAGGCAGCCACCAAGCAGGAGGCGGAGGCGAGGCGGCATGCCGGGAGATTATGGCGTCTGGGCGCAGCGGAAGTCGAGGTCGGCCGGAGGTGCTACCGCTTCGCCCAGGTTGTGGCGACGCTCGTTGCAACCCAAGGGCCTGCCGGATCATCCGTGACATCCACATGCCCGCCGCGAATCCCCATAACCTCCTGGTGACCGCAGCCAAGGATGGCACCCGGAACGATAGTGCCGCAGCTGTGCTCAAGCTGCCTTTCATCGCCACCCCGCTGGGCCTGATGATCCTCATTCCGCTGCTGGTCGGTGGGGCGGCGCTGGCGGCCGTCGGCCTGTACCACGCCACTATGCAGGGCGGGATATGGGACCTGGGCCGTCAGCGCGTCGAGAACAATGCTGCCCTGGTACGCAGTCGCAGCATCGCCGGTCTCGAACATGCCACGGTGCTGCTGGCGCGGGCGCATGCCTGGGCCGAGCACGAGCACGGTTTCGCCGATCCCGCCCGGGTCGCCGGCGTGCTGTCCGGCATGGCCGACAAGCGTCCGGGCGTCAGTCAGATCTATATCGGGCTGCCAGACGGGGGCCTGGTCGGGGTGGCGTATGAGGAGGGTGACTGGGAGGCTATCAGTGCGCGTCCGGCGGCGGGTGGGGCGGTGCGTACGCGCAGCCGGCTGCAGCCCGACGGATCGCTCAAACAGATCCAGACTGAGGACCACGTCGCCTTCGACGCCCGCCTGCGGCCGTGGTATCAGCGCGCGGTCGCTGCTCCGGGCGTGGTATGGACCGAGCCCTACCGCTTCTCGCGCACCGGCCTGCCTGGCGTGACCCTGGCCTGGCAGTTGCCTGGCGCCGGCCCCGGCCTGCCGCCGCGCGGCGTGGTCGCGGTCGATATCGATCTGGCGATGCTGGGCGCCGCGCTGCAGCTCCAGGGCGACCTGGGCAGCAACCTCATCTTCACGCGCGAGCGTGAACTGCTCGCCGTGCCGCCCGAACTGCTCGGAGCGCTGCCCAAGGACGGGCTGCCGACCGCCAGTGCGATCGCCGATCCGGTGGCCAGCGCCTTCTTCGCAGCCGTGGACCGGCTGCCCGACGGCGACGCGATGCAACCGGTGCGGGTCGCGGTGGATGGCGTCCAGTACGGTGGCGTGGTCCAGGCCCTGCCGATCCCCGGCGGTCCGACCTGGTATGTAGCGATGATCACCAGCCGCGACGCCCTGATCGGCATGGCCGATCGTGCGCGCAGCAAGGGTTTCATCGCCGCGGCCGCAGCCGTTGCCATCGGGCTGCTCGCCGGGGTGTATTTCGCGCGTGTCCTCGGCCGGGCCAGGCACGAGGTCAATATGCAGCGCAACCGCGCGCGCGAGGCAGAGGCCAGGGCGCGCGAACTGGGTAGCTACAACCTTACGCGCATGATCGGCGAGGGCGGCATGGGCCAGGTATGGATCGGCGAGCACCGCATGTTGTCGCGTCCTGCCGCGATCAAGCTGATCTCGCCTGCTGCGACCGCCGGCATGCCGGCCGAGGAGGTCACCGAGATCCGCAAGCGCTTCGAACAGGAGGCGCGCATCACCGCCAGCCTGCGCGCCCGCTCGACGGTCGAGCTGTACGACTTCGGCCAGTCGCCCGACGGCACCTTCTTCTATGTCATGGAACTGCTCGACGGCATGGACCTGCGCGCCCTGGTCGAGAAGCATGGCCCGCTGCCGGCCGGCCGCGTCGTGCATATCCTGACCAGCGTCTTGGGCAGCCTGGCCGAGGCGCACGACCGCGGCCTGGTGCATCGTGACATCAAGCCCGAGAACATCTTCGTCTGCCGCCGCTCGGACGAGGTCGATGTGGTCAAGGTGCTCGACTTCGGCCTGGTGCGTCTGGGCAAGGCGCCGGATGATGCCCGTCTGACCGCGGCGGGCATGATCACCGGTACGCCCGCGACCATGGCTCCCGAGCAGGCGATGGGCCGGGATCTCGATGGCCGCAGCGATCTCTACGCCCTAGGCTGTGTCGCATGCTGGCTGCTCACCGGCAGCGATGCCTTCACCGGCAACAGCGCGATCGAACTGCTGACCAAGCACATCAACGAGGCGCCGCAGCCGCTCGTCGAGCGCAACCCGGCCGTTCCTCCCGAACTCGCAGCCCTGGTCGAAGCCTGCTTGCAGAAGGATCCAGCGCGCCGGCCTCCGGATGCACGGACCCTGGCCGAGGCTTTCGAGGCCCTGGTGTTGCCCCCTGGCCAGGCGTGGACGCCGCGTCGCGCCGCGGCGTGGTGGTCGCAACTGCCCAGGCGCGAGGCGGGAGTGCCGCTCCAGCCGGCCGTCGCCCCGACCGTGATCACCGAACGTCTCTGAGCTGCGGCCTATCGTGCGAGACCGACGATGGTATGCGCGGCCGTGGATCTATGTCGGGCTCGGTGCGCTGCTCGTCACGGCCTGGCTGGCGCGCAGCCTGTTGCTCGGTCCGCTGGTGGCCAGCCTGACGGCTGGGATGCTGGCTGATGCGACCGGCGGCAGGGCGACGGTGCGCCAGGCCTCTGGAGGCTGGCTTACGAATGCCCGGCTGGCCGGCGTGGAGATCAGCGACGGCGGAGCCGAGCCGGCCTGGCGGGTCGCCATCGGTTCCCTCCAGGCGCAGTACGATCCTGCCTTGCTGGGTGGCGAGCTGGGCGCGTTGCGCAGCGTGACGGTCGAGGATCTCCAGGCCGAGATCCTGCTGGACCACCAGTCACCGGGACCGTCGGCCTGGCCACCGGTGTTCGCGCAGTTGCCAGCCGAACTGCCGCACCTGCAGGTGCGCGGCGAGGTCGTGGTACGTAGCGGTGAGGCTGAGACGCGGCTCGCCGGGATGCAGTGCGCGCTGACCAGCGACCGCCTCGCCCTGAGCGTTGCCGGGCTGACCCTGGCCGGTCGCACCCTGGAACTCCCCGCCTGCGTGCTGCTGCGCAGCGCCCCGGATGCCTTCAGGCTGCAAGCCCCGATGCAATTGGCCGTGCCGGGCATCACCACTCCGTTGTGGATCGACACCCTGCGTCTCACCCTCGGGCGCGAGGTGCAGGAACTGGTCGCCTCCGGTCGTCTGGCCGGCGGGACCTGGCAGGCCACCAGCAGCGCCAGCGGTACTCGCTGCAACCTGCAGGCCGTCAATCTGGTGCAGCTCGGCCTGGTGCCCGCCGCCATGGGGCATCTGACCGTCGATGCCGTGATTGAACAGCAGTCCGAGGGCTGGAGGCTGTCCGACTTGCGGCTCTCTGCTCCAGGCGTGCGCGTCCAGGCGAGCGCCCACCTGCTTCGCGCGCCGTGGCGCTGCGCGGATCTGCTCGCCGAGGTGGTCGTCGATCTGGCGCAGCTGCCCGGCCAGCATGCGGTCGCCGGCGAACTGCGCGGCAGGGTTGCCGGCCTGGCCGAACTGCAGCCGGAACGCTGGCGGCAGAGCGACCTGCGCCTGGAGTTGGCGGGTCGTTCGCTGGCCTGGGCGGATGTGCCAGCCGCCCCGCTGGATCTGGTGCTGCAGTTGCACGACGGCCAGATCGAGGTGGCCAGCCTGTCCGCGGTCTGGGATGGGCTCGAGCTTGCCCTGATGCCGGAGGCAACCGTCCAGGCGGTGCCGGATGCCGACGGTTGGCGACTGGTCTGTCCACCTCTGCGTTGCGCGGGTGGTGTGCTGCAGGTCTCGGCCACGGTGGCTCCCGACGGGGTGCTCAATGGTGAGCTACGCCTGGAAGGTCTGCCGTTGGCCGGACTGCCGGGGCTGCGCCTGCTGCGCTATGCCCAGGGGACGGTCTCCGGGCGGCTGCTGCTGTCCGGTTCGTTGCGCCAGCCACGGCTGCAGGGCGAGCTCGGACTGGCCGGGCTGGAGGTCAAGGTGTCGCCCGATGTCCCGACCTTCAGCGCCGGCCAGGCGCGCCTGGCTTACGCTGATGGCGCACTGCGTATCGTGGATCTGCACGGTGATCTGGGCGGATCGACCCTGCACGTGACGGGCAAGGCGGATCGTGACGGGCTCGACCTCGTGTGCAGCGGCAGCAACCTGCTGCTGGTGCAGCGCTCCGATGCCCGCCTGCGCGCCGATGTCGAGCTGCGTCTGGGCGGAACCCTGGAGGAGCCGCGTCTGGCCGGAAACGTGCGCGTGGTCAGCGCCTTGTTCACCCCGGAAGTCAACGTCGGCGGCGCGGGTGGCGGGGACCGGCTGGTGCTGTTCGAACTGGCCGATCCACCGTGGTCGCGCATGCGCTTCGATCTCACCATCGGCTCGCTTCAGGCGGATCCGGGCGGCGATGCCGGAGTGCGCGTGGCGACACGTTGGGGCCGTGGCTCCTGCGATCTCGATCTGCACCTCGGCGGTACCGGCGCTGCTCCCGAGCCGCGTGGCCGGGTCGCGGTGCGCGCAGGTGTGGTCACACTGCCGTTCAGCACCCTGCAGATCACGCATGGCGAGCTGGTGTTCCCGCCTGGCGAGCCCTTCCGGCCGCAGATCCACGCCATCGCCGGGGCGCGCATCCGCCGCTACGATGTGCAGCTGCAGGTCAGCGGACCGCTCGACGAACCGGTGGTGCGGGTCTCGGGCAGCGGACTCGACGAGCAGGAGGCGATGCTGCTGCTGACCACCGGCAGTACCCCGCGCGAACTGCAGGATGAGCACGGTCAGCGCGCGGCCATCGGGAGGATCGGCACCTGGCTCGGCCACGAGACCTGGCGCAACCTGGCAGGACCGGATGATCCCGACGCCGGTCCTTCGCTCTTCGACCGGGTGACCATCGAATGGGGCCGCGAGGTCACCGCGCAGGGTCGCGACACCATCGACAGCGAGGTCGAGCTGACCATGCCAGGATCATCACCAGGGGTGCTGCTCTATGGCGAACGCGATCGTTACGACCAGTACAACGCCGGCATCCTGTTGCGCATGTACTGGGGCGGCGAGGAACCATGAGGAACCTGCTGTACGTCGTCCTGATCCTGCTCGCCGGTTGTGCTGGAAACGCGCGCCTGACCGGCGATCAGCCCGTCGCACGCCGCGAACTGCTGCGTGAAGCGGCCCGTCCGTTGCAGGCCTATGCCGCACCCGACGGGCGTCCGTCCGACCTGGTCGATGCCAGCGAGGCGATGCGCGCCAGGTTGGACCGCGAAGGCTATCCGGCCGCCACGGTGACGGCGCAGGCCGGGCGGCCACCGACCTTCGTCATCACGACGGGTCCACGCGTCCGCATCGCGGAGGTGGTATTCACCGGTGATCTCGGCCTGCCCCTGGCTGAACTTGAGGCGGCGGCAGCTTCCGGCGCCTGGTTCACCAGCACTGCCGGTGGCGCGGTGCGGACCCGTCTGCGCAGCGTCTTGCGCGCCGCCGGTCATCTCGATGCCGTTGTCGAGGTGCCGCGCGAGGAATGGAGCGAGGATCGTACGCGGGTCGCCCTCCACGTCGCGCTGCAGGCCGGACCACGCTTCGTCCTGAGCGCGGTCCAGCTCGACCTCGCCGACGCCGAGCGCTGGCCGGGCATGCGCGAACGGCTCGAAGCGCTGCTTGATCAGCCGGGCAGCGTCCTCCTTCCCCGCAGTCCCAGCATCGTCGCCGCACGCCTGCGCGGACTGCTGTTCGATCTCGGCCACCGCGAGGCCGAGGTCGAGGTCGCGCAACGCCGGCCGGCACCAGGTGAGATCGAGATGCGCTTCGCGGTGCGTCCAGGGCCGGTGCATGTCGTGCGCAGCGTGACGGTGGATGGCGGCCGACGCAGCGCCCCCGGCTTCATCGCCCGGCGACTTGAAGGCCTGGTTCCGGGTCAGGCGTTGTCGCAGGCCGCGATCGATGCCTGCGTCACCGCGTTCCTGAGCACCGGACTCTTCCGGCGCGCCGAGGTGCTGCCCAGTGCAGGTCTGCCGCTGTCCGATGGCTCTGTGCCGGACGAGGTGCAGGTCCGCCTACGTGAACAACCGACCCAGCATATCGACCTGGCGGTCGGCTATGGCACCTACGAGCGGGTGCGCGGCGGGGTGACCTACGTCGATGAGCACATCCTCGGCCGTGGCTTGCGCTTCACCGCCGGCCTCGAGGCCAGCACCGTCGGTTGGGAGGCGAACACCTCGCTGGCCGATCCGTTCAGCTTCGGTCCAGGACGTCGTCTGACGCTGGAATCGGCCTATCTCGAACGCCAGGAACCCTCGTATGCCCACCGCGAAGCCTCCGTCGGCCTGCTGTTCAGCCGCAGGCTGCGCGAGGGCCAGGGCCCAGCCTTCTGGGAGGTGCGTCCCGGACATCGCTTCGCCCGTCAGGAGGATTACCACATCGAGGCGATCGATCCGGCGCAACCCAGCAAGACGCTGTACACCACCAGCACCGTGCGCTTGGACCTGCGGCGGGATTCGCGCCGTCCGCGGGTGATCGACCCCGACGCCGGAACGCTGGCGCGCATCGGCCTGGGCTGGAGTGCCGCCCCACTCGGGGCGACCGTGGACTATGCCGAGGCAGGGGCCGAATGGAGTGGCGCCTGGTCGCCAGCACCGTGGCTGGTCGGTACGGTACGCGGTGCGGCGACGACGCGCGATCCGGGCGTGGTGACCAGCCTGCCGATCGGCGAGCGTCTGTTCCTGGGCGGTTCCGACACCGTGCGCTCCTACAGCCAGGACGAACTCGGCCCGCGCGCCGCCAATGGCGAGCCACTCGGCGGCCTGACCAGCGCGGTGGCCAACCTCGAACTGCGTTGGCGTCCCTTCGCCGAGCATCGCCAACTGGAGTTCGCGACCTTCTATGACCTTGGCTGCGTCGATCCCGAGGCGTGGAGTCTTGGCGAGGCGTGGGGGGCCGGGGTCGGCGCAGGATTGCGCTACCGTACGCCGGTCGGCCCGATCCGCTTCGATGCCGCCCTCGATCCGGCGGAAGGGGACGGCTCAGGGCGACGCTATGCGCTGAACCTCACCGTCGGTTTCGCCTTCTGAGTGCTAACGGCTCAGCGGAGGCGGAACCAGAGGTTCACTTGCGTACGATCAGCCGGTAGAACAGCGGCACCAGGAACACCGCCAGCACGGTCGCGGCGAGCATGCCGCCGAACACGCCGATGCCGATCGAGATGCGGCCGGCGGCGCCGGCCCCGCTCGACAGGATCAGCGGCACGACGCCGAGGATGAAGGCCAGCGAGGTCATCAGGATCGGGCGGAAGCGCAGCTTGGCGGCGATCTCGGCGGCCTCGATCGGGTTCTTGCCGGCGCGCGACTGCTCGGCAGCGAACTCGACGATGAGGATGGCGTTCTTGCACGCCAGGCCGACCAGCACCAGCAGACCGATCTGCACGTAGATGTTGAGGTCAAGGCCGACCAGCCAGCACGCCGCGAGTGCGCCGAATAGGCCGAGCGGCACCGCCAGTACCACGGCGAAAGGCAGGCGCACCGATTCGTACTGCGCCGCGAGGATGAGGAAGACCACCAGCAGGCCCATGATCAGGATGGGCGCGAGCTGGCTGCCGGCCTGGCGCTCCTGCAACGAGGCGCCCGACCACGCCAGGGCGAAGCCCGGGGGCAGCTCCTTCATCGTCTCCTCGACCGCCTGCATGGTCTGCCCGGTGCTGTAGCCGGCGCCGGTCCCGACCGTGAACTGCACGGCGGGGAAGCTGTTGAAGCGCGTGACCATGTTCGGTCCGGGCAGCCACTCGCGCGTGACCACGGCCGACAGCGGCAGCA
>JFJP01002244.1_pt1 | contig 12365 bp, 10 predicted proteins | sample 431651 | NCBI WGS metagenome assembly JFJP01 (sample SAMN02602958, study PRJNA72255) | Microbial mat metagenome, whole genome shotgun sequencing project. | biome: fresh water; feature: sink hole; material: water; isolation source: purple microbial (photo- and chemosynthetic) mats found in... | reverse complement strand
AGATGTTGCGCTTGCCGCGCTCGACTGAACCAATTAAGTCCGATGCAGCCCGGTAATTTCCGCCAGTGACTCTTGTGAGAGTCCTTGCTCCTGTCGATGCTGCTTCATTGCTTGGGCAAAGCGGAGTCGGGCTGGGAGAAAATTCGCCGGCGGCATGGCGCCATATTCACCTGAATGGGACTACACCTTTCACGGCGATGACCAAGCCATCGATTTGGATGCGATCGTGGCGGGGCTGGAATTGGGTTGACGGAATTTTCGGCGGTTTGGGCTTACACCCCCAGCCAAACCAAAAGCCGTTCCTATATTCATTGATGAGTAAACATCATTACACATTGACAGTGTTACATCATGATGTCGCGGTAATGACTGCGCAAAGATTGGCCGCATCCGGGAAATTTGTGGTCGGAATGATCGGAGGGCGAGTTGCAGCCAGCGAAGAAGAATGCAGGAGGATAAAAATGGCCAGAGAAAGGGCGCGATAAGCTGTCTGCCGGACTACAAAATTAGCTGGACGCGATTTGACGGGGTTTAGTGCATCCACCCATGTATCCCTATAGGCGTCATCAAAAAAAACGGTTATTGAAGGTTCAGAGGCCTATGGATGTGTATCGGAGTACTGTTGGTGGGTCGACATTTCCTTAAAAAACGCTTTTGGGTTTTTGAGGTTTCGACCAGGTATTGCAAAAGCGCGTCATCGATGCTTCGACCGTGGTGGTAAGGCGTTCGCTGCCCGTTCCAGATACGTGATAGCAGCCTCCCCCTTAGTGAAGGTTTTCGGTGGGTAAAAACACGATGGGCTGAACCGTGTTTCTGTCCCTGCCTCGCTAGGCGTATGAATGTATACATGTCTACTAACTGACATGTTAGAAGCGGGTGGTGCTGTCGTTAGTGTTTTTGATGCGTGAGCGCTCGGCGCGATCTCTTCAAACGACATCGCTGGTCACATCGTTGGATTGTGTCCAAACCTGTTTCTAGGCGTGGGTTATCCACAGGGCGTGACAACGGATAAAGATCTTTTAAAGGATAAAAAAAGGATAGAAAGGATAGATCCAAAAAAACGGCTTCTTTTTGTTTTTGTGACAGAGACTTAGCAAAACGACACGCGACCTATTCCCCCTGATGAAGGGCAGAAACAGGGTTTTTTGAAGGGGTTTTTCGGTCTCGATTGACCCTCAAAAAGACCTTAGCTAGCGACCCGCGACCTATTCCCCCTGTTTTTTTGACGACCCGCGACCTATTCCCCTTGTCAGGGGAGCTCCAGCAAACAGATTCGCCGACGACATGCGACCTATTCCCCCTACTTTGGCGGCTGACCTGCGACCCATTCCCCCTGCCATCTGGCATCCCGCGACCTATTCCCCCTGTCACACGCGACCTATTCCCCCTGCTTTGGTGCTCGACCCGCGACCTATTCCCCCTGCCATCTGGCCCGTCATCCCACTTTATCCACAGCGGGCGGTGTATCCCGTCACTTCCGGTTGGTGGCCTTGCGGTCAGTCAATGGCTGGTCGTGGAAGCCTGTCCGAGGCTTTGGCATCGCCCTGGCGGCGATTGGCGGCCTTCTGCTCGGTGGCAAACTCTCTGGTTGGGAACAGGGTATAGGTCACGTCTTCCAACTTGGCACGCGTGCCGCGGTGCTCGGCTTTCTCGATAGTGGCCAAGGCGCGCAGGGTTTTTAGTTCATTCCATGCGCCATCGAGGGCTGCGATGGCGTCGCGCTCGCGCGCGTATCCGTTGAGTAGAGAGCTATCCCGCTTGATGGTGCTGTAGCGCATCTCGAAACTGTTGGTGATGGACGCTTGGGTGTATTTCAGGACAAGTTGCCCGATCAGCCAGCGTGCAAGCTGTGTGCTGCACTTCATTAGACGCTGATAATTGAATTGCCGGTAGGTCACTTGGTCGATGCTCTGCGTCACCAAAGGATGAAACTGCGCGGCCCAGCGGGCTTCCCGGTCGGATTCGTAGTCTTTGCGTCTGACTCCGGTCAAGGCGGCGAGATAGGTCGAACGGGCAAAGGCCTCGTCGCCGTCGTCGTTCGTGGCCACGATCTCGATGCTGCTCAAGGAGAGAATATCCAACCCCTCGATCAGCTCGTCGTAGCGCAGGCTGTGGCCTTGTTGCTCCAGTTCTTTTCGTAACTGATGCAAGGAAAATCGCGCGCCACTGCGGTAGCTTGGCTTGTGAAAAAATCCGGCGTGCTGTTCGGCGGCGATTTTCCGTAAAGCGTGCTCTATGAGTTCTTCCCGTGCGCTGGGATAGAAGCTCAAGCGCTTACCGTCCTTGTCCTTGATCCGTGCGGGATAAATCATGGCGGTGAGCGGCTTTCCCCGATAGTTGAAGGACAACTCCATCACGTCGAGAAAGCCCTCGGCTGTCCGCATGGCGTTCATCCGCACGCGAGAAATCGCGTAGCGAGGAATGCTGTCCCACAAGTCCACGGCATTCGAGAGGGCTTCGCGTTCGTCGGTGGTGTTGGCCAGAAAGCCCTGAAACAAGCTCAATTGCCGACTGGCAAAGGCGTCGTCTGGCACAGGCGCCACGTCTTTGCGGCGCGGCGGCTTTCTTTTCGCTGTGGGTTCTTCGCTCATCATCTCCCCTGCCCTTCTGCTGCCGTTATGCCAACGCCCTATTCTTCGTCGTTGGCCTGGGTGGACAGTGCCGCGATCTGCGCCTTGTGCCGGCGCGCAAATACGGCGTTGATGCCCTCTGCCAGCAGCGCCTGAATGCTGGTGCGTTCTTCGGCCGCCACGATCTTGAGTGCAGTTTGCACCTCTGGCGCGAAGTGTCCACCGATCAAGACCCGACCAACCCGCGACGGCGGCACGGTCTTAACGCCGCTTGGCGCTGCCGTCGGCGCCACTGGTGCTGCGGCCGGTTCGGTCTTGCGATTTTGCTGCTTAAGCCCTTGCGTAAGCGGGTTTGGCTTGGGCATGGCTGCAGCCTCTCTTGGTTAAAAGTTGCATTGTATACGTGTATAGCTGTAGCGATTCATCGGCGGCTTTGCCAGTGGGTTCATATTCCTGAGCGGTCAAGCCGACATTCCCGGCGTGGCGATGTGCAGCGCGCAGGTGCAGCGTTACGGGGCTGACCTCGAAGCCCTGCTCCCTGACGTAGGCGGCGGCGTCCTGGCCTTCCTTGCCCTGGACAGCGGCTTTGCATACGACGAACAGCGCCGGCGTATCACCGGCTAGGCTGAGCAGGTTGCCCAGCTTGGGCAGGGTTTCGAGGGTGTAGAGGTGCGGTTCCACGGGCACCAGCACCAGGTCGGAACGTCGGGCCGCCTCGACGGCATCGGTTCCGGCGTGTGGCGGGGTGTCGATCACGATGAAATCCACGCCCTGCCCCTTGGCGTTGGCGATGGCGGCATCAAGCCGCGTCGCCGGTGTGGCCACCACCCACGGGAATTCATGGTCGCGGCGATCCGTCCATTGCGCGGCGGTCGCCTGGGGATCGAGGTCGAACACGGCGACCTTGCGGCCGGCATGAACGGCGGCCACGGCGAGAGTCAAGGCGAGAGTGGTTTTTCCGACCCCGCCTTTTTCCGCCACGATGGCAATAATCTGCAGCTCTGTAGACATGTATACATCTCATCATGTTTGCATGTCTCAATGTATATGTGTCGCATCGATTCTGTCAAGACGGCGCGTGGAGCGGGGCGCGCCTATTGGGGAGGGCGGTCAACACGCGCGCTGGCCGTGCTTTACTTTCATCAGAGATGGAAGGTTTCATTTTATGCCTTAACTCATGAAGTCCATTTATAGACAATAATTTATTAGTGTCCATATATGGACTACCATAATAGAGTCACACATTGCCCATAAAGGAGAAGTCCATGACTGCCGTGGCCCGCGCTGCCAGCACAAGCGCTCCACCGACCAGCAAGGCCATGTCTGCCGCCGGCTTGCGTGCATTTTTCCGAATCGCCGGTAGTTGGGGCCTGAATACTGAGGAACAGATGGTGCTTCTGGGTGCTCCTGGACGCTCCACCTACTTCAAATGGAAGTCGGCGCCGGAAGCCGCCGATCTGAAGCGGGACACCCTGGAACGTCTGTCGTACATCTTGGGCATCTACAAATCACTGCAAATACTGTTGCCGGATACGACTGCGGCCGACGCATGGATCAAGAAAGCCAATACAGCGCCCTTGTTTGGCGGCAAAAGCGCGTTGGATCGTATGCTCGGCGGCAATACGGGTGACCTGTTGGCGGTGCGCCAATACCTCGATGCTCGGCGCGGGGGATGGGCTTGAGCTATCCAACCGTCGCGATTGCGTGGCATCCCGCCTATCGTGTCATTCCGTCTCGATTCCCCGCCATCAGCTTGTTCGAACGTGTTGCCAGTCCGGATGACTTCGACGCGCTCTACGCGCTGGAGGCGATGACCAACGATCGCATACGTGACGAGGTTGGCGAAATCAGTTTGGTCCCCATCGAAGAACGTTTGTTCGGTAACGGCAGCACCCCAATCATGGCGGCCTTCACCCATGTCAATCCGCAAGGAAGCCGTTTCAGCGATGGCACGTATGGTGTCTTCTATTGCGGACATGACAAGCAAACAGCCATTGCGGAAACCTGCTACCACTCGGCTTTGTTCATGGGTGCAACCAATGAATCCGCGATGCGCCTGCAGATGCGGCTTTACTCGGTGGAGGTGGAAGGCGAGGTGGCAGACCTGCGTCAAGCCGCGTTCACCGACCCGCACATCATCGATCCGGACAATTACGGCCATGCCCAAGGCATCGGCCGCAAACTCCGAGCCGATGACTGTCCAGGCATCCTCTATCCCTCAGTTAGAAAACCAGACGGCGAATGTCTGGCAGCCTTGCGCACGGGAATATTGCGCGACTGCCTGCATGCGGCCTATCTGGAATACAACTGGAATGGCCGAGCCATAGACGCCGTATTCGAGGTTTCAAAACTATGACGCTGACAATCGACTATCAGGCGCCGATCCGATGGGAAAGCGCCTCTCGGTACTACGTTGCCCTGATACAGCGTGATCTGTTCGATGCGCTGGTGCTCTCGCGCTACTGGGGCGGCAAATGGTCGCGCGTTGGTGGCGAACGACACGAAGTCATCAGCTCAATGGACGATGGCTTGGCGTTGCTGCAAAAGTACGACAAAGAACGCGCAAAGCGCGGTTATAAGCGGGTGGCAGGCCTCTCCGCGCAATCGTCAGCTTCCCCTGAAATCTCAACCCAACAATAAGCAAACCCCAATGCTCGACGACATCAAGAAAACCCTGTGGGCCACCGCCGACAAGTTGCGCGCCAACATGGACGCCGCCGAATACAAGCACCTGGTGCTTGGCCTTATCTTCGTCAAATACATCTCCGACACCTTCGCCGCTCGGCGGGTGGAATTGACCCGGCGCTTCACCGATCCGGCGGACGATTACTTCCTCTACGACTCCGACGACGAGCTGCTGGCCGGGGAACTGGAAGACCGCGACTACTACAAGGAAGTAAACGTCTTCTGGGTGCCGGAAAGTGCGCGCTGGGAGAGCCTGCGCGCCGCCGCCAAGCAGCCGGATATCGGCAAACGCATCGACAACGCGCTGGCCGTGGTGGAGGCGGAAAACCCCAAGCTGAAGGGAATCCTCGACAAACGCTACGGCCGCGCTCAACTGCCTGACGGCAAGCTCGGTGAATTGGTCGATCTGGTCTCCACCGTCGGCTTCGGCGAAGACGTCAATGTCGCCCGCGATGTGCTTGGCCAGGTCTATGAATACTTCCTCGGCCAGTTCGCCAGCGCCGAAGGCAAGAAGGGCGGTCAGTTCTACACGCCAGCTTCCATCGTCAAACTCCTGGTTGCCGTTCTTGGACCGCATCACGGCAAGTTCTACGATCCCTGCTGCGGCTCCGGCGGCATGTTCGTGCAGAGCGAGAAGTTCGTCGAAGCGCACGGCGGCAAACTCGGCGACGTGTCCATCTACGGGCAGGAATCCAACCCGACCACCTGGCGCCTCTCCGCGATGAACCTGGCCATCCGCGGTCTGGATTTCAATCTGGGACGCGAGCCGGCCGACACCTTCACCCGCAACCAGCACCCGGATCTACGCGCCGACTTCATCCTGGCCAACCCGCCGTTCAACATCAGCGACTGGTGGCATGGCAGCCTCGAAGGCGATCCGCGCTGGGTCTATGGCACACCGCCGCAAGGCAATGCCAACTACGCCTGGTTGCAGCACATGCTCTACCACCTGAAACCGACCGGCCGCGCCGGCATCGTCCTGGCCAACGGCTCGATGAGTTCCAGCCAGAGCGGCGAAGGCGAGATTCGCCGCGCCATGGTCGAGGACGACGTGGTGGAAGTCATGGTGGCTTTGCCGGGGCAACTTTTCTTCAACACCCAGATCCCGGCCTGCCTGTGGTTCCTTGCCAAGCAGAAACCCAATCGCAAGGGCGAAGTCCTGTTCATCGACGCCCGCAAACTGGGCAGCATGATCAGCCGGGTGCAGACGGAACTGACCGATGACGTCATCAATCGTGTCGCCGACACGGTGGCGGCATGGCGTGGCGAGGCAGGTTCAAACGGCGAGGTGGGCAAATACCAGGACATCCCCGGCTACTGCCGCAGCGTCAAGCTGGCCGAGATCGCCGAACATGGTCACGGCCTCACCCCCGGCCGCTACGTCGGCGCTGAGGCCGTGGAAGACGACGACGTCGCCTTTGCCGAGAAGATGCAGACGCTTACCGAAAAGCTGGGCGAGCAGATGGCCAAGGGGACGGAACTGGATCAGCTGATCCGGCAGAAGCTGGGGGGGCTGGGGTATGAGTTCTGAGTGGAGGAGCTACTCTCTCGGAGACTTGGCGAAATTCAAGTACGGGAAGTTTCTGGCAAAGTCTGAGCTTGATGACTCTGGCTTTGATGTGTTCAGCGGCTATGGTGTTGTCGGCTATTTGCCAACCTATCAGTTCAACGATCCTCAATTGCTTATTGTTTGTCGAGGGGAGGGTGGAACAGGTGATGTGAAGATGTCGCCGCCCAAATGCTCCATCACAAATCTTTCCATTGTGATTTCGCCTTGCGAAGAAAAGGTAGCCAAGAAATTTCTGTATTGGTCACTTAAGGCGTGCGATACGCATCGATTGCGGACTGGGTCAGCACAAGCTCAGATAGTCATAGGCTCACTTGAGAAGTTGCGGCTAGTGATCCCTACTGATAGAGCAGAGCAAGATTATCTTGCAGGCATTCTCAGTGCCCTCGACGACCGCATCACCCTCCTGCGCGAAACCAACGCCACGCTCGAAGCCATCGCACAGGCGCTGTTCAAGTCATGGTTTGTCGATTTCGATCCCGTTCACGCCAAACAGCAAGGCATCGCTCCAGAAGGGATGGACGATGCCACCGCTGCGCTTTTTCCCGACAGCTTCGAGGAATCGGAACTGGGCTTGGTGCCGAGGGGGTGGCGGGTTTCTCGATTGACTGATGAAGTGGAAAGAATCACAAAAGGAACTACCCCAACGACTATTAAGCGCCCATTTGTGGCATGCGGTATCAACTTCGTTAAGGCTGAATCCATGACGGATGACGGCCAATTCATTCCAGAAAAATTTGCTTATATTGATGATGAAACGCATGAGCTACTCAAGCGCTCGCAGTTAAAGGCAGGTGATGTACTAATTTCCATCGCAGGAACCATAGGCCGTTTAGCCGTGATGACTGAAGAGTTTTTGCCAGCAAATACTAATCAGGCGGTAGCACTGATTCGGCCATTTCAAGATCGATTCCCCAGTGGACTTATTAGTCGATTTTTACAGAGGACAGAATCACAACAACTCATGGGAGAGAGGGTTGTTCAGGCGGTGCAGGCAAATTTGAGCTTGGGATCATTATCTGACATGAAAGTTGTTGTAGCTCCAGCCGAGGTAATCAACAAACTGTACAGCGCTGGTTTGGCTCAAATAGACGCCAGCAAAGTAATGAATGCCTCCAGAATAAGAACCCTCGCCACCCTCCGCGACACCCTGCTTCCCCGTCTGATCTCCGGCCAGTTGCGTCTGCCGGAATCAGTACCCTCTGCGACTTGCACCGAAGCATGAACAAGCAGCAACAGGCAAATGCCGAGGCCAGAGAAAGGGAAAAGGCCGAGCGGTTAAGTGCAGCAAGGGCAAAAGTTCTTGCTGGAGAAGTTACTGCGCTCTCAATCGATACCTGCATCTTCGATGAGAAAGGCAACCGTCTCAACGACGGGGTCTTTAAGCATCTTGAGCAGTTCAAGGGGAACACTTTCAGACTGGTGTTCTCCGAGGTAACAATCAAGGAAGTTCTTTCCCATATCTCCAAGGATGCAGAGGAAGCCAAGCTGAAGATGGTAAGCGCATTGCGACGCGTTGGCTTTTATTGGCCTCTCGAAGCAGACCATAAAGCAGTAGCCGAGAAGATACTGAAAAGCGAGTTGCCAGAGTCCGTGGCGTCGAAACAGGTCATGGACTTTGCCACCCGCTGCGGCGCTGAAATTGTCGACGCCAAGAACTCCGTTGATATGTCTGCCCTCTTAGGTCGCTACTTCAACGTTCAAGCGCCCTTCGAGACGGCTAGTGAGAAGAAATCGGAATTTCCGGATGCTATCGCTCTGCTATCTCTGGAAACTTGGGCGACAAAGCAGGCAACGACAGTACTTCTCGTAACCAAGGACAAAGGCTGCAAACGGTTCTGCGATGAATCCGCACGACTCGTCGCCATTGATGACCTGACCGATGCACTGAAGCTGGTTCAGGAGCGCGATCAGCATTGCATCAACTTGTGTAAGGCCTTGGAGGCTGCGATTGCAGCAGGCCAATATCCCAATCTGATCAGTGAGATCGAAGATGCAATTGCTAATGATCTCGACATAGACTGGAATCCTGAAGCTAATGCGGCTTTTTATTACGACGCTGACATGCAGGATGTTGTACTGCTCAGCGCTCGGTATTCTGGCCCCGCCAATCAACCTGGTTTCAGACCTGTCGATTACAGGGGGGACATCCTGGTCGTTCAAGTTGAAGTGGAAATCGATGTAGAAGCCACATGTAACTTTTCATTCTCTATTCGTGACGGGATTGATCGTGACATGGTGTCCTTGGGGGGGAATGAGGTAACAACTGAGGCCGAGACGGTTGTCGACGTGCTTCTAACATTCAGCCAGCTAGCAAACCAGACTCCACAGGTTGATGAGATCGAACTGGTTTCAGCTTATAGAACAATCAACTTTGGTAATGTGGGGCCAGACTATGGCGACGAAGACCCGAATAGTGAGTATTACTGATGAGTATTCCGACTCATGCTGTCATCACGGAAATTCTGGACCAACTCAATAACTGCATTGCAGACGATCTGGAAAGCCAGTTCCTCGACTTTAAGCCGTGGCAGGGGCCGAAGGAGGATTTGCGCGTTGCCTGCGAATACGCGGCCTGCTTCGCCAATGCGTCTGGCGGCGTGGTGATCTTCGGCGTTTCAGACAAGCAGCGGGGGCGAGCGAACGTGATTCATGGCGCGGCGGGTTACGACCTTGATGTGTTTCGCAAGGGCATTTACGTTGGCACTTCGCCGGGCATTGATGCCGAGGTGTTTGAGATCGCTGTCGCCGAAGGTACGGGCAAGCTGCTGGTAATGCGGGTTCCCGAAGGAAAACAGAAGCCGTATGGCACCACGGGTGGGATGTTCAAGCAACGGGTAGGTAAGAACTGCATGCCGCTCGATCCGGCGGTATTTCAGCGAGCACAGATTGCGACGGCAGCAGTTGATTGGAGTGGTGCGCCTGCGCTGGGTGTCACTTTGGCCGATCTTGATCCCTTGCAGATCGAACGGGCACGACAGATTCTGCGCAGCAAGAATCCGTCATCCGGCCTGATCGAGTTGGCAGATGTGCCGTTTCTGGAAGGGCTGGAGGCCTTGCGTGGCGGACAAGTGACACATGCTGGCCTGTTGCTTTTTGCACGTCGTGAAGTGCTGGCACGGCATTGTCCGCAAGCGCAGTTTCATTACGTTTTTCACGATAGCGAAACGACGGTGGCGCGGAACGACCTCGAACGGCTACCACTGCTGGAAGCAGTGGAGCGCATTGAGCAGATATTCTCCGGCCCGATGAACCCGGAAAAGGAGATCGAGATTGGGTTGTTCAAGCTGCGTATTCCGCAATTTCCGATTGAGGGTGTTCGCGAGGCGGTTTTGAATGCTCTGACGCACCGTGATTATCAGCATACCGGCGAGATACTGGTGCGCCATTCGGCGAAGGAGTTGGTGGTTACCAGTCCCGGCGGCTTCGTGGATGGCATTACCCCGGAAAACATCTTGCGGCATGAGGCGGTGCCAAGAAATCGCACGTTGGCGAATGCGCTGGTGAAGCTGCGGCTGGTCGAGTCTTCCGGCATCGGTCGGCGGCGGATCTTCCGGTCGGCGTTGGTTTATGGCAAGCGACGGCCGGAATACTCGACGGATGGCTTTTCTGTAACACTGCGGATCTTCAATCAGGGCGCACATGAGGCGCTGGCACGTTTGATTGCCCGACTCGATGCGCAAGGCGCCGAGGTTGGCCTGGATCAGCTACTGGTGCTTGATGCGCTGCGCGGTCAGGATTTCATCGATACAGCGGAAGCAGCCAATGTGCTGCAGCTGACACGGGACGATGCGCGGCGTGTGCTGGATGGAATGTGCCAGCCACCGCTGAACTTGATAGAACGCAAAGGGCATACAGCAGCTGCGACGTTTCACTTGGCCAAGGGCATTGCCAAGGAACTGAAGGGGAAGGCGGCCTATACCAAGACGCGAGGGTTGAACCCGGTGCGCTATGCCGAAATGCTGCGCGAGTATTTGACCGACCACCAGAAAGTGGGAAATGCTGAACTGCGAGAATTACTTGGATTGGGTGACTCGGCCTCGGCAAAGGTGGAGGCATCACGGTTGCTGAAAAAATGGTGTCAGCCTGATGGTTTTCTGGAGCGTCATGGCGCTGGGAATAACGTTTTCTACACCCGCCGCAAGGTTGTTTAGCATTTGCTTAACAAACGGCGAGACAGTGGGTTATGTGCGTAAAACGTTTTTAAATACAGTGAGATAGCCGTTTAGCATTGCTAAACAAAGTGTGGAAACCCTCATCTGATGACCGAAGACCAACTCGAACAGGAAGCGCTTGGCTGGCTGGCGGATGTCGGCTATGCGACGTTGTACGGCCCGGACATTGCGCCCGATGGCGGCAGTCCGGAGCGGGCCGACTACCGGCAAGTCGTTCTGGTTGAACGGCTTCAGGCCGCCGTCATCCGATTGAACCCGGACATCCCCGCCGCCGCGCGTGAGGATGCGATCAAGCAAGTGGTGGATCTGGGCATCCCGGCACTGCTCTCAGCAAACCGGCATTTTCATCAACTGTTGGTGTCTGGTGTTCCGGTGCAATACCAGAAGGAGGGTGAAACGCGCGGCGACTTCGTGCGCCTGATCGATTGGGCGGACTTGAAGCAAAACGAGTGGCTGGCGGTCAACCAGTTCACGATCAAAGGCAGTGGCCACAAAAACGCGCACACCCGCCGGCCGGACATCATCCTGTTCGTCAATGGCCTGCCGCTGGTGCTGATTGAACTGAAGAATCCAGCCGACACGAACGCTGATATCTGGAAGGCCTACGACCAGATTCAGACCTACAAGGAACAGATTCCCGATGTGTTCCAGTACAACGAGGTTCTGGTCATCTCGGACGGCAGCGAGGCGCGGCTGGGCTCGCTTTCCGGCGATGCTGAACGCTTCATGCAGTGGCGCACCATTGATGGCGTGACGCTGGACCCGCTGGGCCAGTTCAACGAACTGGAGACCTTGATTCGCGGTGTACTGGCGCCAGCCAGCCTGCTCGATTACCTGCGCTTTTTCGTGCTGTTCGAGGATGACGGTACGCTGGTCAAGAAGATCGCCGGCTATCACCAATATCACGCGGTGCGCGCCGCGATTGACCAGGTGGTGAATGCTTCTCAGCCAGGTGGCACGCATAAGGGCGGCGTGGTCTGGCATACCCAGGGCAGCGGCAAGAGCATCACCATGACCTGCTTCGCGGCACGCGTCATGCAGGATGCCGCGATGGAGAATCCGACCATCGTCGTCATCACCGACCGCAACGACCTGGACGGCCAGTTGTTCGGCGTGTTCTCGCTGGCGCAGGGTTTGTTGCGCGAACAACCGGTGCAGGCGACAACCCGGCAGGATCTGCGCGCCAAACTCGGCAATCGCCCATCCGGCGGCATCGTGTTCGCCACCATCCAGAAATTCATGCCTGGCGAGGACGAAGACACTTTTCCACTGTTGTCCGACCGCAGCAATATCGTGGTCATCGCCGACGAGGCGCACCGAACGCAATACGGCTTTGAGGCAAAGCTGAAAACCTACAAGGCGCCGAAG
>JFJP01005823.1_pt1 | contig 12366 bp, 12 predicted proteins | sample 431651 | NCBI WGS metagenome assembly JFJP01 (sample SAMN02602958, study PRJNA72255) | Microbial mat metagenome, whole genome shotgun sequencing project. | biome: fresh water; feature: sink hole; material: water; isolation source: purple microbial (photo- and chemosynthetic) mats found in... | reverse complement strand
TGTGGCCGCGGCCCCACCAGCGCCACCGCCGGCGACTTATCTGACAGCGCCGCTGGCCCATATTGGCGCCTGGACGCATTACTTTATGCATGCTGAAATCCCGGTCCTGGCCGCTACTGCCCGGGCCCTGGAAGAGTTGCGCGCCATTGAAGATGACGTGGACCCGAATATGCTCACGCCCATCATTCAAGCCGACCCATTGATGACGCTGAAGTTGCTGTCCAAGGTGGCCGGTTTGCGCCGGCCCGGCTCCAGCACCGAAACCGAGTCCATCACCACCTCCCTGGTGTTGATGGGGATTTCGCCATTTTTCAGGTACTTTGGCCCGCAGCGCACCGTAGAAGACTGGTTGGCGGACCAGCCTGAAGCCCAGAAAGGCTTGCAGCAACTGTTAAGCCGCGCCGAGCGCGCGGGCCAGTTTGCACTGGGTTTTGCGGTGCACCGGGGCGACACCGATGCCACCATCATTCACCAAGCGGCGTTTTTGAATGATTTCGCCGAGATGTTGATCTGGCTGCACGCGCCCACATTGGCCGTCAAAATCCGCGACGCGCAAGCCGCGGATGTGACCTTGCGCTCGAATGTGATTCAGCGTGAAGTCTTGGGGGTGGAAATTGCCGACTTGCGCCAGGGGCTGATGAAACTGTGGCACCTGCCAGAATTGCTGGTGAGCATCAGCGACGACCGGCACGCCGAGCGGGCCAATGTGAAGTGTGTGGTGCTGGCGGTCAGGCTGGCGCGCCACACCGCCGTGGACTGGGAGAACGCCGCGATACCCGATGATGTGGAAGAGATTTCCAGGCTACTCAATGGCTCGCTGCGCGCCACCCTGTCGTTTCTTCACAAAATCGATCACCCGATTCTGGAGGCCACTAACCTGGATGGCAGCCCACCGCGCGAAGAGTAACTGTCAGTCTGTATTACGCGCTCTGCCGCCCGGAATCGAGCGCTTCCTGGGGGGTCTCGTAGATATGCGCGGCGAGTCCCCGGCGTTCTAGTGCTGCGCCGAGTTTCAAGCGCATGAAGGCACTGGTGGTGTAGCGCGACACATCGGTGTAGTAGGCGTCGTTGACCTCTTTCACCATGGCCGAGTAGTCGTCCACCACGGCTTCATCGATCTGGAAGTTGTCGTAATTGACCACCACCGCCACTTTTTTGCCAATAGGCATACACAGAGCTTGCGCCGCGTGCCGAATGTCTTCCACGTCTTTTTTGTTGCGGACCTGCAAACCCTGAAAGTTGTAATAGGCGATGCCCTGGGCAGCGTCGTACTGCATGCGGTCGACCAGGCTGATGGATAGCAAGGTGTCGTTGAGCTTCATGGCGGCGGGCAAGAAAATGCGCGCGTCCATCGGCTGCGGGTTGTTCATGATGGGCTTGAAGTCCATGTGCGCCAAAATGTCTTTGTCGATGTCAATGCCCGGCGCGACTTCGATCAGTTCCAACCCCTGTGGCGTGAGCTTGAAGACACAGCGCTCGGTCACATACAGCACGGTTTTCCCGGTACTGGCGGCATACGGGCCGCTGAAGGTGACCTGCTCGATTTTGTTGACAAACTTGCGGGCACGCCCCTCTTGCACAATATTCAGGCGCCCGTCCTGCACCTTGATCTTCAAACCACCGGCGGTGAAGGTGCCAACAAACACCACGGTGCGGCTGTTCTGGGTGATGTTGATAAAACCGCCCGCGCCAGCCAGCTTGGGGCCAAAGCGGCTCACGTTGATACTGCCAGACGGGTCACACTCGGCCAGCCCCAGGCAGGCCAGATCCAAGCCGCCACCGTCATAAAAGTCAAACTGCTGGTTCATGTCAATGACCGCGTCGGGGTTGGTGGCCGCACCAAAATTAACTCCCGATGCCGGCATGCCGCCAATCACACCGGGCTCGGCGGTGAGCGTCATGTATTTCAGAATTTTTTCTTCGTTGGCCACCGCAGCGACCCCTTCAGGCATGCCAATCCCCAGGTTGACCACCGCATTGGGCAGCAATTCAAACGCCGCGCGCCGCGCAATCACCTTGCGTTCATCGAGCGGCATAGGCGCCAGTGCGTCCAACGGCACGCGCACCTCGGCAGAAAATGCCGGGTTGTACGGGCCACCCAGGTTTTGCGGATGATTCTCAGGCTGGGCTACTACCACGCAGTCCACCAAGATGCCTGGCACCTTGACGCGACGCGGATGCAGCGAGCCACGGTCCACAATGCGCTCCACCTGGGCAATCACAAAACCACCGCTGTTTTTGGTGGCGGTGGCAATGGCCAGCACGTCTTGCGTGAGGGTTTCACGCTCCATGGTGATGTTGCCCTCGGCGTCGGCACTGGTGCCGCGGATGAATGCCACCGAAATCGGCAGGGTCTTGTAAAACAGCAACTCTTGGCCGCCGAGTTCAATGACACTGACAATGTCTTCGGTGGTCTGGCTGTTGACCTTGCCGCCCTGCAGGCGCGGGTCCACAAAGGTGCCCAAACCCACCTTGCTGACGGTACCCGGCAGGCCGCAGGCAATGTCGCGGTACAGGTGCGAGATCACTCCCAGCGGAAGGTTGTAGGCCTGAACTTTGCCGTCCAGCGCCAGCCGCCCAATCTGCGGCAACAGGCCGTAGTGGCCGCCAATCACGCGCTGCAACAAGCCTTCGTGGCCCAAATGGTTGGCCCCCGCGGTGCCGCCGTCACCTGGACCACCACCAAACAGTAAGGTCAAATTGCGGGGTGAGCCGGTCTCAAGAAAGCGCTTTTCCAGCGCCAAAATCAGTTCAACCGGCACCCCATTGCTACCAAATCCAGAGCAACATAACGTGTCAGCATCTCGCAAAATGGCAATGGCTTCTGCTGCAGATACAACTTTCTTCCTCATGGTGTGGCCTCTGAATGATGATGGGATGAACAAACTTTAGCACCGGCTGTCGGCGTGAAATTGACTTAACGCACCCTCTATCAAAGTCATTGAACTTATTGATTGGCACTCGCTCCTATGGAGTGCTAACATTCAGCTATCAAGCAAAAGGAGTTCTCGCATGACTGTTCATACTGGCACCGCAAGCACTGCAATGACCCTGTCTAACCCCTGGGCGCTGGTTCCTGCACTGGGCAATCTGGATGCTTATATTTCAGCCGTTAATCGCATGCCAATGCTGACGCTGGAAGAAGAGCAGGGTTTTGCACGCCAATTTCGCATTGACAACGACCTGGAAGCCGCCGGGAAACTGGTGCTGTCGCACCTGCGGCTGGTGGTGTCCACGGCGCGTCAATACTTGGGTTACGGTCTGCCACATGGCGACCTGATTCAAGAAGGCAATGTGGGTTTGATGAAGGCCGTGAAGCGCTTTGACCCCGAGCAAGGCGTGCGTTTGGTGAGCTATGCGCTGCACTGGATCAAGGCCGAGATTCACGAATACATTTTGAAAAACTGGCGCATGGTCAAGCTGGCAACCACCAAGGCGCAGCGCAAGCTGTTTTTCAACCTGCGCTCCATGAAACAGCGCTTCCGTAGTGAAGACGCCATGGCCGACCTGGATTCGCACCGTGACACGCTCAGCGAAGGTCAGATCGATGCGATGGCGGCCGAGCTCAATGTCAAGCGCGAAGAAGTCATTGAAATGGAAGCCCGGTTGTCGGGTGGCGACGTGTTGCTGGACCCCAGCCCGTCCGAAGATGGCGAAGACGCTTACGGCCCGATTGCCTACCTGACCGATGCCGCTCATGAGCCTACCGCTATGCTGGAAGCGCACCACCGCGACGTGTTGGCCAGCGACGGCCTGGCCTTGGCGCTGGACACCCTGGACGCCCGCAGTCGCCACATTGTGGAAGAGCGCTGGCTCAAGGTGAACGACGACAACTCAGGCGGCATGACCCTGCATGACCTGGCTGCGGTCTATGGCGTCAGCGCCGAGCGCATTCGCCAGATTGAAGTGGCGGCCATGAAGAAGATGAAAAAATCGCTGGTTGAGTTTGTCTGAGCTGCCGGCCCCACCAGCCCACTGAAACCCAAACACACCAACCCCAACTGCTGCGCCCAGCGCCAGCACTTGGGGTTTTTCTTTGTCCGCCCAGTTGTCAGCGTGCTTGCTGCAGCAAAATTTTGAGATCTGCGGTGGTCAGTTCGGGCTTGGTACCGTAGCGCGTAAACAGGCGCAGCTTGCCTTGGGTGTCGTACACGTAGCTGCCTGCCGTGTGGTCCATGGTGTAACTGGTGGGTGTCGGGCCATCCACCTTTTTGTAGTACACCTTGTAGTCTTTGGCCAGCACCGCCAACTTGTCAGGTGTGGGAACCAGCGCCAGGAAGCTCGGGTCAAAGGCCTCCATGTAGGCTTTGAGCATCTCGGGTTTGTCGCGCTCAGGGTCGATGGTGACAAACAGTCCCTGCAAACGGTCACCATCCGCACCCAACAGTTTTTTGATGGCCACCATCTCGGTCATGGACGTGGGGCACACATCCGGGCACTGGGTGTAGCCAAAGAACACCATGACAATCTTGCCCTGAAAGTCTTTGAGGGTCCTGAGCTGGCCGTTGTGGTCGGTCAATGCAAAGTCTTTGGCGTAATCGGCGCCCGTGATATCAATGGCGGTAAAGCTAGGGCCCGTTGGGGAACATGCAGAAAAAAGGCCTGCAACGCATAGTCCAAATGCGCTAGCAGCTATTAATTTAAGAGTATTTCGTTTGATCATAGTGGGAATCATAAACCGCCACGCCCCTCATTCCATTTCCAAATCATCCGTGTCGTTGTTGCTTCGCCTTGTCGTGCGCCAGCACTGCCTGCGGCTTCGCGCCTAGACACAAATGATTTGGAAACGGAATCAGCCAGATCTCGGCACACCCGTAGCAGACTACGCCAACAGGTAATGGTCCAGCAACAGGGCCGCAAACAGCGCGCTGAGGTGAATCAACGAAAAGCGAAAGGTCTTGCGCGCCAGCAGGTCAGAGTAATCGCGCCACAGCCAGTAGCCGTAAAGGCAAAACCCGACGTTCAGCACGATGGCCGCAGCCAAATACAGCCAGGAGCTCATGCCATAAATAAACGGCAACAAGCAAGCCGCCAGCAGGATGAAGGTGTACAACAAGACCATCAGCCGGGTGAATTCATTGCCATGTGTGACCGGCAACATGGGCAGACCCGACTTGCGGTAGTCTTCCACGCGGTACAGCGCCAGCGCCCAAAAATGTGGCGGTGTCCACAGGAAGATGATCAAGAACAAGATCAATGCCTCGGGCCCGACTTGCCCGGCCATGGCAGCCCACCCCAGCACCGGTGGCATGGCCCCTGAGGCGCCACCAATCACAATATTCTGAGGCGTCAACGGTTTGAGAATCAGGGTGTAGATCACCGCGTAACCAATGAAGGTGGCAAAGGTCAGCCACATGGTCAGTGGGTTGACCGCCACATACAGCAGCGCCGAACCCAGTGCACACAAGGTGCCTGAAAACAGCAGGGTTTGGCGGTCGCCCAATTCGCCTTTGGCGGTGGGGCGCCAGGCGGTGCGCTTCATCTTGGCGTCAATGCTTTTTTCAATGATGCAATTGAAAGCCGCCGCCGCACCTGCCACCAGCCAGATGCCCAGGCAGGCCAGCAGCGCCACCCCGACTTCGTGCCAGGACGGCACGCCCGGAACCGCCAGCACCATGCCAATCAGTGCGCAAAAAACGATCAGCTGAATCACCCGCGGCTTGGTCAAGGCGTAATACTGCGACCAGACCGACATGGCGACTGGGCCGACTGGCGGGTTCACGGCGCTCATGCCAGCGTCCTTCTTGACAGAGGGCGTTTCTCGGGCACCACTTGAGCGGCCTGCGGCTGGTGCAACAGGGCGGTCCAGGTGAGCGTCAGCACCAGGGCAGCCGCGCCTCCAGTGTGCAACAGCGCTGCCAGCAGTGGCCAACCCAGCACCACATTGCCCAGGCCGGTGGCGGTTTGCAGACCAATCAGGGCCGCCAATACGCGCGAGGGTGTGCGCCAGGACGGCGTGCGGTTGAGCTGCCAGGCCAGGCCGATCAACAACATCAGTACCACCAGCGCCATCAGGCGGTGCACGTAATGAATGGCTGTCAGGGCGGCAAAGCTGATGTGCTCGCCGGCTGCTGTCAGGCCCAACGGCCGCCAGACTTCAAACCCTTGTGAAAAATTCATCTCGGGCCACCAGCGCCCCTGGCAGGTTGGGAAATCACTGCAAGCCAACACCGCGTAGTTGGTGCTGACCCAACCTCCCAGCGCCACCTGCAGCACCAACAAAGCAAAAGTCCAACGCAGCCAAAGCCGCAGACCCTCCCCCATCGACCGCGTTGTAGACGATGGATCCGATGGCGTGCCACGAACGACCTGAATACACAACAACACCAGCAACCCGAAGGCGCCCAAAAGGTGCAGGGTCACGATGGCAGGAAACAGCTTCATGGTCACGGTCAATGCGCCAAAAGCACCCTGCAAACACACCCAAAATAAAGTGAAGGTTTCTAGCCAAGGTGCAGGCAGCGTGACGCGGCTCTCTTTTTTCTGCCTGAGCCAGTCACGCCAACTCAACATCGTGCTGAGCACAATCAGGGCCCCGACACCGGTCGCCAGGTAGCGGTGCAGCATCTCGATCCAGGCCTTGGCCTCGGTGACTGGCCCCGACGGCATGGCGCTTTGCGCTGCGTTGATGTGATCGTCAGCGCCCCAAGGTGAGGCATTGCCGTAACAACCCGGCCAGTCCGGGCAGCCCAGACCGGAATCCGACAAACGCGTGAATGCGCCAAACAGGATCAGGTCAAAGGTCAAAAACAGGGTGAAGAGGCGCAAGGCCTGCAACTTTTTCAGCGGCGTCGTGTGGCGATGGCGCAGCCACACCCACAGGACTGGCCCCAAGGCCAACACCGCACCTACCAGCAACAGGCTGGCCAAGGGCGACAGGTTGTAAAGTTCAGGCGCGTTCATGGGTGAAGTAGCGCGTCAGCGCCCCGGGGAGTCCCAAGAGACCGAAGCACGCAGCAGATGATCCATATCGCGGCGCGCTTTGGCTGCCGCAGCAGTGTCAAACTGCGCCGGAAACCGCATCATGGTGTTGCCCATGGGGTCGACCACAAAGATGGCGTCGCTCAGGGGCTTGCCCGGTGCCGCAGCCAACCAATCTTGCAATACCTGGGGATCGACCCGAAGCACGGTGGCCTTGTCTTTGGCCAGCCCCTGTTGCAGCGTGGCGTCCACCGGGGCCTGGTCGTTGATGAGCCAGACCCAGTCCACACGTTCCATGTCCTTGCCCAACATCAGGCGGAACTGGCGCAACAACATCAATTGCTTTTGACAAGACGGCGTGCAGGCGCCGCCGTCCACCTTGACCAGCAACCACTGGGCTTTGAGCGACGCCAATGGCACGGGTGTGCCATCCAGCCGGGTTCCAGAGGCAGCGGGCACTGGCCGCAAGGGAGACAGTAGCTCACCAAAGGCGGCCTCTCCCTGTGGGCGAACCACATAAAACGCCAGATAGGACAGCAGCACTGGCAATGAGCAAATAAACACGATGGCCAGCAGCTTCAGGCGACTGCTTAGCAGCGCCGGACGCACCTCGCCACCCGGGCTGGGCAGCGAATGCACCGACAGTTCCAGCACTTCGTCTGAGGAGGGTCGACTCATGCCGCTGCACCCTTTTTAAAACTAGCCACCAGATAAAAAATGATCAGAGCCAGCGCCATGCCGAACCACTGAAAGGCATAACCCCGATGCATGCCGACGCGGTTTTCGGGTGGGTCCCAGCGGCGGATCAAGGTGTCATTGGCGTCGCCACTGTTTTGCAACACCACCACTGGTTGCAAAACATGTTTGGATTGAGTGGAAAAACGGGCCAGATCCAGGCGTGACCACAGCTTTGGCGTGGCTTCTGGGTGATCCGGCATCAAAAAGAATTTTTTGGTGGACGGCACAAAGGCAATCCCCGTGACCGTCACCCTACCGACTGGAACTGTCACGCTAGGCAAGACACCGCGCCCGTTGGCCCAGCCGATCCAACCCCGGTTGACCAGAATGCGGGTGTCACTGCCCTCAATCTTCAAAGGCGTGATGACGTGTACACCCGGTAGTCCGTTTTCCTGGCGGTTGTCCAGAAAAAACTGACTCTCTGCCTCGTAAGACCCCGTGACGGTAATAGGGGCATCGCGCAACTGCTCTGCGTCGACCAGAGCAGAATCAACCCTGACTGGGCCCAGCTGATGGCGCGCCGCATGCTGGGCCAACTCGGCCTCCAGCCGGTCGCCCTTACCCGACTGCCACAGCCCCAGGTACACAAAGAGCGTCAGCCCCAGCAAGGTCGCGGTCGCGGGGAGCCATTTGAAGTCAAAACGCACGGAGTTCTTCAGCCCTGGTTAAAAAAAGCATAATGCAGCAACACCCTTACAAGAGACCTGTGATGCTGGCAAAAATTTTGATTTTGGCGACCTTGGCCATGATTCTGGTCAGTTTGTTCAGTGCCTTGGCTTTGCTGTTCAAAAACGACGATGCAGCCAAGCGCAAGCAAGTGGTTCAGGCCCTGACACTGCGCATCAGCTTGTCCATTGCCTTGTTTGTGACACTGATTGCCAGCATTTACTTCGGTATTTTGCCTGGCAGGGGCTAGACCCCACGCCTAACGCAGACTAGCCTGGGCAATGCAGCCAGACCAGTACCGAAACTCACAGAATGTAGACAAAAACAAACAAAATCAGCCAAACTACGTCCACGAAGTGCCAGTACCAGGCCACTGCCTCAAACGCAAAGTGATTGTGCTCAGAGAAGTGACCCTTCATGCCGCGCCCCAGCATCACCATCAGCATGATGGTGCCCAGAGTGACGTGAAAGCCGTGAAAACCGGTCAGAATGTAAAAGGTGGCGCCATACACACCGGCACCCAGCGTCAAACCCATTTCAGCGTAAGCGTGGGCGTATTCGTAGACCTGAAAGCCCATGAAGGTCATACCCAAAGCCACCGTCAGGGCTAAGCCCCAGTTCAGTTGGCTGCGCTTGCCCTTGATCAAACCCCAATGAGCCCAGGTCAGGGTGGCACCCGAGGTCAACAGCAGCATGGTGTTGATAGCTGGAATACCCCAGGCACTCATGGGTGAGAACGGGTCGCCCAACGGGCCGGCACTGGGCCAGGCGCTGGTGAATTTTTCGTAAGGTGTGTAGATAGCCTCATAGCCGCCCAACTCTGGCAAAGAAATTTGGCGGATGTAATACAGGGCACCGAAGAAACAGGCAAAGAACATCACCTCAGAAAAAATGAACCAGACCATGCCGATGCGATACGAACGATCTTCCCATTTGGTGTAAACGCCCCGCATGTTTTCGCTGATCAGTTCGCCAAACCAGCCCACCGCCACGTAGACGATGAGCGCTGCGCCCCCCAACATGCTCCAGACGCCGGCCGGCGTGCCATTGATTCTGAAGATGAATCCCAAAGCGGTCAGGAAAACACCCACCGACAAGTAGGTTGAATAATGGCTGGCGGCCGGCACAAAATAGTGTCCGCGCGCCTCTGCGCTGGTAGCGTGTGTCATGGTTGTTTCCTTCTGGCTCAACTCTTGGCCTTGACGGCCTCAAAAAATGTGTACGACAGTGTGACGGTGCCCAAATCGCGGTCCATCTTGGGGTTCACCACAAACACCACAGGCATGACTCGCGACTCGCCCGGCTGAAAGGTCTGCTGGGTAAAGCAAAAACATTCCAGTTTTTCAAAATGCTCAGCAGCCACGGCGGGCGTGATGCTGGGTATGGCTTGACCGACAAACACCTGATTACTGGTATTGGTAATGGTGTAGTTGACTTGAGAAATGGCACCCGGATGGATGCGCATGGTGAATTGCTCCGCCTTGAACTGCAAACCCACGCCGGGCATGGTGTGGCTCAAAAACTCCACATTGACCCAACGCGTGTCGTCCACCTGGGTGTTTTTGTCGGCCACCATGGGAACGGAGTTGGTTTTGCCGTTCAGGCCCGTGATCCGGCAAATCACGTCATACAACGGCACCATGGCAAACCCGAAGCCGGCAAAAAAGAGTGCCACCAGCGACAGCTTTTTCGCCAGCAGTAGATTGCTGCGCTGACGCTCTTCCAGCGACAAGGCGGTTGCAGTCACAGGGGCCGATATTTCCATATGGATCCCAGAAAAACCGCCAACACAATCAACCCAACAATAATACCCAGCCGAATGTTGGCGCTTTTGCGCTTGGACCACTCATCGGCGTCCAACTCCGGCTGTGAAGGCTTGGGTGCTTGCTCCATGACTTTGCTCACGAGGCCACTTACTTGATGACAGGGGGTGTCTCAAAGGTGTGATACGGCGCAGGCGACGGCACCGTCCACTCCAGACCCTGAGCACCTTCCCAGGCTTTGTCTTGCGCCTTTTCACCACCACGGATGTTCTTGATGACGTTGTACACAAAGATCAGATGCGAGGCGCCCAGAATAAAAGCACCAATGCTGGAAATCATGTTCCATTCGGCAAACATCAGCGGGTAGTCCGGAATACGACGTGGCATACCAGCCAGACCGACGAAGAACTGGGGAATAAAAGTGATGTTGAAACCAATCACAGCCACCCAGAAGTGCCATTTACCCAAGGTTTCGTCCAGCATGTGGCCGGTCCACTTGGGCAGCCAGTAATAAATAGCTGCCATGGCACCCATCACCGCAGAGGGGTAAAAAGCGTAGTGAAAATGCGCCACCAAAAAGTAGGCATTGTGATACTGGGGATCAGCCGCCGCGTCGGACAGAGCCAAGCCGGTCAGACCACCCCAGCCAAACAGCACCAGAAAGCCCAAGGCAAACAGCATGGGGGTCTCAAAGGTCATGGAACCCTTCCAGACCGAAGCAATCCAGCAAAAGAACAACACAGCCAGCGGGAACGAAATGGCCATGGTGATGTACATGAAGTAGATCTGGCTGGCAATCGACATGCCGCTGGTGAACATGTGGTGCGCCCAAACAATCAGACCCAGACCCGCAATCGCCCAGAAGGAATATACCTGCGCTTTGTATCCGTAAGTGGGCTTGCGTGTGAAGGCTTCCAACACATGCGGAATGGCGCCAGCAATGGGCAGCAGCAACACATACACCTCAGGATGACCCATGAACCAGAAAATGTGTTGCCACAGCACGGGGTCGCCGCCACCTGCCGCATTGAAGAAATGGGTGTCAAAGTGCCGATCCATCAGCACCATGGTCACACCACCAGCGAACACCGGCATGATGGTGATTAAGAGCACAGCAGTCATCAAAAAGCCATGGGCGAACAGCGGCATTTTCATCAGGGTCATGCCAGGCGCGCGCATGTTCATGATGGTCACAATCACGTTGATGGAACCCAAAATGGACGACACACCCAGCATGTGAATGGCAAAAATGGCAAAGTCCATGCCCCAACCGCTCTGAATGGACAACGGTGCATACATGGTCCAGCCGGTGTCTACACCACCTGGGCCAACGCCCAACATGCCCAGAAAAAACGGCAGCGTCAGCATGATGGCAGCGGGCGGCAAAATCCAGAAACCCCAGTTGTTCAGCCGTGGCAGCGCCATGTCTGGCGCACCCAGCACCATTGGCAACATGTAGTTGGCCAGACCGGTGGCCACCGGCATGGCAAAACCGAACACCATCACCAGACCATGCAGCGTAATGAGTTGGTTAAAAAACTCGGGCTGCATCAACTGCAGACCAGGCTGAAACAGTTCAGCACGAACTGCCAAGATCATGGCTCCGCCCAAAAACAACATCACAAACCCGAAGATCAGGTACATGATGCCGATGTCTTTGTGATTGGTGGTTTCAAGCCACCGCACAAAACCACCTGAATAGTGCCCACCGTGCGAATCTGCCCCCGGCAAACCATGCGCCATATCGTGTGCCATTACCAACTCCTTCTACTGGATTTCTAAAACTATGACCGCATTGCTTCGGCTTACGGAGCCGCTTTGGCTACAACAGCCGTCTTGGCCTCTGCCACGGCGGCTGCCGCGGGTGCAGCTGGCGCCTTTTTGCTGGCCAGCCACTTGGCAAATTCTTCCTGGGTAACCACATTCACCACCACAGGCATAAAGCCATGCTCTTTGCCGCACAACTCTGAACATTGACCGCGGTAGGTTCCGGTTTTTTCAACCGTGGCCCAGAATTCACGCAAGAACCCTGGCACCGCATCGCGCTTGACACCAAAGGCGGGCACCCACCAGCTGTGAATCACATCGTTGGAGGTGGTAATGAAGCGAACTTTTTTGCCCACAGGCAGCACCAGGGGGTTGTCCACCTCCAGCAGATAGTTTGGGTTCTTGGCGGCACCACTGTCGATCTGATCACGCGGCGTAGTCAGGCGACTCACAAAACTGACACCTTCGGCCGGGAACTCATATTGCCAGAGCCACTGGCTGCCGGTGACCT
>JFJP01039896.1_pt1 | contig 12369 bp, 14 predicted proteins | sample 431651 | NCBI WGS metagenome assembly JFJP01 (sample SAMN02602958, study PRJNA72255) | Microbial mat metagenome, whole genome shotgun sequencing project. | biome: fresh water; feature: sink hole; material: water; isolation source: purple microbial (photo- and chemosynthetic) mats found in... | reverse complement strand
AAGTCAATATATTTTTTAATTTTGAGACACTCAAAAAAAGCCTGAATGACCTCTTTGGATATTATACAATCGCCGATACAGGCAGAACTAAAAAGTTTCGAAGCTTACTTCAAAGAAGCCATTAAAAGCGACATCCCTCTTCTTCGTATTGTCATTCGTTACATTCTTTGGAAAAAAGGCAAACAAATGCGACCCATGTTCGTGTTTCTGTCGGCAAAAATGTGTGGCGAATTCAACGAAAAAACCCATCTGGCGGCCTCTTCCATCGAATTATTGCACACCGCCACATTGTTGCACGACGATGTGGTCGACGAATCGTACGAACGTCGTGGAAGTTTCTCGATCAATGCGTTGTGGAAAAACAAAATTGCCGTTTTGGTGGGCGACTTTATTCTGGCACGAGGAATGCTCAATACGCTCGATCATAAGGAATACCGCTTTTTACACCTGATTTCGAGAGCAGTAAAAGACATGAGTGAAGGCGAAATTCTACAAATGCGGAAAAGTCGGAAACTCGACATCGACAACGAAACGTATTACGAAATCATCCGGAAAAAAACAGCCTCGTTGATTGCTACCAGCATGGCGATGGGTGCCGCATCGGTTACCAAAGACGACGATGTGGTTGAAAAAATGTTTAACATCGGGCTCGATGTGGGCATTGCCTTCCAGATAAAAGACGATATTTTCGATTACCAAAGCAAGGGTATACTGGGGAAACCCACAGGTAACGACATTAAAGAAAAGAAAATTACACTTCCGCTACTTTACGTTCTAAACAATTGTGAATCAGGCGAACGAAGCCGTATTTTGCGCTTAATCAAACGAAAGAATAAGAATCAGGCTAAGGTAAAAGAGCTGGTCGACTTGGTGGTAAGCCGTGGTGGGTTGGAGTATGCTTCGCAAATGATGAACGAATTCCGAGAAAAAGCCATTACCGGAATTATGGAATTTCCCGAAAGTGAAGCAAGAACAGCTTTAATTGAGTTAGTTAATTATTCAACAACGCGAAAAAAGTAGAATACCTACCCGATCAATATGCTCTTTAAGTTTGGGTTCCAGAATACGCTCAAAAATGACCAGATCAAATTTGTAAGGAAGAAACAGATCATCAAGCATGGTTGAAATTGTTAGCAGGTCGTCTAAAATCAGATTGTTTCCTTTCAATGCTAAATCAATATCCGAACCATCTCTAAAACAACCTTTTGCCCGCGATCCGAAAAGAATGACATCCTGAATCTTTTCATCAGATTCAAGAATTTTTATTATAGCATTAAGATCATCCGTCTCTATTCCAAAAGAATTCATAGTCTTAACTGAAAAGGGTTTCTTTTGTGGAATCAGATTCTTCTTGCAGGGTTTCCTTCAGTTCATTAAGAAGGAAAACATATTCTTGTCTGATTTCGGTGGCAATTTCTTCCGCCGTTTGAGAATCGTAGGTGTGACTTGTTAGGTTTCTGCTTTTATGCATCCTAACCCATCCTTTCCCATCACGAATATAACCATTTTGGAAACTCTGATCAATCACTGGCTTCGGACCAAGAACCTGATCAAATCCCTTTTCCTGAAGTAAATCCTGTAATGTTTTCCAGGCTAATTCATAAGTGTATTCAAAAGCTTTAATAAGCCCTTGTTCCTCCATTTCATTAAGTTTTTCAACTGCACAAAAAGTGTTTAGTCGACCTAATGCTTTTTGAAAATTAGCAAATCGTTGTATCCAGCGGATGTCTTGATTGGATTCCATCGTTCTATTTTTTTCAAAGATAAGTGTTTCACAACTTATTTTTCTCAAATTTCAGGAACAAACCGAAAAAAAGCCACCGGCAAATTCTGCCGATGGCTTCAAAAATGAATTATCTAAAAATGTTTAACTATCTATTTTAACGAAGCCAAAGCTGCATCGTAGTTGGGTTCATCTACAATTTCAGCAACTTGCTCACTGTAAACAACCTGATGATTTTCGTTCAGCACAACTACCACACGCGAATGCAAATTGGCTAATGGTCCGTTTTCAATTTCCAGTTGGTAGTCTTTACCAAACTTGCCGCTTGCAAAATCAGAAACGGTAATTGCATTTTCAATTCCCTCAGTTCCGCAGAAACGAGCCTGAGCAAAAGGTAAATCACGCGATATACAAAGCACTTTTGTGTTGTCGAGACCAGCAGCTAATTTGTTGAACTGGCGTACCGAAGCCGCGCAGGTTCCGGTATCAAGACTTGGGAAAATGTTAAGAACCAAACGTGTACCTGAAAAATCTTTCAGCGACACTTTTGATAAGTCGTTTTTAACCAATTCGAAATCAGGAGCATTTGTGCCTTTTGCAGGCAATTCGCCTATGGTTTGAAATGCATTTCCTTTAAGTGTAATTTTTGCCATGATAAAATGTTTTTAATGGAGTTTTGGTTTTTGATTCCTTAAACAACTGCAATCTAAAAATGTTTTACCGCAGCACCTGTAATTTTTTCGAGCAGGTTATTGGCCAAACGGCTTGCTCCAATACGGAACAATTCCGGAGTTAACCATTCGTCGCCCAAAATCTCCTGAACGATAGTTAAATACAGAATGGCATCTTCAGGAGTTACAATTCCACCAGCTGGTTTGAATCCTATTTTTTTACCCGTTTCTTCATAATATTGCTTAATAGCCAAACACATAACCAACGCCGCTTCGGGAGAAGCTGCCTGTGGTAATTTTCCGGTTGAAGTTTTGATAAAATCGGCTCCGGCTTCCATGGCCAGAATCGAAGCTTGCCAGATTTGATCGACATTCAGCACTCCGGTTTCCAGAATGACTTTCAGGTGAGCCTCACCCATCACACTTTTAATTGCCGAAATCTCGTCCGAACAGGTTTCGAAATCGTCGGCCAGAAAAGCCCACAGCGGCACAACAATATCAATTTCGTTAGCTCCGGCAGCAACGGCCAAACGCGATTCTTCGACCTTTAAGGCGGTGAACGTCATGGAAGAAGGAAAACCTCCGGAAACCGCCGCAATATTGATATTCGGAACTTTTAGCGTATTTTTTACCGTTTCGGCCATGTTTGGATAAACGCAGATGGCCGCCACATTACTTTTGCCCGGAAATGCTTTCGCAAAAGTGTTTACTTTTTCGGTGAAAGCGGTTACCGAAGCAACGGTATCAGTCGAATTTAAGGTGGTAAGGTCGATACACGAAAGCGCTTTTTCGAACAAGTCATTGTTGCAGTTTTTTGCAGCGGCTAAACGAATTTCTTCCAGCTCTGATTGAACATCTTCGAAGGATAAGGGGCAAGTTTCTATAGACATATTTTTAATGTTTAATTGTTAATTGTAGATGATTAAATAGTTGTGGGTTGCGTGTTGTGGGGAAAACCCGTAACACATATCCCGCAACCCGAATCATTTTAGTTTTTCATTATTCTGATGCCGTTCCCGATCGCGCAAGGTTTTCTTTTCGATATTTTTAAGGAAAGCTTCGTTAAGATCGACTCCGGTTTGATTGGCCAAACAAATCAAAACCCACAATACATCAGCCATTTCGTCGCCCAGATTCATTCCTTCATCCGATTTTTTAAACGACTGATCGCCATAAGTGCGTGCCATAATCCGGGCCAATTCGCCTACTTCCTCGGTTAAAATGGTCATGTTGGTCAATTCGCTGAAATAGCGCACACCAATGGTTTTGATCCATTCATCAACCATTTGTTGAGCTTCGGGAAGGGTGACGCAAGAATTTTCAATATTTCCCAAGCAAAATGTTAAATTGTTATCGATCTGATTGCCTTGACTGGTATTACTTCTTGATTGCCACAAAAGCAGATCTAATTTCTTTGTATTCGTTAAATCAGTGCCTGGGAAAAATTTGTCAAATTCGATTAATAACTCTTTACCTTTATTCGTTGAAAGAAATTCCTTGAAGTATTGTTCGATTTCGCTATAGATTTTGATCGTTTGTTCAATTCGATTTTTGCTATAGCTCTTGGGCTGTGTTAAGCCAAGGTTTTTTAATACAAATTCATCCCAGACAGGGTAACAAGGATTTATTGTTGCCACAAGTTTGCTACTAAATGATGCTTCTATTCTTCCCAGTTTACGATTAAAGTACCTCAAAGTCTCTTCAAAAGTAACCCCAGTTTCCTTCATTTGCTCCATAAAGCTGAAATATGTATGATAGTATAAAGGCTGCCGTTGCCTCATTCTATAGAAACCATTATATTTATTTTGAAATTCTATGTCAGATGAGACATTTGTTTTTCGAAGATGCAGCATAATAAAATTATACTTTTCTATTCCAATTCTGATATTCTCAATAGCCTTCGGATCCAAATTAATTGTGTCAAACATATTTTTTAAGCTTCATATTTACAGTGAAATACACAATCAATAAATGACTAGAATTCCCGGTTTTTCGAATCGAGAATAATCGTAACTGGCCCATCATTGACCAGATAAACCTGCATGTCGGCACCAAAAATTCCGGTTCCAACCTTTTTCCCTCCGAGTACTTTTTTGAATTCGTCGACCAGTTGTTCGTAAAGCGGAATGGCCGTTTCGGGTCGGGCTGCACGAATGTACGATGGCCGGTTTCCTTTTTTCGTTGAGGCATACAAGGTAAACTGGCTAACCACTATTATTTTTCCTCCAATATCCTGAATCGAAAGATTCATGACTTCTTCCGGATCGTTAAAAATCCGAAGCTGACAGGTTTTATTCACCAGCCATTCAATGTCTTCTGTTGTATCGGTTTCTTCAATACCAGCCAGGATCAATAATCCGCTTTCAATTTCAGAAACAACAAACTCTTCTACTTCCACTGAAGCTGAACTTACCCGCTGAATAACCAATCTCATAAACTTAATTTTTAAGCAATATTATAAAAACTAATCGGACGAATAAACATTGCATAACATATCTTGTTTATTTTGGCAAGGTTTAAATAGAAATTGATTATTGATAAAATGAAATTTACAGACACATGAAAAATTGGATTATTATCAGCATACTTTTTTTTGCATTTCAGCTGCACGTTTCGGCTCAACGAGCGTCGTTGAAAGGTAAGGTAATTGATGAAGTGAATAACGAACCGCTACCCTTCGTGAGTGTTGTTGTGGCAGGAACAACCATTGGAGCAACAACCGATACGGATGGTAATTTTCAACTTACTGGACTTACTCCCGGATTTGTGCGAATTCAAGCTTCCTTTATAGGCTATCACACCCAACTTTCGGCACAAGTTGAGCTTAGCAATGCAAAAGTTGCTTTTCTGGAAATAAAGCTCGAAAAAAAAGATACTGAAATTGAAGAAGTTACCGTAAGTGCTTCGCCTTTCCGGAAAACCGAAGAAAGTCCGGTTTCGCTCAAAACTATTGGCATTGCCGAGATCGAAAAAAGTCCTGGCGCAAACCGAGATGTTTCGCGTGTTATCCAGTCGTTTGCCGGTGTGCTTTCGACCCCGGCCTTCCGAAACGACATCATCATTCGGGGAGGAGGACCTTCCGAAAGCCGGTTTTACCTCGATGGCGTTGAAGTTCCAAACATCAACCATTTTGCAACACAAGGTGCTTCAGGCGGACCAGTTGGTATTCTGAATGCCGATTTCCTGCGCGAAGTAAATTATTATTCCGGAGCTTTTCCGGCCAATCGGGGCAATGCACTGAGTGGTGTTTTCGAATTTTCTCAGGTCGATGGAAATACCGACAAACTTAAATTCCGGGGAAGTTTGGGAGCATCAGAAGTATCGGCAACGTTTGATGGCCCGGCAAGCGAAAAAACAACATTCATTGTTTCGGTTCGACGATCGTACCTCAAATTCCTGTTCAGCGCGTTAAAGCTGCCTTTTCTGCCAACATTTAACGACATGCAGTTCAAAGTAAAAACCCGGATAGATGCCAAAAACGAACTCACATTTATTGGATTGGGAGCAATCGATTTAAACGACCTTAACCGGGACATCAAAAATCCGGATGATAAACAAAAGTATATTTTGAGCCAGCTACCGGTAAACAATCAGTGGAGTTATTCGCTTGGTGCCGTTTACAAACATTTTAGCGAAAACAGTTACCAAACCGTGGTGATTAGCCGCAGTCACCTCAACAACAGCCTTACCAAATACCTGGAAAATAATGAAAGCTCTGAAAGCAATAAGATTCTGGATTACTCATCGCAGGAGGTAGAGAATAAAATCAGATTCGAAAACAACATCAGAACCGATGGGTTCAAGCTAAATGTAGGAGCCAACATTGACTTTGCACGATATGATAACACCACTTTTCAACGACGCTTTTACGATGGAAATATTCTGAATGTAAATTACGATACGGAGTTAAATCTAATCAAATATGGGCTTTTCGGTCAGGCGAGTCACGAGTTTATGGAGGAACGATTAACACTTTCAGCCGGATTTCGTCTGGATGCTAACAATTATTCCTCCGGAATGAATAACCCGCTCGAACAATTTTCACCACGTTTTTCAGCTTCGTACAAACTTGCCGAAAAATGGAGTCTGAATATGAATACCGGTCGTTATTTTCAATTGCCAGCCTATACCACAATGGGCTACAAGCAGAACAACCAATTTGTCAACAAAAACAATCAGTTGAAATACATCTCGGTTGATCACCTGATTGCCGGAATTGAATTTAAACCGACGAGCAGTATTCAGTTTTCAACTGAAGGTTTTTTCAAAAACTACCGGAATTATCCATTTTCGGTAAAAGATCGAATCTCGTTGGCCAACAAAGGAGCTGATTTTGGTGTAATTGGCGACGAAGAGGTTGTTTCAAGCTCGAAAGGCAGAGCTTATGGTGCTGAATTTCAAACACGAATAAGTTCGTCGAAAGGATATAACCTTAATTTATCGTACACGCTGGTTCGCAGCGAATTTCAGGACGGGAACAATACTTATTTTGTTTCGGCCTGGGATAGCAAACACATTTTAAGCCTTACCGGAAGTGCCGCACTAAAAAAAGGATGGCAAATTGGCTCGCGGTTTAGGTTTGTGGGCGGTTTACCTTATACACCTTACGACATGAACCGTTCATCGTTGATTTCGGCCTGGAACCTTCGTGGCGGAGCCTATCTCGACAACACGAAACTAAACTCCGAACGGTTTAATGTATTCCACCAGCTTGATGTTCGTGTTGATAAAGTTTATTACCTGAAAAAAACGACACTTAAATTCTACCTGGATATTCAAAATCTCTATAATTTTCAGTCGCAATCGCAAGATATTCTGGTACGTGAAGAAGATGCCAACGGGAACTTCCTAACCACAGATAACGGCACTCGCTACGTACTCCGAAATGTAAAAAACGATTCGGGAACAGTACTGCCAACCATTGGTGTACAGGTTGAATTCTAAAAGATTTAGGAACCACATAGTCACATCGAACACATCGTTTTTTATATGTGTTCAATGTGACTATTGTGGTTCAACATTTTCTTACTTTTGCGTTCATGATCACTCGTTGCATTAATCAAACCAATACCGATCCATATTTTAATCTGGCTGCCGAAGAGTATTTCCTGAAGAATTTTCAGGATGATTTTTTTATGCTTTGGCGCAGCGAAACTTCGGTAGTAGTCGGAAAACACCAGAATGCACTGGCCGAAATCAATCACGGGTTTGTGAAAGAACACGGAATACCTGTTGCACGAAGGCTTTCGGGTGGTGGAACCGTTTTTCACGATCCGGGGAATGTAAATTTCACCTTTATCCGGACGGTCGAAAAAATATCGGAAGTCAATTTCAAGGTATTTACCGTTCCGGTAGTTAATACCTTAAAAAAACTCGACGTTGATGCATACACAACCGGCCGAAACGACTTGCTGATCGACGACAAAAAAATCTCAGGAAACGCGGAACATGTTTATCGGAAGCGAGTATTGCACCACGGAACACTACTTTTCGACAGTCAATTAGACGCTTTAAAAGGTGTATTGAAAGTCGATTTATCGAAATTTGAAGACAAGGCCGTACAAAGCAATCGCAGCGAAGTAACCAACATTGCCAATTATCTGTCACAAGCCATTTCGGTTGAAGCGTTTACCGCATTTATCTTCGACGAAATTCGCCGGAACATTACCGATGCCGTAGTTTACGAACCAACGAGAGAAGATCTGGATGCAATTCAGAAATTAAGTCTCGAAAAATACCAAACCTGGGACTGGATTTTTGGTTATTCGCCCCGCTACCGATTTACCAATACACCACAAACCGCCAAGAACAAGATTTCTGTCGATTTATTGGTCGAAAAAGGTCATCTTGTCGAAGTGTCAATTACAGGAAACATTCCACCCGAATTAGGCGAAAAAATCAGTGAAGCCTTGATTGGTTGCCGCCACGATTACGATGAGATTAAAATTGCATTAGAACAAATAACCCCCAATTCAAAGCTGGATTTTAATTCGATCGATCTGATTTTGAATGAAATGTTTTAAGGCAATCAGACAGCACTACAAACTCCTGAAAATTTCAACGACAGCAGCATTGTATTTGGCAATACTTCCCGATTTTTTAATCAACTTCATGGCCTTGTGCTGATTCTCAAACGATTCGCTGAAATAAGTCCAGAACTGATTCATTTTCATCAAAAGATGCCCACTTCCATCCAGTTTGGCCGAATAAGCTTCCATCAGCAAATCATGAAATTCTTTCATCTTTTTCCGAATTTCTTTGGCTTCCAACGGTTCACCTTTCAAAACCGGAACCAGCGATGGATTCATAAGTAAACCACGCCCGATCATCCATGATTTCTGTTCAGGTAAAAGAGTTTGTAAATCCTTAAAATCGGCTACCGAAAAAATATCGCCATTGTAGACCAACGGATGTTTTACTTGTGAAACTGCATCGATAAACCAAAGAGGATTGGCCTTTCCGGTGTACATTTGGCTGGCCGTACGTGGATGAAAAATAACTTCCTCCAGTGGATATTGATTTAAAATGCCAATTATTGTGTTGGCATCCTGATCGTTAGACATTCCTGCACGCATCTTAACCGAAAATTTAGCCGGAAAGTTTTGGGTAAAAAGTTGTCGAAGAACTTCATTCAAAGCCTCAGGTTTTTCGAGCCAGGCCGCTCCCCTGCCCTTGTTGGTCGCCATGGGATAAGGACAGCCAAGGTTCAGGTTAATTTCGGTATAACCATAATCCAGAAGTATTGCAACCAAATCAAAAAGCTCTTGTTCGTTCGAAAACAGAACCTGTGGAACAACAGGCTGTGCCTGATTATTTTCAGGGAATACTTCGCGTAACTGCGACCTTTTAATCTCATTACCTTTACCATACGACAAATACGGAATGAAATACTTATCGATTCCACCGAAGGTCTCAGAGAATACCCGTCGGAAGGTAAAATCGGTGAATCCCTGAAGTGGAGCCTGATAAATTTTAAGCGTGTTTTGTGTCATAAGTATTAAATTTTACCGATTTAGCCTTGTGGTGTGTCAAAACGAAAGTTATTAATCATTACTTTTGCGCCCACAAACTTATACAATTGGCAGGCGGTATGCAATCGAATACATTCAAATCAGACACTGTAAACTCAAACCTGAATTTGAATCCGGATTTTTTGGGAACCAAAACCTTTCAAAACGGGCTTGAATTAAATACAGCAAATTTGCTCGATTCGACTGTTCTTGACTCGATAAATGCCAACTACATCGCCCCCGACAGTTTAATCATATTTGGATACAAGCAGGAATGGTCGCAGTTTCGCAAAGAATATGTACCGAAATTCAATTACGAAAGAGATCTGGTTAAACCCATTCCGTACGACTCGCTGCAAACGGTACTAAAACATGTTGAAGTTGTTTTCCCGGGCAAAAAGCTTATTCGAAGCAATCCCGACTGGCTGGTTGGTGTTTTATTGCTGTCGTTTCTGTTATTTGCATCTGTCCGGCTGATTTTCAACAAATATTTGAGTCAGCTGATTCAATCTACCATTAACTATTCAACCTTCACCCGCTTGTTCCGGGAGAGGTATTTCAACCTGTTTCATGCCTCGTTTCGGCTCGATCTGGTTTTCAGCATGATCTTTTCGCTCTTTGGTTACCAATTTCTCAGTGCCCATAAAATCAGCATCGGTGCAAGCAAATCGTATTCGGCATATTTACTCTGTTTAGGAACTGTAATTGGTTATTATACAGCTAAGAAGATCATTTATTATTTTATCGGAATCCTTACGGAGAGTAAAACTGAAGTTCAGGAATACCTGTTCAACATCGCTGTTTTTAATCGGGTTATTGGCTTATTTCTTCTTCCGGTAACGGGAATAATCGCCTTTATACCTTTATCGAATGTTGAACCGCTGTTTTATATTGGACTATTGTTACTTGCTATTTTCTACCTGATGTCGCTGATTCGGGGAGCTAAAATTTTCTTGAAAAAACATTTCTCAATTTCATATTTGATTTTATACCTTTGTACCCTTGAATTTTTACCATTACTTCTGATCTACTTTTTGTTGTTAAACTAAAGCGGTGAAGGATTAATTTAAAAACATTTACCTTGAAGATCAAGAAAATATTAGTTTCGCAGCCCAAACCTGAAACTGCCAAATCGCCTTATTTTGATCTGGCTGAAAAAAATAATATACAGGTTGATTTCCGCCCCTTCATTCAAGTTGAAGGTGTTTCTGCCAAAGAATTCAGGCAAACCAGAGTTCAAATACTTGAACAAACGGCAGTTATATTCACCAGCCGCACCGCCATTGATCATTTCTTTAGCATCAGTGCCGAATTACGCCTGACCATACCCGATACCATGAAATATTTTTGTATTTCTGAGGCAACCGCCTTCTATTTGCAGAAGTATATCGTTTACCGGAAAAGAAAAATATTCTATGGCACCGGAAAGTTCTCCGATCTGATTGATGTGATGAAAAAGCATAAGGATGAAAAATTCCTTTTGCCGATGTCGCAGGTAAATCAACCCGAAATAACATCATTACTCGATAAAGCTGGTTATAATTATACCAAAGCGGTTATCTATAAAATGGTTAGCAGCGATTTATCTGACCTAAAAGATGTAAACTACGATATTCTGGTATTTTTCAGTCCATCAGGAATTCAATCACTCATGCAGAATTTTCCACAATTCGAGCAAAGTGAAACCAAAATTGCCTGTTTTGGGCCAACCACTGCCAAAGCAGTCAAAGAAGCTGGCTTGAGACTCGATATTGAAGCTCCAACTGCCGAAGCTCCTTCGATGACCATGGCATTAGAACAATTTATTAAAAAGCACAACAAAGGTCAATAGCGAACAATACAGCTAATGACATACAACAAATATAAAGAGGGGAAGTATTTCCCCTTTTTTATTGTATTTTTAGTTCGATGGAAGGATTCACGCTACATAAGGAAGAACGGCTTTGCAGCCAAAAAATTATTGGGGATTTATTCACCTCCGGCGAATCATTTTTAGCCTATCCGCTTAAGGTTGTTTTTCTGCAAACCAATCTGGCAACAAACATCCCGGTTCAGTCAGCATTTACGGTTTCGAAACGAAATTTCAAACGGGCAGTAAAACGGAATACACTGAAAAGAAGGATGCGTGAGGCTTACCGTTTGGCAAAGTCTACATTATACCCCGAAATCGCAGCAAAAAACCTCCATATCGTCGTCATGTTTGTTTTTATAGGCAAAGACATGGTCGAATATCCCGTGATCGAGAAAGGCATGATTTCGGCCTTTAAAAAGCTGCTTGGGAAACTGGAAGAAAAAAAGGAATAAAAAATGCCGCAAACAGTTACGCTTGCGGCACTACATTTATGTGATATATGATTGATTAGAATTTGTAAGCTACACCAAGATTCACATTCGAGATTCCAAACCCAGCTTCAACATATGCACCCCATTTTTCATTAAATTCATAACGGGCACCTGCAACGCCACCAAAAACCACACCACCAACCGATGGCGAAGGCATTGTTCCAGCTCCTTCGTACTTCACACTGGCCACATTATAACCCAACAATACTCCGGCATAAGTATCCAATTTATCAATGAGCGGATAGTGAGCCAAAGCGCGTCCTGCAACGATGATATCAGTGTATTTCCAAGAGTAATTTCCGGCCATCGTCGAAAATTTTTCGCTATAACCATAATAGCCTAAGTTAGCACCAACACCTAAAACAAGACCATCAACACCTAGAAAATCTTCTTTAATACCTTTTTCATAAGAGACTTCAAATGGTGTTCCTACGCCATTTACTCCAATACCCAATTTAAACACCTGAGTACCTTTTTTAAACAAATCTTGAGCATTGGAACCCATCGAAAAGATTGCAATAGCAGCGATAATTAATGTTAATTTTCTCATTGTTTGTTTTTTAATTTCTGATTTATTTACCTACCATTAACGTATTTCGGTTTAGACGGTAGCTATCGTCAT
>JFJP01039895.1_pt1 | contig 12370 bp, 24 predicted proteins | sample 431651 | NCBI WGS metagenome assembly JFJP01 (sample SAMN02602958, study PRJNA72255) | Microbial mat metagenome, whole genome shotgun sequencing project. | biome: fresh water; feature: sink hole; material: water; isolation source: purple microbial (photo- and chemosynthetic) mats found in... | reverse complement strand
TTCTTCAGGCAAAGGCGGTATCCACCCCTTTTATATAATAAATTTGCTCTCTAGGTCTAATACTGTAGAAACAGTTGCCAGCCTCATCAGTGCCCAGGTTTAACCCACATGGGCCTTAACAACCGCCCTAACTAAGACAGCCTGAGTATCAAGGCTACTCGCCTATGAAGGTAAGCTACTTTTAAAGCAGCTTGATGATCTAACCTTGAATAGAAAACCTACGGAAAGAAATACAAGAATGAAGATGATGCAGTTGACTTCGGAAAATTCAATATCGAAGAGCTTCTCTTGAGCGAAGTAACTTCCGCAGCCATATTTAATGTTGTGAATAGGGTGTTGAGTTTAGAAATCCAGAGAAAGCAATAGGTGGTTGGTTGCCATTAGAGGCTTATGACGATAAAGAATTCGACACGAAAAAACCCTAAGAGTGGCTCAGGAAAGAAGCAGTTTCAGACCCTAACTATTTTAGCATGAATTCAAATGCACCGCCCCCAAATTTCCAAGGAGTTGGAGCACAGGGACTTTGGAAAGATAAAGACGGACTTTGCTACTGGCGTCGTGTGAAAGTGATGAAGTACCTTTCAAAGAGCGAACGCTTCGAAGGTTACTGGGAAAACACAAAGGAAAAGTGTCGTTTGAGTCGGATCTTCGTGCTTTTTGATGAAGAAGACCCGCGTCTGTTTGCTCGTCGCTTCAAACAAGCCTATGCCAACAGAATCAATGCAGACTCACTCATCAAGTATAACTACTATATCGAAAACATGCCCACTCATCAAATACCCGAAATTGATAATGAGGAAGTCAATAGAATACTTGGACTCACACAGAATACAAAAGCTTTGCGAGGCAAAAGTTCATCAGACACAACTGCTTTGTTATCAGAAGTGAATTTTGATTTCGCAAAAACTATGAACAAAATAGTATTTGACAAGCACCTTAAAGAAAAAGGAAGTGAGTTAATCACCGGAAATTTGCGTCTGCCAGCCAAACCTCCTGTTAAACAGACTCCCTTCTTCGGGATGATTTCGATACCGCCACATAATTTCCCTGAACAATTCTCCCAGTTTTGCTTTAATACTCTACAAAACAAAGATGAAGTAATTAGAGCTCAACAAGAAATCAGAAAAGAGTGCAATGATGTATTAGGAAAAGACCTATACAACCCAAACATCACTAAGACTATGAGAGTTGATGAGTTCAAACAAGTTCAGGCTTCTTCAATTGCCTAGACTTCCTATTAACTTCGTGAAGGTTGGGTGAACAAAGTTAAGGAAATTATTAAGGGAAATTTCTAAGATACTTCGACCACTGGGAAATCCTGGTTCAATTTGAATGAGACATCAAGAGAGACATATGAAATGGGGAAACTCAAGAAATTTCTCACTTCAGTTAAATTCATGATGCAAGACACTCTCCTCTATATGACATAGAACTCAGTGCACAGATTTGTGGATTCAATTTTGACATTTTTGCCTTTAGAAGTGAAAGTGATTGATTCAAATACAGTCACAAATATATTCTTCACAGAAGAACAGTTGAAAAAAAATGACTAACTTAAACCTCCCATTCCGCTTTTCTCCATCGACTTGCAACTTGGAGATGATGGTATGCCAACCTACAGTACTATCCCAAGCGAGGTAGTATCAACTCTTCGGATGATATTCGACAACGGTCTAAAATCTCTCTAGGAAATATCTTAGCCCGAGCAAAAGCTTTTGCCCCACCTCTTCAAAACAAACATAAAAATGTTTTTGAAAGCTACTGTGCGTCCTGATTTCCAGCCAGACGAGCCTGATGCAAGTGACAAAAAACAATTACCAGATGAAAATGCTTGGGTCTATACAGAATTTGCAAAGTTGAGGGATAAGCTTGAGGAAAGTGTTAAGCCACTTGAAATGTATATAAAAACCTATGATAAGTATGAGAAGGAGTATTAACTTAACCCAGATGCTGTCATCAAGAAAATGGATGATCCTGATAACCCACCAGAAATCGATGCTATCAGAAAAGATGTCATGTTCCATTAGCAAGAAGCAGAGCGTTTAAGTGGTGAAATTCCCGATTACCTAATAGTATCGATGTTCAAGATATCTTCAAAAGTTATAAGAAACAACCTGGCGGACAAACATAAAAAGATCGCCGAGCAAGAAATCGAATTGATTGCGAAAAGAGCCAAGCAAATGGCAAATGACTTGCTTGATAACTTTGAGAAAATTGATATGAAAATCTAGAGTCAACCAAAGGATATTGAGGAGTTGACTAGCATTAAAGACTTTATGGCGGCAATACCTAATGAAATTGAAAAACTACAGGTTGATATTAAGGCAAATATGGGAGTTTATGATATCCTTAATTACTTTGGATACAAATTCAACGATGATGATGATTTTGATAAAAAATGGAGAGCTTATGGGTCTCCCGTCGAAACATTAAAGAAAATCCAGGTCTAGCAGTCTTACCTGGAGCGCGAAAAGGAGAAGTTTATTTCCTAAATGCAGGGTTAGCAGTAAGAGTTCAATGTGTAGGTCTAAGAACTTGAGGGTATTGTGTCTTCCTTTTCCCAGAATACGGACATCAACCAGTACGAGGAAGTAGCTGCTAGGTGCAGAACTATCTAAGAAAGACTAGTGCATGCTAATGAACAAGCAAAAGTATTTAATAATAGAGAAATACTCACGGCTCAACCTGATTCTGATTACACTAATATTGGACTCATGATGAAAGAGTACCAGCCTTACTTCAACTTATGGACAACAGTGGATAACTGGCGGAAGAGTCACAAGTCTTGGTTGTACGACGAATTCGCAGAGCTGGATGCCGGTAAACTTGAAGAGACCGTAGATAACAGCAATAAAACTATGGCTTAAGTCATAAGACTCTTCAGAGATAAAGAACTCCCTGCAATCATGAAGATAGCTGAGTCAATTAAAGGAGATATAGAGGTGTTCAAGCCTTTTGTTCCGATGGCGCTAGCTCTTCGTACTGATGGTATGAAAGAAAGACATTGGAATAACATCTCAGAAAAAGTCGGGTTCGAAGTAAAACCTTATGAAGGGTTCACTTTCAACCATTGCGTCGAAATGGGGCTGCATAAATTCACAGATGAAATTGTCGATGTGGGAGAAAAAGCTGGAAAAGAGTATAACATTGAGAGCAGTTTGGCAAAAATGAAGAAAGATTGGGAAGGAATAGAATTTATCCTGAAGCCATTCAAATCAACTGGTACATATTCAGTAGCTGGATAAGACGAAGCCATGGCAATTCTTGACGAGCACATCGTTCTCACCCAGACCATGCAGTTTTCTCCTTTCAAAAAGCCTTTTGAAGAGGAAATCGAGGAATGGAATTCAGCATTGCTCTATGTGTCAGAGTGTTTAGATGAGTGGCTAAAATGCCAGGGCTAATGGATGTATCTGCAACCAATTTTCGATTCTGCGGATATAATGAAGCAGCTTGCTTCAGCCACTAAGAAATTCAAAAATGTAGATAAGAACTGGAGAGAAGTCATTGCTGGAACCAAAGCCACTCCTAATGTATTGAAAGCTTGCACTAGAGAAGGACTCCTGGAGAAGTTCTAGGATGCCAATAGAAATCTTGATTTAGTCCAGAGAGAACTTAAAGAATATCTTGAACAAAAACGTTCAGTATTTGCTCGTTTCTACTTCCTTTCTAACGACGAGCTCTTAGAAATTCTGTCCCAAACTAAGGAAGTGGAGTTGGTCCGTCCCCACCTGCGCAAGGTCTTTGAGAACATGGCAGACCTGGAGTTCCGTCCTGACAAGACTATCGTAGCAATGTTCTCAGGTGAGAAAGAGAAGATCAAATTTGCAGAGATAGTCGACCCTAGAGAAAAAGGAGTCGAATTTTGGATGGGAGAAGTAGAGAATATGATGTTTAAGAGTGTTAAGACAGTGCTTAAGTACTCTGTAGACGACTATGTCACTAGAGAAAGACCTGAGTGGATTCTTGTTCACCCAGGTCAGTGCGTACTGAATGGGTCACAAGTTCACTGGACTAAAGAAGTAGAAGATGCAATGGAAAATGAAGGGTCAGTAGGAGTTTCAAAGTACTTCTAAAAACTCGAAGATTAACTCCACGAAACTGTCAAGTTAGTGCGAAGAAAGCTAGACAAATTACAGTCAATTACTCTTGGAGCACTTATCGTTATTGATGTGCACGCAAAAGATGTGCTAGATAATCTTAAGGTGCTAAAGATAGATGATAAGAACGCATTCGAGTGGATTTCCCAGCTACGTTATTACTGGGAGGATGATGATTGCCGAGTTAAATGTATCCAGACCAACTTCCCATACGGGTATGAATACTTGGGAAATACGCAGAGACTGGTTATCACACCACTTACAGATAAGTGCTATATGACACTCATGGGAGCACTCAAACTCAACTTGGGAGGAGCTCCAGCTGGTCCAGCCGGTACTGGTAAGACCGAGTCAACCAAAGATTTAGCCAAAGCCCTAGCCAAATAGTGCGTGGTGTTTAATTGTTCAGATGGTATGGATTACATCATGATTGGTAAATTTTTCAAGGGTCTAGCTTCAGCTGGAGCTTGGGCTTGCTTCGATGAGTTCAATCGTATAAATGTAGAGGTGCTTTCAGTTATTGCATAGTAGTTGCTTCAGCTTTTCGGAGCCAAGGCACTCGGAATTGAAGAAGTCAATTTTGAAGAAAGTAATATCAAACTTAAGCCGACTTTCTCCGTGTTTATCACCATGAATCCAGGGTATGCTGGCAGAACGGAACTTCCCGACAACTTGAAGGCACTCTTTAGACCTGTGGCTATGATGGTGCCCGACTATGCCTTGATAGGATAGATCATGCTTTACTCTTTCGGGTTCACATCCGCTCTGATCTTAGCCAAAAAGATGGTTACCACATTCAAGCTTGCCTCAGAATAACTGTCTTCCCAAGACCATTACGATTACGGTATGCGTGCAGTCAGATCCGTTATTAATGCAGCAGGACTGCTCAAGAGAGCCGATCCAGATATGAATGAAGACCAACTACTGTTGAGAGCTCTTAGAGATGTCAATGTACCTAAGTTCCTTAAAGATGACTTGCCACTGTTTGAGAACATCATCCAGGATCTTTTCCCTGGTGTTGAAAAGCCTAACATTGACTATGGTATCCTTCTCGACCAAATGAAAAAGAGCAGTGTCATTTTTAATTTGCAGCCGATCCAACCTTTCCTTGATAAAATTATTCAGCTATACGATACAACCCAAGTCAGACATGGACTCATGATAGTCGGACCCACTGGTGGTGGTAAAACTGCTAACTATAGGACACTGGCACATGCTTAGACAACTCTGTTAGGATAAGGCGATTTCTAAACAACACACACTCACATGTTGAACCCAAAATCTATTACTATGGGTCAAATGTACGGAGACTTAGATCCTCAAACTAGTGAGTGGATAGATGGGGTGCTTGCAAAGATGGTAGCGGATTGTGCTAGAGATGAATCTCCTGATAGACACTGGATCATGTTCGATGGACCTGTCGATGCTATTTGGATTGAAAACATGAACACAGTGTTAGATGACAACAAAAAGTTGTGTTTAAATTCAGGGTAAATTATAACGCTTACTGACCGCATGACAATGATGTTCGAAGTAGAAGATTTAGCTGTTGCATCTCCAGCTACAGTTTCTCGCTGTGGTATGGTCTATATGGAACCTGGAGCTCTTGGACTCGAACCACTTATTAAGTCATGGCTTAATACTATTCCAAATGCGCTTAAGAACAAAAAGAGTTTTGTTCCAAATCTTGATGGATACTTCAAAAAGTACTTGCACGAGATGATAAAGTTCATGCGTCGCAACTGCATCGAGCCCGTGCAAACAGTGAACAACAACATTGCCTAGAGTCTGATGCGTATAATGGACTGTTACTTCGCAGACTACGTGGAGACTGAAATCAAGAAGATAACTGCTGAGGAAGTAGAAGAATTGGAACAGATCCAAGAAGCACTGTTCTTGTTTGCTTTGGTCTGGTCTATTGGATGCACTACTAATCTTGAAGGAAGAGAGAAGTTTGATAGAAGACTCAGGGAACTCATGGGATAGGATCATAAGTTCAAGTTCCCAGCAGGAGGACTTGCTCACGATTTCTGCTTTGTTCGTTCCGAAAAGGAGTGGAAAATTTGGACAGACACTGTTTCTCCCTATTCAGTAGACAATAAGTTATCCTTCGGAGAAATCGTGGTTCCCACTTTCGACTCGATCCGCATGAAATACATAAAGAAGCTGCTGGTAACAAATAGAAAACACATATTGGCACCAGGACCTACGGGAACTGGAAAAACTGTTAATATCAATGAATTACTTACACAAGACCTGCCAGAGGAATACCAGTCTATATCAATGACCTTCTCAGCACAGACTTCTGCTAACCAAACTCAAGATGCACTGGATGAGAAATTTGAGAAGAAGAGAAAAGGAGTGTTTGGTCCTTAAGCAGGCAAGCGTTTCGTGGTGATTTTTGTGGATGATTTGAACATGCCAAAAAAAGAAGAGTATGGTGCTTAGCCTCCTCTAGAATTGCTCCGTCAATGGATGGACCACTAGGGTTGGTACGATCGCAAATCCAAAGAGAAACCTTTCATGACTATTCAGGATATTATATTCATTTGTGCTATGGGTCCTCCAGGAGGTGGTAGAAGCCCAATTACCAAGAGACTGGAAAGGCACTTTAATATTATCACTTACACAAATTTGGGAAAAGAAAGCATCAGAATGATCTTCTCGCAAATTGTTAAGGCTTTCTTAGCCTCTTTCTCACCAGAAATCAGCTAGACTCTTGATGATATTGTTGAATCTACTCAAAAAGTATATAACGCTGTGGCAAGTAACTTGAAGCCTACTCCAAGCAAGAGTCATTACACATTCAACTTGCGTGACATGTCAAAGATTTTCCAGGGTCTCTGTTCTGCAAACCAGAAAACAACCACGAAGGCAGTGGAGTTGGTCCGACTGTGGATCCATGAGAATAAGAGAGTCTTCGGAGATAGAATGGTCTCTCAGGCTGATAGAGACACCCTTGATAGGCTGCTCAATGAAGAAGTCTAAGGAGTGTTCTAACTCACCTAGGAATAAGTCTATATTACAGAAAGAATCATATTTGGAGACTACCTAAACGGTATTGATATGGAGAACCGTCCTTACATAATGATCCTCGACTTAAAAGACATGGTTAGGAAAATCGAGGGTTACCTTGAAGACTACAACGCAGGTACCAAGAGTCCTATGAAGCTTGTTATGTTCTTGGATGCATGTGACCACGTATCGCGTATATGTAGAATTCTTAGATAGCCTTAGGGAAATGCACTTTTGCTGGGAGTTGGTGGTTCTGGAAGACAGAGTTTGTGTAGACTTGCAACCTATATCTCAAACTATAAATGCTACTAGATTGAAGTGGTTAAGGGTTATTCAATGACTAACTGGCGAGATAACTTGAAGACTTGTCTTCTTTAAGCTGGTGTTGAAGGTAAACGTACTACTTTCTTATTCTGTGATACTCAGATCATTAATGAACAGATGCTGGAAGACGTGAATAACATATTAAACTCAGGAGATGTACCAGCACTTTATAAGAATGATGACTTTGAAGGCATTTTCTAGATTGGAAAAACAGAGTGCAATAGAAAAGGACTACCTATTAACAAGATGAACATGTTTTCTTGCTACATCGCTCGTGTGAAGCAGAACATCCACATGGTGCTTGCAATGTCTCCCTTAGGTGAGATTTTCCGTACCCGTCTTCGTAAGTTCCCCTCTCTCGTGAACTGTTGTACCATTGACTGGTTTACTGAATGGCCCGAGGAAGCTCTGTTAAATGTAGCAAAGGGATCAATTGCAGATGCAGATCTAAATTTGGACAAGGATGAAGACGCTTGTGTGGAGATGTTTAAAATTGTACATCAGAGTGTTGAGCTGAAGTCATAGAAGTTCTTGGATGAATTGAGGAGGAGAAATTATGTTACGCCAACTTCCTATTTGGAACTACTCAATCTATATAAAAGCATTCTGCTTGAAAGGAAGAAGTACTTCGGAGATGCAAAGTCAAGACTAGAAAAAGGTCTTAATGTACTTTTCGATGCTGCCGTCGAAGTGGCAAATTTGCGTGAGATGCTTGAAAAGAAGAAGCCCGTGCTCCAACAAACTCAAATCGAGGTCGAGTCTACTAAAAAGATTATTGAGAAAGAGTCTGCCGAAGCCGTAGAGATTAAAGCAGTTGTATCCCAGGAAGAAGCTGAAGCAGCTGTGCAAGAAGCAGAAGTCAGCAAAATAAAGTCGGATGCTGATAGCGACTTGGCAGTTGCGTTACCCGCACTTGATGCTGCAGTCAAAAAGGTCAAGGAAATTAATGTGAACGATTTCTACGAGCTGAAGAGTATTCCCACTCCGACAATAACAGTCGTGGAGTGTTTCAAAATAGTGTGCTTCATGTTGGGTCTACCCAAACCCAAGAAACCTAATGATCCTAAAAAAGCCCAATCAGACCCAGAAGGTTTCTTCGATCTAGCTAAGTAGCGCTTGCTTGCTGAACCCAAAAAGTTCCTTACTATGCTTATTGATTATGAAAAAGATAACATTCCAGATGCACTGGTTCAAAGAGTCAAGCCATTAATGGAGGCTGAAAATATGACTGAGAAAAAAGTTGCAAGTGCCTCAGGAGCTCTACTTGCTGTAAGAGTTTGGGTGGAAGCTATGATAAAGTACTACGAGGTATTAAAGATTGTGAATCCAAAGCGTGCGATTGCATCTGAAATGGGTGAAAAGCTTGGCATAGTATAGGCTAACTTAAACGAAAAACGCATAAAAGTAAAAGCCATTAATGACAAACTAGCATCTCTCCAAGCCTAGATGGATGATCTGATCAAACAAGAAAAACAATTGTCCTCGGAAATTGAAGACTGCGGAAAAAAACTTATAAGAGCTGAAAAAATGATCAGTGGACTTGAAGGAGAAAAAATCAGGTGGACAGAAACTGTTAAGGTTCTAGGAGAAAGACAAGTTTTACTTGTTGGAGATTGTATGATTGCTGCTGGAATGGTTTCATACGCAGGTCCATTTACATCTCAGTATCGCTAAGAGTTAGAAGAGACCTGGCGCGAGGAGATAAAAAAGTTGCACATAAAGCACAGTCACGGAGTGACAATGCGTAGCGTCTTGGGCGATGATGTTACCATAAGAATTTGGTCTGTCGCAGGTTTGCCAAGCGATAGTTTATCAGTTGAAAACGGAATCATCATGTTTAAATCAAGAAGATGGCCACTTATGATTGACCCACAGACTCAAGCCAACAAGTTCATCAAGAAATTAGGTAAAAACCAGGATGTGTGTAGTGTCGAGCTCGCTACCTATAAGCTATCTGAAGGTAATTTGATCAGAAATCTAGAAATCGCTATTACTTTTGGAAAGTGGGTATTGCTTGAAAATATTGGGGAGGAACTTGACCCAGCACTTGAACCAATATTACTGCAGCAGAAAATTAAGACAGGAAGCTCTTACTCAATTAAAATTGGAGAAAAAACAGTCTAGTATAATGATACATTCAAATTCTTTATGACCACAACACTGCCAAATCCCCATTATACACCAGAAACATCAGTCAAGGTCACTCTTTTGAACTTTGCTATTACTCCTGAAGGACTAGAAGAGTAGATGCTTAACTTGCTTGTGTTATTGGAAATGCCTGAACTCCAAGAGAAAAAGAACTAAATTGTGGAGGATAATGCAAGAGCTGCAAAAGAACTTAGAGATATAGAAGATAGGATTCTGTACGGATTGACTAAAAATGAATAAATTGCGCAAATTCTTGAAGATGATGAACTCATCAATATTCTAGCCGAGTCTAAGAAAACATCAGAACAAATTAGTATCAGAATGAAGGAGTCTGAGATAACTGAGAAAGAAATCGATTTGACTCGTGAGAGTTTCCGTCCGGTAGCCTACCGCTCTTCTTTACTTTTCTTCTGTATCGTGGATCTAGCAAACATCGACCCTATGTACCAGTACTCCCTTTAATGGTTCTAGCAGCTATTTGGAAACGCTGTGTAGAACTCCATGCCTTCAACTGTTGCTACTGAGAGAATCGAGATACTTAACAGCTACTTCACACTATCTCTTTACAAAAATGTTTGTAGATCGCTGTTTGAAAAAGATAAGCCATTGTTCTCATTCTTGTTGACAGTCAAGATATTGTTTGGAGATAATCTCATAGACCCAAATGAATGGAGATACTATCTTGCAGGACCAAGTGGTACAATTGACATAGTACCAAACCCCACTGATTGGTTGGATGATTTGTCTTGGGCTGAAGTTTACAAATAGTTATACGGGATGAGTGCACTGAAAGCCTTTAAAGGAATAGATACTTACTTCATAGAGTACAATAAAAAATTCAAAAAGATCTTCGATGCCCCAGAAGCGCATTTGGAGCCACTTCCAGGAGAATGGAATGATAAACTTAACTCACTTCAAAAGATGATAGTTGTGAAATCTCTCCGTGCAGACAAAATGGGTCTTGCCATTTAGAATTATATCATAGAGAAGATGGGTAAAGAATTTGTAGAACCCCCTACGTTTAACTTACTCGAGTGTTACAGGGACTCCTTATGCTACAACCCACTCATTTTCGTTTTGAGTACAGGTTCTGATCCAGTTACAGACTTCTAAAAGTTTGCCACCGAAATGGAAATGAGTAACAAGGTTTAGATGGTTTCACTAGGACAAGGTCAAGATAAAAAAGCAGAAAAATTCATAGATGAAGCAAAAGCAAAGGGTGGATGGGTGTTGCTTTAGAATTGCCACTTGGCTCTTTCTTGGATGCCAAAGTTGGAAGTTATTGTTGAAAACTTGGCAAGTAATTCTCACCCAGAGTTCAGAATGTGGCTTACAAGTATGCCAAATGAGAAGTTCCCAGTTTCTACTCTATAGAATTCTGTTAAGATGACACTCGAGCCACCTCAAGGTCTGAAACTCAATCTTTTGAGAACTTACACAATCTTTGACAATAAATCCCTTAATGACTGCAAGAAACCTAAGGAATTTAAGAAGATATTATTTGGTTTTGCGTTCTTCCATGCTATTGTACAAGACAGAAGAAAGTTTGGACCTATTGGGTGGAATATACCTTACTCGTTTACCTTCGAAGATTTGGATGTGTGCGTAAAGCAACTCAAGATATTCTTAGATGAATACTCTGACATACCCTTCAAAGTGCTCAATTATTTGGGTGCTGAGATCAACTACGGTGGTAGAGTGACTGATGATAAGGACGTGCGTTTGATAAAGACAATCTTGCGTCGTTATATAAACGTGGGTATTCTCTAGGATGGTTACAAATTTTCTGAGAGTGGTAAATACAAGTCTATTCCAGCAGGAGTACAGGATGACTACTTCAATTATATCAAGGAGTTGGATCTCAACCCGCACCCAGAAGCTTTTGGACTGCATGAGAACGCAGAAATCACCACAAATCAGTCGGAAACCAGAAGAATTCTTGGAGATATCCTTTCAATTTAGCCAAGGTCTTCAGCAGCAGGCGGCAAGACTCGTGAGCAGATGATAATGGAGATATCCTAGGAGTTAGAGAAGAAGACCCCTCGCGTATTCGACTTTGAGACCATAGCAGAGAAGTACAAGACTGATTACAACGAGTCAATGAACACAGTGCTAACCCAAGAAGTTATCAGATATAACAAATTGCTGTCAGTCATGACTGAAATGCTTGCGAATGTACAGAAAGCACTGGTTGGAGAAGTTGTCATGAGTGATGAACTAGAGTCTATGTCCCAATCACTATTTGATAACCTTGTACCAAAGAAATGGGCGGACGTAGGTTTCCTTTCCCTAAAGCCACTGGCATCTTGGATCTAGGACTTGAATGAGCGTGTGACATTCCTGTCAAAGTGGATCGACGGCGGAACTCCCGCAACTTTCTGGATTTCTGGGTTCTTCTTCCCGCAAGCGTTCTTTACGGGTACTCTTCAGAACTATGCTAGGAAGCATGTCATTGCTATTGATGAACTGGACTTCGAATTCAAAATCTATGATGAAATCACCCCATAAGAAGTCACCGAAAAACCTGAAGACGGATGCTTTGTACATGGTATACTTTTTCACCTTAACATCTCTAGGAATTTACTTGGAAGGGGCTCGCTGGAACAACACAACCCACATGTTAGACGACTCCAAGCCAAAGCAGTTATACACAGAATTGCCTATGTGTTGGTTCTTACCAAAGAAGAACAGAAAGAAGCCAGATACTGTAAGCCCTTTAAAATTAAACTGTTTAGGGAATTTACAACTGTCCAGTTTACAAAGTACTGAGCAGAGCATCCGTC
>JFJP01034104.1_pt1 | contig 12370 bp, 10 predicted proteins | sample 431651 | NCBI WGS metagenome assembly JFJP01 (sample SAMN02602958, study PRJNA72255) | Microbial mat metagenome, whole genome shotgun sequencing project. | biome: fresh water; feature: sink hole; material: water; isolation source: purple microbial (photo- and chemosynthetic) mats found in... | reverse complement strand
GTGCCAGCATTGTTGCAGTTCGTCGTCTGGCAGACGGCCCACCCAATCTATATGGGTATCCAGCAACAGCGAACCCGCCAGGCTTCGGCACTCAGCGGCATACGAGGGGTCGGACAGCGGACTGCCTGCCACAGTCAGATGCCAGCGCAGTTCGGGTCGGCGGCGGGTCAAAAGGCCCAGAGCCGTGATCAGACCATGAAGGTTTTTACGGGGGATGAGGTTGGCCAAAAAAAGAAGCCGACCCGAAAACTCTCTGAAGGGCTGCGGAGCTGCTCCGGAGGCAGGCGGACGGCAGACCACCGAGGGCTTGATTTTGTCGACACCGCAAAGGTCCCTGACAGTCTGCCTGGTCTGGTCGCTGTTGAAGATTTGTGCGTCCATCAGCGCCAGGAACCGCCGTTCCAGCTGCTTTTGGCTGTCGGCGAGGGGGTTGGGCGGTGCGGGCTCCAGCCAGGCCAAATGGTGAACCAGCGCCACCCAAGGTTCAGGGTGGGTGGCACGTTCCTGCTCCAGCTCAGTCATCACCAAGGGATGGACCAAGGCGTCAAACAGCACGAGGTCGGCTTTTGCGCCGAACAACGGGGACTCAGGAAGGCTGCGGACCTCGACTTCGTGACCTTTCAGGCGTAAAAAATCCACCAGGTCGGTGTCGTAGGAATAGCCGCCGGAGCGCCGGTCCAGAGGCCCTGGAATCACCAGGGCAAGTTTCAATGCTGTTCTCCGAGGGGCGGCAGATCCTGGGACCACGAAGCCCACGCGGTTTCGTTCTCGAACACCACCAGGCGGGAATGGCTCAGCCGGCCCTTCGGATCAAACTGTCCGGCCTGGTCCAGCAACCGGTCAGAAAGGTGCCTTGCCAGCCGCTCCACCGAGGGATTGAGGCCGTGGAACGGCTTGAGTTCGTTCAGGACTTTTTCCGAAACTTCTTCGAGAACACGGTCCAAGAGGACCTCGACGGCCAACAGATCGAGCAGGTAGCCGTGCTCGTTGAGCTCAGTACCTCCCAGGGTCCATTCGGCACGAAAATCATGCCAGTGGAGCAGGTTTTCTGCTCCCCAATCACCACCGACCAGAAAATGTTGGGCCCGAAAGGGGCGAATCAGACAAAGATGGTACACGAAGCCTCCAGACATGGGTAACATTACACAATGTTTGACCGAGAATCCAGCCGATCGGAGCGCTTGAGAGCACTTCGTGATCTCAATACCGATGACCTGCTGCGCGCAGCGGGTCTGGTGAGCCTTGCCGAGAGTATCCCCTCTTTGCGGCGCCTCTTTGACGCTCCGTCGCTTTCTTTTGCAAAGGTGCTCGATGGCTTTGACCAAATCTGGGGCCTATCGGGGTCCGCTGCGGCCGGGCGCTGGCTGCTAGGCCGTCTGGGAACCCGGGTTTGCTTTCAAGGGGCTGAGCCGCTGACCAGCGGACCTCGGCTTTTTATCGCCAATCACCCCGGCTTGGGCGATGTTCTCGCCTTGGTCAATCGTCTGGCCTTGCCTGACTTGAAAATATTAGCGAGAGAGAGGGAGGTTCTGAGTTGCCTGCCCCACCTTTCGCAATCGTTGATTCTGGTTCCTGAAAAAGGCGCGTGGTCGGCGTTGCGACATATCGAGGAACACTTGAAGAACGGCGGTGCTTTGCTGACCTTTCCCGCAGGAAGGATCGAACCCGACCCTGCCTGGAACGACCCTTCGAAGACCTGGAATCTGTGGTCGGACAGCACCCGGTGGCTGGCTCAGCGGGTGCCCGGCCTGTCCATTCAACCTTGCCTGGTGGCAGGCGTCCGGGCTCCGGCCTTTGTGGACCCCTGGGCGGCCCGCCTGCGCCGCCTTCCCCTGGAGCGGGACTGGGCCGGAGCCGTGCTCCAGTTGTTCTCCCAGGTTTTGCTGGGCAAACCCCGATACCATCGGATCGATGTGGCTATCGGAACGCCTCTGGAGTCTTTTCACCAGCTCAAGGCGTCTCTGGAAGCTTTGGCGGCCCCCCTTAGGCGTAGGTGAACAAAACTTGCAGACCCGTTTCAGGGCTTTCGCAGGCCTGCTGGAAGGCTTGTTGGGCCTGTTCGGGAACGAACCGGTGGGTGACCAGGGTTGACGGGCGGAGACGGCCCAGCAGTTCGAGGGCTTTTGCCAGCCGACGCTCCTTGCTCCACCGGCCCGAGAGCACAGGGTTGACGGTGCTGACCTGGCTCGAATGAATTTGAATGCGCGAACGGTGGAATTCGTAGCCCAGCATCAAAGCGCCTGGTTTCGAGCCGTACCAGGAACCCAGAATGACCTTGCCGGAAAAGCGGGTCGCCTGCAGCGCGTCGGCCAGCGCCGCCGGGTTGCCGCTGAGTTCCAGCGCCACATCGCAGCTTTGCGTTTCGGGTTGACGCGTCGTAACCCCCCATTCCCCGGCCCGTGCCCGACGGAACGCTGCCGGATCCCAGGCCACCGTTTCAAAGGACGGCGACAGCAGCTTTGCCGCCAGAAGTCCAATCGTTCCCAACCCCCAGAGGCCTACGGATTCTCCCAACACCGGGGCGGCGTCTTGAACCAGGGTCAGCGCTGTTTCCATGGAAGCCAGAAAAACGCCGTCTTCGGCCTGCATACCCGGGGGTAAAAGGATCACCGAGTCGAGCGGGCTGATGGTCCGGGTGCTGTGCCCGGTAAAGGAAAAGGCAAGCCTCCCAACCAAGGCCGCAGACACACCGGGGCCGACGCGGGTGATTTCCCCCACCGAGGCATAGCCATAGTGCACCGGATATGTGACTGGGTGCTGGTACGCTCCCAAGCTGGAATCGAGAGAAACTCCTGCAGGCCAGGTACCGTTCCACAGCAGCGATTCGGTACCTGCCGAAATGGCTGTCACCACGGTGGTCAGCTCCACTTCGGCCGCACCGGGCTCGGCCACGGGCAACGGCTCCCAGGCCACGGCACGGGGAGCAAGAAACATCAGTCGGGAAGGATATCTGAGCCGGCTCAATCTCCTTCTTTCTGGTTGAACAGCTCCCCGATCTGCTTGGCGTACATCTGCGCTACGACATTGCGGCGCAGGCTGAGTTTCTGGGTCATCTCGACGCCTACCTGAAACGGCTTGGCCAGCAGCCGGAACTTGAAGATCCTCTCAAAACTTTTGAAACCCGTCCGCGGATTGACCAGGTGCTGAACCACCTCGTGGACGTATTCCATGATCTGCGAATTGTCCAACAGCTCTTCTTTGTCGAGGTAGGTGATGCGGCGGTCTTTGGCGATTTTCTCCAGCAGTTCGTAGTTGGGGACGATGAGCGCCGCAAGGTACTTTTGGTCCTGGCCCACCACCATAATCTGGTCGATGAATTCAGACTGCAGCAGCCGCTGCTCAATGGGCTCGGGCTCGATATTCTCTCCGCCGCGCAGAACGATCGTATCCTTGGACCGGCCGACGATCTGGATTTCCTTGCGGACGGTGGCTCTGACGAGGTCTCCCGTATTCAGCCAGCCTTCCTTGAGCACCTTGGCCGTCAAATCGGGGCGTTTATAGTAGCCCAGCATCACCTGCGGTGTTTTTACCCAAAGCTCGCCCTTGTGACCGTGACCCAGCAGGTTTCCCGTTTCTTCTTCGACAACGCGGAATTCCACATCTTTGAGCAGCGGGCCTACGGTGGTGGGAACCGGCGATTTCTGAATCCGGACGCCCAGCACCGGCCCACACTCGGTCAAGCCGTAGCCTTCGAGAACCAGAATGCCGATGGCCCGGAAGAATTTGTCCACGTGGCCCGGCAACGCGCCGCCACCAGAAACCCCGGCGACAAACCGGTCACCGAGAAGGGCGCGCAGCTTGCGGAACAAAATGATCCCGCCCAGCGCTTTGAGAGGCCAAAGGAGAAGCAGAGGCAGGATTGTCCAGATCTGGGTTGGCAGGTTCCAGTGGTGCTTGAAGCGGGGCCAGCGTCCCAGGAACTTGTCCAATAGGTCGGCGTGCAGGCTTCCTACGGCGACAAAGAAGGTGAAGAGAGCTTGGATGACAGGGCTCTTGGCTTTCACATTCCGGTAGATGGACGAGCGGACGCTTTCCCAGATGCGGGGAACCGAGGGGAACCAATGGGGCCGCGCGGCCGCCAGATCTTCGAGCATGATTTTGCCTATGGGCTTGGAATAGGTGATGGTGGCACCACAGCAAAGAACCACATACTCGATGGCCCGCTCGTAACTGTGCCACACAGGAAGAACCGAGAGAAACACGTCGCGGTTCTTAATGCCCAACACAGGATAGATGCGGTCGACCTGGAAGGTAAACGAACGGTGGGTGAGCATGACACCCTTGGGCTCGCCCGTTGTTCCCGAGGTGTAAATAATAGTAGCCAAATCGTCGGCCTTGCCCTGATCGACCCGGCTCTCAAAGACTTTGGGGTCTTTCTTCAGTTCGGCGGCACCCCGCGCGAGCACCTCGGAATAATTGAGCAGCTGAAGGGATGAGGGTGCCTTGCGGTGGGCAGGAAGGGAGTCGTCGAGGACGACCAGAAACTTCAAAGCCGACTTTTCGGGCAGGCTGGTCAGAATCTTCTCCATCTCCGCCTTGTTCTCGGCAATCACAGCCACACAGTCGGAGTGTTGAAGGATGTAGGCGATCTCGTCCTTGGTGGAGTCAGTCCCTCTTGGAACGTCAGCGGCACCCAACCCCAAAATCGCCATGTCGACCACCAGCCACTCGCGGCGGTTGTCGGCGATAATCCCTACATGGGCACCCCGTTCCAACCCGAGCGAGAACAGGCCCGCACCAAATCGGCCGACTTCTTCCCAATAGTCCTTATACATGGTGTTACGGAAACTATTGTCTTTGGTTTCAACCTTGCCAGTGGGACGCGACATCTGCGCCGGGGCTTGGGCATAGGCTTCTGCAATGTATCGAACACGCTGGGGAATGGTTTCTGGATTCATAGTTACCTCAGGTTTTGGGGGTTGAGCCGACAACGCACATCCACTCGGCTTCACAGGCAAGTTCTTCTCCCACATAGGCTTTACCGCTTTGGCGAAGCATTCGGGAACTGATTCTCAAGTTGACGATTTCAAACCTTACCGTTTCACCGGGACGAACCTGGCGGCGGAATTTCGCTTTTTCAACCGTGGCCAGGAAGAACAGGGCATCGTCGCCCAGTACCCCCAGTTCCCTGACCCCGGCACCACCGGTCTGGGCCATGGTTTCCACCAGAATGACCCCCGGGACAACGGGATATCCCGGAAAGTGGCCTGGAAAGAAGAATTCGGCATCAGTAAAGGTTCGGAAGCCCGTCAGCCCCTCTTGGGTGACGTTCTCCAACCGGTCGACAAAGAGAAAAGGCTTGCGGTGGGGAAGCAGCTGCTCGATCGATTTCATACAAACCACTATAGAAGCAGTTGTCATTTCCTGCAATCTGATTTCCATAAAGCTGAACATTTATAGCTGGCTATTCACCTATCGGGGCGTGACTTGACAGATTTTGATGGGGGGTTATGCTGGAGGCGGGTCGGGATAGGCGCATTGACAGCCCTTTTTCGTCTGTGTTACGGTCCCCGAGAATTGTTTCTGAGGAGTTGAAATGGACACGAAAGACATCCTGGCGGTCATCGAGAAATTCAACCAGACCGCGCTGGCCGAGTTTAAATACCGCGAAGGTTCCGTTGAATTTCACCTGAAACGCCATGCCGACGTCACCTACGCGGCCCCTGCAGCCCATGCTCCGCACCCTGTAGCGGCCGCAGTGGCACCTGCCGCCGGAGCTCCAGTTCCCGCTGCCGTACCTGCCCCTATTCTGGGCGAAACCATCAACAGCCCCATTGTCGGCACCGTTTATCGGTCACCGGCACCCGATGCCCCTCCCTTTGTCGAAGAAGGCAAGTCGGTGAAAAAGGGCGACACCATCTGTATCATCGAGGCCATGAAGGTCATGAATGAAATGCAGGCCGAGTTTGACTGCGAAATCATCCGGGTCCTGGTCGACAGTCAGCACTTCGTCGAGTACGGTACGCCGCTCTTCGAGGTGCGCCGCAAATGATCCGATCCCTCCTGATCGCCAACCGAGGGGAGATCGCCGTTCGGATTATCCGCGCCTGCAAGGAACTGGGTATCCGGACCATCGCGGTCTACTCTGAGGCAGACCGCAAGGCCCTTCATGTCAAGATGGCTGATCAGGCCATCTGCATCGGCCCCCCTCCTTCGAAAGACAGCTACCTGAACATCAGCAACATCGTTTCGGCGGCGCTCCACAGCCGTGCCGACGCTATCCATCCCGGGGTTGGTTTTCTTTCCGAGAAGGCCGAATTTGCCCGGAAGGTGCAGGAAGCAGGCCTGATCTGGGTCGGACCGGATCCCGAAGCCATCGACATGCTCGGGGACAAGATCCGCTCCAAAGAAAATGCCACCAAGTACGGTGTTCCTTGCACTCCCGGTATCGAAGGGGCCATCACCAACATTGACCAGACCGTTGAGAAGGTGAAGAAGATCGGTCTTCCTGTTATCATCAAGGCTTCGGCTGGTGGTGGCGGCAAAGGCATGCGCATCGTCCGCAAAATTGAGGAGTTGGCTGACAACATCAAGATTGCGGCCAATGAAGCGGAAAAGTCCTTTGGCGACGGTACCGTGTTTATTGAAAAGTACTTGGAAAATGCCGCCCATGTCGAACTTCAAATGATGGGCGACAAGCACGGCAATGTGATCTATTTGGGCGAGCGAGACTGCTCGGTTCAGAAGAACCATCAGAAGCTGGTCGAAGAAGCCCCCAGTCCCCTGGTCACGCCCGAAATCCGCAAGAAAATGGGCGAGGACGCCGTCAGGCTGTTCAAGGGCATAGGCTATTCCGGCGCCGGAACGATCGAATTCCTGTTCAAAGACGGCCAGTACTATTTCATGGAAGTCAACAGCCGCATTCAGGTGGAACACCCGGTCACCGAAATGATCACCGGCGTTGACCTGATCAAAGAAATGATCCGGGTGGCCAATGGTGATGAGCTTTCGGTGAAACAGGAAGATATCCGTGTCGACAGCTATGCCATGGAGATCCGCATCAATGCGACGGCTCCTGGTACGGTGAAGGACTATCTTCCCCCCAGCGGCTTCAAGGTTCGTGTCGACAGCTTTTTGTACAACGGTTACACGGTTCCCCCTACCTATGACTCGATGGTTGCCAAGGTCATCATTGGGGCACCCACCCGGGCCGAAGGGATCAACAAGATGTTGGCCGTTCTTGACGAGTTTCATCTGGAAGGGGTTCCCATCAACCTGGAACTTCAGAAGAAGATCATCAACACTCAGATCTTCCGTAAGGGTGGATTCGGAACTCAAGTGCTCGACAGCATTATGAAGGAGATTGGTTGATGGCCTTTTTCAGCGGTGTGGTCGACAGGTTGCTCGGTCGGCAGCAACCCTTACCCCAGGACATCACCTTTCGGGATGAGCGGAGTTTTGTCGCCCAGAAACATTCCTGCCCTTCCTGCCACGCTCACCTGGAAGCAGGCGAGCTCGAGAACAATCTTTATGTCTGTCCCAAGTGCGGTCACCACTACCGGATCAACCCGGCCGAAAGGATCCGTACCCTGGTTGACCCGGGTTCCTTTCAGGAATTCAGCCAGGAGATTCAGAGCGTCAACGCCATTGGTTTTCCTGGTTACGAGGGAAAACTGTCCGAGGCCAAGGCTGCCACGGGTCAGGGAGAGGCCGTCACCAACGGAACGGCCACCATCGACGGCCGCAAGGTTGTTCTTTCCATTATGAACTTCAAGTTTATGGGTGGTTCCATGGGATCGGTAGCCGGGGAAAAGCTGACCCGGGCCCTCTTGACCGGTCTGGAGAAGCAGCTGCCTGTGGTGGTTTTCACCACCTCAGGCGGAATGCGTATGCAAGAAGGAATCTTTTCGCTGATGCAGATGGCCAAGGCCAGCGCTGCCATCGCTCAGCTCGAGTTGGCCCGGATTCCCTTTTTTGCAGTACTGACAGATCCGACCTATGGTGGTGTCACGGCTAGTTTCGCTATGTTGGGCGACGTGATCATCGCCGAACCGGGTGCCAGCATTGGTTTTGCAGGCCCCCGGGTCATCGAGTCCACCATCCGGCAGAAGTTGCCCGAAGGGTTCCAGAAGTCCGAATTCCAATTGGAGAAGGGCTTTGTGGATACCATCGTGCCCCGGACAGCGTTGAGAAAGACCTTGGCCTTCCTCATCGACACCCACCCCAACCGGTAAAGGGAAACCCATGGATCAAAGCGAAATTCAAAAGAAGATCCAGGAACTCCAGTCCCTGGCGGAAAAAAACAGCGTTGATATCCAGTCAGACCTCAAACGGCTGCAGGAAAAGCTCAACGACGGAAAAATGACTCCGGCGGATCTTTGGAAAAAGATTCAGCTTGCCCGCAATGCTGACAGGCCCACCACCCTTGAGATCATCAACCATATCGCGGAAAACTTTATCGAGCTTCACGGCGACCGGGCCTTCGGCGATGACCAGGCGCTGATTGGCGGTGTGGGGCTTCTCGACGGGCGTCCTGTGACGTTTCTTGGCCACCAGAAGGGCCGGAACATGAAGGAAAATATCCGCCGGAACTATGGTTGGGCACACCCCGAGGGGTACCGGAAGGCGCTGAGGCTGGCCAAGCAGGCCGAAAAGTTCGGCCGTCCCGTCATCACCTTTATCGATACCGCCGGAGCGTATCCCGGGTTGGCTTCGGAAGACCGGGGTATCGGTGAAGCCATCGCCCATAACCTTCGGGACTTTGCCCTGCTGAGGGTGCCCGTACTGGCCTTCATTATCGGTGAAGGTGGTTCCGGCGGTGCCCTGGGTATCGCCGTTGCCAATGAAGTCTATATGCTGGAAAACAGTTTCTACTCGGTCATTTCGCCGGAAGGCTGCGCATCCATCCTTTTGCGTGATCCGAACAAAGCAGCCGAGGCCGCGGTGCAGTTGAAACTACTGCCGTCTGACCTGATGAGCTTCGGCATTGTCGACGGAGTGGTGCCGGAACCCGACGGAGGGGCCCACGCCGACCACGCCTTGACTGCAGCCCATATCAAGACTCAGATCAACGAGTCGCTCAAACGCCTGGAACAGAAGACAGGAGAGCAGCTGGCCCGCGAACGGATGACCAAATTTCTATCGATGGGCCGGTTTGTTGAAGAGGGTGGTCCCAAACCCAACTTCTTCCAGCGTTTGTTCAGCCTTAACCGAAGAACCTAAAGGGACTTGACCCTCGCCCCGATTCCCGGGTTTGCTGAAGGGAAAAGTCTGAGGGTATTTCAGCATGCTTTGGCTCTGGTTGGCGCCAGTTTTACTGGCTATTCTCTTTTTGCTGGGGTTTATCACCTGGTTGGCGACCCATGGTGGTCTCGGTTTTCCCTGGATCCGCTTTTATGCCCGAGGGCAGGAGGCTGGTTTCAAGGTTTCTGAAATCAATATTTTGCGCCGGGCTGCCGTCGAAGCCGAAATGGAGAACCCCGTTTTGATCTTCGGATCCATACGGATGCTGGATCGCTCCATCCGCTCCCTTATTCTCAAATATCGTGCGCGCCAAAAGATGCACGAGCCCTCGGTCAATGACTTTCTTTCGGATATTTTCGAATTTCGAAAGCGGGTGGAGTTCAACCTTCCCCGCTATAAAAACGGTATTAAGACCAGCCGGGAATTGATGGCGCAGCAACGCATCCGAATGACCCTGGCTGGGGGAAGTACCTTTCACTCCTCGGTGGTCGAGAACCTGCGCAAATACATGGCCGTAGCTTATCCTGTGGGCAAGGAAATGCCTCCGGGGTTCACCTGGAAAGGACAGATGGTCAACGTGTATTTCTGGAGGGCTGAGGACGCCGGTTACTATTTTGAATCCAAAATTCTCGAAGACTTTCTCGACAGAAAATTTCCTATTCTGTATCTGGCGCATTCGGCAACACTGATCCGCAGTCAAAAGCGGGGGTCGGTTCGTGTGGAAGTCGATCTTCCCTGCGTCATCTACAACCTCAAATCCATCGATATGGCCAGCGAAAGGCTGGAGACCACCGCCGGCTACAAAGCCAAGCTAGTGGACCTCTCGCAAGACGGTTGCGCGCTGCTGGTGGGAGGCAAGGCAAAGGTCGGTCTGGCCATGAAAGTACAGTTCAAGGTTCAGGATCAATCCGTGGCGCTCTGCGGTGTCATCCGAGGCATCACCTTCGACGAAAAAAAGAACCGCTCCATCCTTCACCTTCAAGCCGTTCCGCCGTCCCAGCTCGTCAGCAACACCATCCTGACCTTCGTCTATGACATTTTTGACGAACGTAAAGAAAAGAACGCAAAAAAGCCGGTTCCGGGTCTTTTCTAATCCCTGCCTGAAGCAAAAGCCTCTTCAACCCCGTCAGGGACGGTATGAACCGTCTCGAAGCTTGGGTCTGGACCCAGCCAGCCCTGACGCTGGTGATCCTCGTATTGCCAGCCGTGTACACAGCGGAGCTTTGGCCGTGGTGGGGGGGACTCCTGTTGCTTGGAGCGCTCGGCTTCGCTCTGGCGGGAGGTTGGAATCAAACCAGCCGCCAAGGCCTTCTCCTGTTGGTTCTTGGAGCGTTTCTAGTCTTTGGCTGGGGTCTCAGAGCCAGCCTCAACCCCCCGCCTGTCTGGCCGTTTCCGGTTGTCGGGGCCGCTGCTGGCGAGGGTACAGTGGTGGCCGAAGCGCCCATCGGTAGGAGGGGGACTGTCCCGTTTCGTTTCCGGCTGGAGGAGGTGCGAGCGGGGGAATGGGCAGGCAGTGCGTCCGTGCTTGTCACGGTGATCGGCTACAAGGGGCCACCACCTGCCACAGGATCGCGCTGGGCCTGGAGCGGCCGTATCACCGAACAAGGAGGGTTGCTCTGGATGAAGGGGCACCAGACCGGCTGGGCTGCCCCCTGGTGGGAGATCCGGGCTGGAGTGCGCCAAGCCATGGGTGACACGCTGGCCCCGTTGGGAGAGGCCCCTGCGGCGTTGTGCGAAGCCCTTTTAATCGGTGCTGTCGATGATTTGACGCCCTGGGAAAAGGAATCGTTTCGAAAGGCCGGCTGCAGTCATGTTCTCGCGTTGTCGGGTATGCACTTGAGCCTTCTGGCCCTGCTGCTGACGGCGGTCTTCCGCCGGAGGGCTCCTCCTCTACCGGTGTATCTCGGAATTCAGGCTGTCTTGGGGCTGTTCTGTTTTTTGGCAGGCCCCATTCCTTCACTGCTCCGTGCCTGGGTCATGTCGGCTCTAGCCGGCTGGTGGTCGTTGACCAAGCAGCCGGTGCCCCTGAGGGAACTGCTGGCCCAATCGTTTCTGGTCAGTGTCTTCCTTTGGCCATCCCTGGCCTCCACGTTGTCCCTTCAGCTCTCCTTCTTGGCCATGGCGGGATTGTTCTGGTGGAGTCAGCGCTGGGAGTGGACGTTGCGGCCGTTTTTGGGCCGATGGACAGCCGCCAACCTGGCAGCTTCGGCCTCGGCGCTGGCTGCCACCATTCCGTTGACCCTGACACTTTTCGGCGAGGTCCGCTGGATCGGGCTGGTTATGACTCCGCCCCTGGTGGCGCTGACCACCGTGTGTCTGGCGGGAGGTGCCGGTGTTGTCTTGGCGGGGGCGGTGATACCCGGGTTCCACGCCGGGTTCCTGGCCCCCGGATTTCAGCTTCTGTACGAAGCTACTTTTGCCTGCACGGCCTGGGCGGCCGGGTTTCCACCGTTGAACCCGTTGCCGGTTCTGATCGGCGCCGGGGTGGGGGGCCTGGGCGCGGCGGGTGTTTTTCTCTATAAACAGAGGAACAGGAGGGCCGATTTGCCCGTTTCCTTGAACTACGATTCTCCGGCCTCCCTCCAGGCCTTTCTAGACGATCACGGCTACAACGCTCTTAAACGCTGGGGTCAAAATTTCCTGATCAACGCCGGTGCCCGCCGTCAAATCCTGGCGGCGCTCGAACTCAAGCCCGGTGAGCCGGTGTGGGAGGTCGGTCCCGGTTTGGGAGCCCTGACCCACCACCTGGTGGCCGCCGGTCATCCTTTGACGGTGTTTGAGATTGATCCTGGGTACGTAGGGTTCCTTCGGGAGGAATTTGGTTCAGCGCCTGCTGGATTCCAGGTTGTGGAAGGCGATGTGGTGAAAACTTGGAAGTCTCAACCACGGGCTGGGACCAAAACGGTGGGAAACCTTCCCTACAACGCCGCCAGCGCCATCATTGCTGACTTTATCGAAGGTGGTTTTTTTCCCGAAGTGTTTGTCGTGACCGTTCAGCTTGAGATGGCCCAGCGAATGACAGCCGTCAGCGGTACCAAGAACCATTCCAGTTTCTCTGTGCTTTGCCAGTCCGTTTTCAAGGTTGATGATGTGGTGACCCTCAAGCCCGGGTCGTTTTATCCGTCGCCGGAGGTCACAAGCCGGGTGGTGAGGCTGAGACCTCATGGATTGTATCCGGGCTTAGACC
>JFJP01002243.1_pt1 | contig 12372 bp, 9 predicted proteins | sample 431651 | NCBI WGS metagenome assembly JFJP01 (sample SAMN02602958, study PRJNA72255) | Microbial mat metagenome, whole genome shotgun sequencing project. | biome: fresh water; feature: sink hole; material: water; isolation source: purple microbial (photo- and chemosynthetic) mats found in... | reverse complement strand
AGGCCGTGTTGTATGGTGTCAACATGAGTTCCATTGCTTATACGCAAACATGGACCATGGAATAGGTAGTTCTCCCGTGATTTTGTAACATGCATCAGATTGAATAAGGGTTGAGTATTGCCGAGCCCGAACAACAAGCTTTACCAGAATGAAGTTCTTCCATTTAACAAAAGGAATCTGCAATGAAAATTTCGCTGAAAACCCTGAACATCGCCCTGCTCGCCATGGGTTGTGGTGCACTGACCAATGCCTCCCTTGCTGAGTCTCGTTACTACGATCCGACAAACGTTGGCGGCAAGACAACCGGATATGAGCTGTACAAGACGATCGGCTGCCCCGGCCAGGGCATCCTGGACAAGGGCTGTGTAGAACAGACTCCCGCCCCCGTCGTCGCAAAAAAAGCTCCGGCCCCGGCCCCCGCTCCCGCAGTGAACCAATGTGCGCTGCCAGCGAACGCCATTCTGGGCGATAAAGTTCCCTCCAATGCCAAGGCCGGCCAGTGTTTCGCCAAAGTGGCCCGTGCCGCCACATTCCGCACCGATAGCGTGCGCAAGCTGGTCAAGGAAGCAAGTGAACGCATCGAGACTGTTCCTGCGAAATATGAGACGGTGAAAGAACGCGTGTTGGTGAAGGAAGCTGGCGAACGCATCGAGATTCTCCCGCCCGTCTACAAAGCGGTAAAAGTCCATGTCCAGAGCGAAGAAGTTCAACAGGTTGTGCCGGAAGTCTATGAGACCGTAAAAGAGCGCGTGCTGGTCAAAGAAGCCAGCACCCGTCTGGAAGAAGTGCCGGCCGTCTATGAAACGATAGAAGAAAAGATTCTGATCAAGCCCGCCACCCGTAACGCGATCGAGGTACCGGCCGTCTATGAGACGGTTACCGAGAAGAAACTGGTGCGCGAGGCTTACACCACATGGAAACCGGGTACATCGACCAACATCCAGAAACTCGATGAGACATCCGGCCAGATCATGTGTCTGGTAGAAGTGCCCGCCGTCTACGAAGATGTCAGCCGCCAAGTGGTCAAGACCGCAGCCTCCGTTCGCTATGAAGATATTCCGGCGGAATATCAGACCGTCAAAAAGACCGTTCTGAAGAGCCCGGCATCCACTCGCACGGTAGAGATTCCAGCCGAGTACGGTGAGCGTGAAGTCAAAAAGCTGCTCAAGCCGGCCACCACGGTGACCAAGGTCGTTCCCGTCGACTACGAGCGCGAGATCATGACCATGGTTCAGCCCGCGACCGAAAAGCGCATCGCCATACCAGCTGAATATACCGAACGCGAGGTCACCAAGCTGGTAGCCGCCGCACGTGAAGTTCGTGTGCCGATTCCTGCTGAATATGCAGATGTGGCCCAGGAAACGATGGTTTGCCCGGTACAGGCATACTGGACAGAGGTGCTGTGTGACGTGAATGCCACGCCGGCCAAGATCAGTGAAATCCAGAAAGCTCTGACGGCTGCCGGTTTCAATCCTGGCGTTCAGAATGGACAACTGGGTGCCGCGACGGTGAGTGCGATCACCGCATTCCAGAAGGCGAAAGGACTATCTCAGGATGGTTACCTCAACATCGAAACGGTAAAGGCACTGGGCGTATCGCCTAACTGATTGCTGGTTTTCTGCAGCGAAAAGCCCTTCCATATGGAAGGGCTTTTTTTTGCCTCAATTCACGATACTTGGAATTACGGCAACATTGAAATTTAAAAGCGCTGTTATTCTTGTTTGGTGGCCGTAGCTTAGCTTAATTGTTATTGAATCAGAATCCAGCCATTACTTACCGCTCAGAATTCAGTGACTCTCTGAACAAGGCATCGGAATTCTTGAGAACGATGGTTCCTTGTGAGTAATCCAGCACCGAGGCTTCTATCCATAAGCGAATTTGCCGATTGACGCTTTCACGCGATACGCCAACCAGATTTCCCAGCTCTTCCTGCGAAAGTTTTAGACCGATGGCAATACCTTGATCTGTCACTTTTCCGTACTGCTGCCCCAGATTGATCAGAATACGCGCCAAGCGCGCTGGCAAATTGAGAAAACTGAGATTGCCAACCATATTGTTGGTCGCTCGCAAACGCAGCGACAAACCTGAAAGCAGCTTCAGTGCGACATGGGGATTGCGTTCCAGAAAAGGTAGAAAATCCCTCCGCCAGAGCACCAGAAAGCTGCACGCTTCCATGGTTGTTACGTTTGCGCTTCGTGTATCGCCATCGATCAGCGCCATCTCTCCCATCACATTGCCTGGCTCAAGAATGCTAAGGATAGCCTCCTTGCCATCTGCAGAGTTGAGGCTGACCTTTACCCGCCCTTCGAGCAGGATCAACAGCTGATCTCCCGCTTCGCCAACCCGAAAAACCATATGCTTTGCAGGATGCTCAACAATGCAGCCAAGCTGAATGATGGCATTCGCATCCTCGTCACGGAGGACAGAAAAAAGCATGCTGCTTCGACGCAACATATCAATATCTACAAGCGATTTTTTATTAGCAATGACTGGCACCAATTTTTCATCCATAAGGTTGTTTGTATTAATGCGGCCCTATAAATCCAACGCAGAAAGTTTTTCATGAAAGACACTTCAGTTTTCCGACCTGGCTGAGATGTAACTCACAAATCCCACCGGCAACAGCCCGATCAGCTGAAGTTTTTAATTCAGAATATTGGAAACACCTGTTGCAAACGACTTGTCAAGTCTAGCTTAACGGTCTGCGAGCCTGGTTCATTCAGCATGGTCCGAAGCACACCATAAGCAATCATGCTTAACAACGCAATCAGTGCAATTAACAAAACCCATCCCAATCGACCTAATTTAACTTTACCTTCATGATCTCGATATACCTGCTTCAATTTTTCGGAGATTTCTGTGGGCGCCAATTTAATAAAGACCTGGACAGCATCTCTGCCTTTCAAAATCATGGATATTTGTCCGGAGGGCGTCTCCCAGCAAACCAGCCACTGGCGGCCATCGTAACCACCCGTCTTGAGGAAAAGGCGATCACCCTGAATGGTGAACCAATGCCTCTTGCCCTGAACAACCAGAACAGAGTCCTCAAAATGCGCCCGCGCCCTGATCCCGACTTGCGGCAAGTCGGCACCGTAAAGAAGAACCTTGAATTTTGGAATGGGAAGCCGCATGTGGGGGAAGTGCGAAAGACATCCAAATGTAAGTTAATTCAGTCTAAGTCTAACTTGGAATGTAAGGCTAGACGCGTGAGCTAGAATGCTCAGCTTGAACAAGGCGCCACCGTATGAAATCACAACTACTCGACATTTTTCGTCGTCGCCATGCCTGCCATTTATTCCAGGCTGATCGCTTACTTCCCGCCGAAGACATTAATTTCATCCTGGAAGCGGGCCGGCTGTCACCCTCCTCTTTTGGCCTGGAACCTTGGAAATTTGTGGTGTTGACCGGCAGTCTGCCCAAGATGGCGCTTCAAGACGCCTGTTTTCAACAGCCTCAGGTTGGCACGGCCAGCGCAATCATCGTAATACTTGCCAAACTGGCCGAATTGCATCCTGATTCCGATTACCTCCGCCGCCTTATGAGCCGTGAATACCCCGGCGATGCGTTGGAAGGAGCCTTGAAGAATTACCGTAATTTCCATGCCGCGACCAACGTCAAAGCCTGGAGCGACAACCAATGTCATATTGCGGCTGCCAACATGATGACTGCCGCCGCCGGCATCAATATCGACTCCTGCGCAATTGGGGGTTTCGATCCATCCAGCGTGATGCGCATGCTGCAAATTGACCCGGATTTCCATCATCCTTCGCTGATCCTGACATTCGGTTACTGCGCACAAGCAGCTGGAGAAAAGCTGCGCCTGCCGATGCAGGAACTGGTCGAGTTCCGCTGATAGGTCATGCTCAACCCGGGTCTCGCCCGCCGTCTCTGGATCATGCTGGGCTGGCTTCTGGTACTTGGCGTGATTTATCTATCCTTGCACCCCAATCCCCAACCCGCTTCAATCCACTTCGGTGACAAGATCGGACACTTCGCGGCCTATGCCGCCTTGATGGGCTGGTGGCATCAGATTGATCGCAATGCTTACCGACTGGCACTGCTGTTTGTTCTGATGGGACTCACGCTGGAAATCCTGCAAAGCTTCACCGGATTTCGCCAAGCAGACATTTTCGACATGGCCGCCAATACCGTCGGTGTCGGCATCGGCTGGTTTATCGCGCGCTTTGCTTTGGGCTGGAGCGCTCGACGACTCGAATCATGAATGCCGCCGTGAATTTATACCGCGCCTCACGCCTCGTTTTGGCCGAATCGGATATCGTCGCCAAATCAACTGGAGCGGCACGGATTTGGGCGCAGTGGCAAGCCGATGAACTGGATGCCAGAGCCGACTTCGAAACACCGATCAATCTGGCCGGCATCCCCGATCGCCCCTTGCTCGCCGCGCCCAGCAACATGCCAAGACGCCAACTCAACGGCCCGGAAAACCATGCCGCGCTGATTCATGCCCTCGCCCATATCGAGTTCAACGCAATCAATCTGGCATTGGATGCGGTTCAGCGGTTCGCCGGCCTGCCCGCAGAGTTTTATCGTGACTGGCTACGTGTCGCGGCGGAAGAGGCCTATCACTTCACCCTGCTACGCGAACATCTGTGCAGCCTGGGCAAAGATTACGGCGACTTTCCCGCGCATGCCGGCCTCTGGGAAATGGCCGAGAAAACCGCGCACGACCCGCTCGCCCGCATGGCGCTGGTGCCACGTCTGTTGGAAGCGCGCGGTCTCGATGTCACGCCTGACATCCAGCGCAAATTGCGCGGCTACGGCGATGCCGCCGGAGCGGATATTCTGAACATCATCTTGCGCGACGAAATTGGTCATGTCGCTGCGGGTGATCGATGGTTTCGCTACTTATGCGCACAACGCGGACTACAGCCTGAGGTAGCCTTTCAAACGCTCCTTGCCACGCCCGGCGTGCCATGGCCACGGCGGCCGTTCAACGAAACAGCGCGTCTGGCCGCCGGCTTCAGTACAGCAGAATTAGCCATGCTCGATCGCGGTAAAAACCCGGCAAACTCGGACACGCACATCGCCAATCATCCTTGCCCGAGGGTTCCCGGGCGGGCATAATCGCGCCCCATTTTGCAGTTTTATTTCTTATATATTTCATTGATTTAGGGGGAATGGGCATGTCTCACCCGACGGCCTCGTCTCTTCTCACACAAACCAGCCCGGCACTGCCGATAGACTGGTACTTCGATCCCAAGATTTTCTCGCTTGAGCAAGAACTGTTGTTCAAGCGTGGCGCCAACTATGTCGGCCATGAACTGATGACGCCCAATCAGGGCGATTTCAACGTTCTGGACTGGCTGCACGGCGGCGGCAAGATGCTGGTCAACAACGCCAACGGCATTGAATTACTTTCCAACGTCTGCCGACATCGCCAGGCGCAGATGTTGCAGGGCCGTGGAAGCACACAGAACAATGCGCAGCACATCGTTTGCCCGTTTCACCGCTGGACATACGACACTCAGGGCCAGCTCGTCGGTGCGCCGCATTTCCCCAATAATCCGTGTCTGCATCTGAACAAGACGCCGCTATCCAACTGGAACGGCCTGCTGTTTGCCGGCCCGCGTGACATCCACACCGATCTGGCCAAGCTTGGCGTCGCCGCCGACATGGATTTCAACGGCTTTGTCTACGAAAGCACGCAGATCACCGAATACAAGTTCAACTGGAAGACCTTCATCGAGGTCTATCTGGAGGACTACCACGTCGTGCCCTATCACCCCGGTCTCGGCAACTTCGTCAATTGCGACGAACTGAAATGGGAATACGGCGAGATGTATTCAGTGCAGACCGTCGGCGTGCAGGATCACCTGACCAACCCGGGCAGCGCGGTCTACAACCGCTGGCACCAGCAGGTCAAACGTTATCGCGACGGCAAAGACCCGGCACATGGCGCGATCTGGCTGACTTACTATCCGGCGCTGATGGTCGAGTGGTATCCGCATACGCTGGTGGTCAGCAACATCATCCCGACCGGTGTCGATTCCTGTCTGAACGTGGTGGAGTTTTATTACCCGGAAGACATCGCGCTGTTCGAACGCGAGTTCGTCGAAGCGGAACAAGCTGCCTATCGCGAGACGGCAGTGGAGGACGACGACATCTGCTACGGCATGCAGAAAGGCCGCAAAGCGCTGTACGAGCAGGGCATCAGCCAGGCCGGCCCGTATCAGTCGCCGATGGAAGACGGCATGGTGCATTTCCATGAATGGCTGCGGCGGATGATCGAGCCGCACCTGTAAGCGTCGGCTGACAATGCGGCGATCGCAGATGCACCAGCATCCAGCTCAAATCAGCGTGATGTCCATATACAGCGGCGCGTGGTCCGATGCCTTCGGTTCGTTTTCGCCGACCCCATCGAAACGCTCTTCGGTAACCTGCTGCGCGCGCCAGGGCAGGCCAAGACGCATGACCGCCGGCTTGCCCGGATTGGCCTCGGCGAGGCCCTTCGACAGCAGCAGATAATCAAGCTGGCTGTAACTATTTCCACCTGCGTAGTAATGCGTCCACCGCTCTTTTTCGGGCAGGCGCATCAGCACGTTGGAGAGTCCCTTGTGGTCGAGCAGAGCGCCAAGGCCGGTCTTGCCTTCTGGGTAATCGTTGAGGTCGCCCAGTACCACGAAGTTGCCCTTGTAGCCCGACTTCTTCCAGCGCGCGTCGACGATGGCCGCCACCCGATCAGCCTGTTCCTGCCGGCGCGCGCGAGTCGCCTCGCGGCCTCCCATCATCGACTTGAGATGGTTGGCGTACAGCGTGAGCATCTTGCCGCCAACGTCGATTTCGACCTCCAGGCAGTCGCGTGAAAACAGGAAGGCAGTGCCTTTCTTGTTGCGCTCATCGCGATGCGAACGCAGCGACACAATGGGATAGCGCGACAGTACCGCAACATCGATCTGGCGAGGGTCGAAGCAATCGATCACCGCGCGGTGGGTATATTTCAAGCCGCCAAGGTAGTAGGAATTGAAACGGTCCAGCACCGGCAGGCTTTCCACTTCCTGCAGGCAGATCACGTCAGCGTTGACCTTGCGGATCGCCTTGGCGGTGATTTTTTTCGATTCGTCGTCGTGGATGCGAAAGGCGGTGTCGTTGATGGTGAAGCCGTCGTCCGCCGTCGGCTGGAAGCCGTCCTTGAATCGGTAACGGGCGAACAGGTTCTCGGCGTTGAAGGTAGCGATGCGGAGCGTGGGCATGGTGAGCTTTCGTCAGTGTGTATTCAAGGACGGCGCGGGAAGGCGGTGTAGAGCCCCGCGCGGGCCGGATGATCGCGCTGGAGTAGGTGGACGAAAAAATCCACTGGTTGATTGACTGGATCGCCGGTAAAGCCTACGTCGATCTTCTTCGACAGGATGCGTTCGGAAGCCTCTTCGGTTATGGCGATGACCTCGGCGGTGACCCGCACGGGTTTCTGGATGAACCCCGACACCCGCGTCTGGAATGCATTGGACAGCGCCTGAAGGTATTCAGGGAGCAAGGGGTTTCCCAGGTTGAAAACATGCACTTCGGCATCGGCAGCGAAGGCCTTGCGAACGTCGGCCAGTTTGACGTTGCCCGAAAGCGTGTTGATCGATGTGTCGCCGGCGAGTGCAAGCAGTTCGGTCAGCGACATGCGCGACAAGGGATCGATCTCGTCGAGGTCGAGCGTGGAACTCTCGATGGATTCGAGCGACTTGATGAAGATGAAGTCGATAGCGCTGAATGCAAGTTCTCCCATCCCAATGGCATGCGCAACGATGTTGAGCGTCTTCATGCTGCCGGCCGGCAGCAGTGCAAGGGCAAACAACAGGTCGCTGAAACTGTTGCCTTTCATCTTGCGGTTGCCGAGCAGGCCGGATTCGAAATCGGCGGGATTGGTGGGTTTCCATTGCCGCAGGCCGATCATTTCCTCGATCTGTGCTTCGCTGGCTAATTCGGCCGGGCCGGAAGCGGTCTCCTGATAGAGCAGGTTGTAGGCCAGGCCGTAAAAGTCCCATTCCTGCAGCGGTACGCCTTCCGCCGTCGCGGGGAGCGCGGGTTCCGGCGAGTTGGGGTCCAGGCCCTGAAAGGTGCGCAGCGATTCGTCGTTGCCGATGATACGGTTCAGGGAGGAGGTCAGGGCGTTTCCGCTGGCGGCCTGGGCCGATTGGGCAGCGGTGCTGCTGGTGCCCGTGCCCCCTGTTGCGCCGCCTTTACCTGCGGTGTTGGGCGTGGCCGTGCCGCTTTTGGCGGCAGCCTGTTGCGCGGGGGTTTCGGCTTTCTGTTTTTTCTCTTCGTTGTTGACCGCGCCCTGCACCGACGGATTCTGGTTGGCGAGCGGTTTGCCGGATTTCGCTTTTTCGAGATCGGCGGCGATCTTCTTGCGCTCCACATCGGCGGTCAGCGAGGCCTTCAGGCTTTCGGTGGCCTGGCTGCCGGCGGCGGTGGCGCCGGCAGCGGAGGCGGTGATGGACGATTGCGCGAGCTTGATCGTGTCGGCCAGTCCGCTCATGTCGCGGAACATGTTGCCATTCTGGACCGCGGTGAGCGCACCGGCGAGGCCCACGGGGTCGGGCAGTGCGGCGGGCTGGGTGATGTTGACGATGGGCGCACTGAATGCGCCAGGCGTGAGGTTCTCCGCCTGGGCGCGGGTGCCGGTCTGGATGGCGGCGATATCGCTGGGCTGGATGGGGATGGGCGAATCCTGCCAGTTCCAGAAGCGGGTGAGGTCGAGTTTCTCGGCGCAGTTGAAGCGGCCGAGTACGGCTTCGGCGAAGATGCCGCCGCTGGACAGCGGCACGACATCGACCTTGGCCTGGCCGATAGCGATGCCGCGATTGGCCATGAAGGTGCGCCATTCGGCATCGCGCGCCGGGTCGGCATTGATCTTGAATGCGAGGTAGTTGCCGACGATGCGCAGCGGTTTGGGTTCCGCCGCCTGCACCAGCGGCACGCTTTGGCCGTTGAGCGTGACGCTGTAGGCTGAAAGCAGGCCGGCGATCATCGCCGCGTCCAGGCTGCGCAACACGGCCTGGCTGTAATAAAGCTGGTTGTCGTTCAGATGCTGGATCAGATTGACGTCCGCACCGGCAGCGCGGACGTCAATCAGCTTCGTCTCCACGGCGCCCCTGGCAACGGTCACGGTGGGCAGTTCCAGAGGAAAGACGATGCCGTTTCGCGACAGCGCGAGTACACCGGTCGCGGGAACATCGGCGGCGGAATCGCTGCCCGAGATCGCGATACGGTCTACTTCAGCTAGCGCGATGCTCGCCGAAAGATCGGTGATCCGGGTACCGTCGCGCAGCACGAACGCCAGCTTGAGCGACCGGACCGTGCTTTGCACCGCACCTTCCTCAACGCGCACGTCGGAGGGAACGAAAAGCGATTGGGAATTGCGTCTGACCGTAGCGGTTTTGAAGAAAGCCGAGAGCTTCGACGCGGCGCTCTCCCAAAGACTGCCGGCGACATCGTCAGGTGGGACCGGGCGCGGCGGACGCGGCGGCGGTTCGACGTCCGGAACGTCGCCGACATCCGTCCCCGGCTCGGCACCCGTGTCCGTGTTCACGCGGGCACGGGCGATTTGCACCCGTTGCGTTACCAGGCGCGGTTTTGAAATCAAGTCCGCAATCGATCCGCCGAGCTGCGGGAAAACGACGAGTCGCTCGGGCGCCAGTTCGAGCGTATCGAAATTCAGCAGAGCATCTGCGATTGCCGACGTGAACGCCGCGTCGATCAGCGCGCCGCGGAAGCGCCGTAGCAAATCGACGTTGCTGAAGTCGATCAACTTGAAGGGCACGAACACCACACGGTCGCAGCGCGCGACTGCGGTTTCGACCCGGTAGATTTGCAGCACTTCGTAGTACTGCACCGTCATCGCGTGCATGTGGTTGTAATTGGTGATGACGCGGGTGCTGACCGACTCGTGCTCGCTCTGGCTGACTTCGCGCACCACCGAGGCGCGGCGGGTGCGCGCAGCGTGAGCATTCTGATGAGTGCTGTCCGCTGCCTGCTGCAGGGTGGAAGCGCCGACCTGGCGGCTGCCTGAAGTGGTCGAGTAGCTCTCGGCCGATGCGCTGGTCTTGGCGATGCTGGCACTGCCGCCGATGCCGAGAGCGCCCGAAATGAAGCCGCCGGAAATGCCGGCCTGCTTGGTGGTCGACTGACTCTTGGTTTTGGAAAACCCCTCCTGCGTCTCCTGCGCCACGGCTTCGGTAACTTCGCTGATGCTGCGGTTGCGGCTGGTGTCCTGGCTGAGCGCTTCGGTTTCGGAGACCTGCTCGGTTTGTCCCGCGCTCGATTTGCGGCTCCAGTCCACCACGGCGATGCGGGTGCTTTCGCCGGGCGCCAGCGCCATGCTGTGCAGCAGATGTCCGAGCGTGACGCCCTGCATGAACCAGGACTGGTTGAGCGTGAGCAGCGCGCCCAGGCCCAGGGTGGTGAAGCCGAACGAGGTGGAGGCCACCGCGGTCACGTCCACCGGTGCGAACGCCGCACTGGCTAGATCGATCAGCGGAGGCGCACCGTCAGGCCGGCGGATTTCGTCGAGCAGCAGCACGGTGTACTGCACCCGCTCGGTGGGAAACTCGCCCGACTTGGGCACCAGATCACCCGGCGCTTCCGGGTCGAAGCCCTGCAGCCGGTCGGGAAAGAATACCTGATTGAGAATTTCCTTGGCCGCGCGGAAAGGCGGATACACCGCCAGGTCGCGCACGGTGCGTACGCCCAGCGCCGCCTGCAGCGCGGCCGGTTCGGGGATGCCGCTCAGGATGTCCAATGACTGGAAGCGGAAATCGGCGATCTTGAGCGAACCCGGCAGCCCGGGGCGCACCATGTCCTTGGCTGGTGCGCCAAATCGGTTGAGCGGATTGCCGGGGTTTTCCGCCGCGTCGTTCAACTGCTCGGCGGTCTCGAACACGCGGGCAAGCGCCAGATCGAACACGCTGCCGATGCCCAGCCCGGCAAGCGCGGTCTGCGCCTCGTTCGAAACGCCGAGCAGCACGCCGGTCGGTTTTTGTAGCACCTCCGCCAGCGGCAGGGCCTGGAATTCGGTTTTGAGCAGGTCGCTCGTAACTGGTGTGGTCATTGGGCACTCCTTTCCTAGAAGGTTTTCAGGAATTCCAGCAGGTCGGCCTTGTCGCTCGCCGACAAGGTTGTGCCGAATGAATGGCCGCCGTTGCCGTTGCCGCGCAATCGGGTGTCGTAGCGTGTGCCCGCGCGTTCAGCCTCGGCGCCCTGGACGACGAAGCCGACCTTGGTTGGGTCGTAGACGTCGTAACCGCGCCAGAAAACCTGCGGGCGTTGCGCGGGCGGCGTCAGCATGTCAGCCAGGGTCGGCACCGAGCCGTTGTGCAGATAGGGCGCGCGCAGCCAGATGCCGTCCAAAAACTGCACCAGATAGCCGGTCAGCGGCGCTTCTACCAACCCCTTGCGTTCGATGCCGAGATCGCTGACTGCCTTGTTGCCGGCTATTGCTTCCTGTTTGCCCCAGGTATCCATGCGGCCACGATCGGTGCCAATCTCCGCCAGCGGCATCACCGTGCCGGTGCGGGCGCTGGCGTGGCAACCCGCGCAGTGTGCGGTGAACACCGATTTTCCCCGCGCCGCAGCAACAGCATCAATGGCAAACGGATAGTTGGGTGCCGGCTTGTTGCTCAGATAGCCGACCAGCCAATCGATGTGCCCCTGAAACTCGGCCTTGTCCTTCGGCGCCGCCCCCATCACGCCCAGCGTCGAGTCGATCACCACGGAATACACGTCGTGCGTATCGCCGGAGAAGTTCAGCCGCGTGCCTGGCTGGTATTTCTTCAGATTCCAGATTGAGGCGAAATCGGTCGGTCCGAAGGTGTTGTCCATCGGCCAGTTGATCAGGAAGTACTTTGGCAGATTCATCGCATCGTCACGCCCGCGCCCCCACTCCGGGAAATCGTGACGGTAGATCCAGGCAAACTGGGCTTCCCGCTCAAGCAACTTCTTTCGCGTCAGCGGAATGATCAGATAGCGATAAATCAGTCGGTCGATGAAATCCAGATTGGCCGCCAAGTCGATCTCCGTCATCAGCGTATCGGCGTTGAAACGCGGGTCTTTGGCGCAATCGATCAGGAAGTGGAAAAACGCCTCCAGATCCAGCGTGTGATTCGGTCCGGTCAGCACCAGCGTCGGCGTTTCGTCGGCTTGTTTGCGGTAGCTGGCGACATGGCAGGTCGCGCAGTTGTTGCCGACGCGATCAAAGCCGATGCGGCGCTTGGTGAAGCCCATCGGCAGTTCGCGCCCTTCCTCCCAGACCATGCCGAAACTGGCATAGCCGATGCCCGGTTTCGGCAGTTTTTCCGGAAACACGCGCGGCAGCACATAAAAAATCCAGTAGGGGATGCCGGCATCGTGCTCGGCGCCAATCGAACC
>JFJP01043842.1_pt1 | contig 12373 bp, 7 predicted proteins | sample 431651 | NCBI WGS metagenome assembly JFJP01 (sample SAMN02602958, study PRJNA72255) | Microbial mat metagenome, whole genome shotgun sequencing project. | biome: fresh water; feature: sink hole; material: water; isolation source: purple microbial (photo- and chemosynthetic) mats found in... | reverse complement strand
TCCCTCAGGGTGCCGACCAAAGCGTTGGAGACTGCCTGCTGCATCAAGGTAATATCGGAAATTATCCGGGATATGAGTGTCCCTGTGGGCATCTGGTGAAAAAAGGACAGGGGCTGGCTGTGGATATGCTCAAATACCTGGACGCGCAAATCCCTGATAACGGATTGTCCGACCCTTTCAAGCAGGAAATAGTAAATATAGTAGAAGCTGCTTTTTAGAAAGAAGACCAAAACAATGACCAGCGGCAGGACATTAAGGAAAAATACATTTTTTTCCATGAAGATCTTGTCCAGGAGGTCCTTGACCAGATAGGCCTGTGAACCCGTCAAGGCGGCGACGAAGATCATGGCAATCATGGCAATGATCAGCTTCGTCTGATAAGGTCTGATGACGAGATAGAGTCTGATGAGGATTTCTTTATTTGTCATGCAAAGGGTGAGGGTTTGTGTACGAAGGATTTGGTTGAAACCGAGGAAACACGGTGGAAAATTTGGGACTATTAATACACTACTCGGCTTGAATACTAAAGTCCTATTTATCCCTTAGTCCGGTTACATTCCTGCGAGAATCAGGCCATTGCCAGGTTGCTTTTAACTTTTAAATGCTGAGATATCATGATTCATGAATTGCCTTTCCTGGGAAAGACAAAAGATGCCTATATTGCCGAAGGAATAGAGGAATATTCCCAGCGACTGAAACATTACACAACGCTCTCCGTGATCTGGTTGAAAGACAGGGGGAAGAAGAAAGGGCGTCCGACCGATCCGGCCGAACTGGAAGGAGAGATGCTGCTGCAATCCATACCAGGCGGGGCGCTTGTCGTCGCCCTAGATGCCCTCGGAGAGCAGGTTTCTTCAGAAGGACTGGCTACCCTGGTGAGCACTTGGGAACAGCGGGGCATCAAGCAGGTCAGTTATCTGATCGGCGGGCCGACCGGATTGTGCCGGGCCGTTCTGAACAGGGCTGATGTACTGCTCTCCCTCTCGAAAATGACGTTTACCCATGATATGGTGCGCTTGCTCCTGCTGGAGCAGCTCTATCGTGCATATACCATCAAGGCCGGCGAAAAATATCACAAGTGACGTTTCAGGTAGACATCAAAACGGCTGTTTTTCATGAATATTTCGTGTGTCGGCGGTCTGTCGGCGATGTGCGGCGCACCTTTGGGCCGCTTGACAACCACCCGGTTTTCCGTTGACCTGAGGGCTTCTTCAAGAAGGGAAGGGCTGTCATCGTCGTCGCCGGCAATCAGGCGGAGCATGCGCATCTCCTTGCTGTTAAGAGCCGATTTCTGGCGATGCGGATACATCGGGTCCATATAGATGGTATACGGTGGCTCGGTGAGTCGTTGCAGGGTCTGGCGGGTATCTCCAGAAATGAGAGACAATCTGCCTGCGATACTGTGCATTGCCTTCGGATCGGTCATTGCCCGGTCGAGGGCATCCTGCAGCAGGACAGCGACGATGGGCGAGCGTTCACTCATGGTGACCGTACAGCCAAGTGAGGCTAGGACAAAGGCATCTCCCCCCATGCCTGCTGTGGCATCGAAGATGCTGGGGCGAAAGCCGGACTTTATGCCGACCGCTCGGGCCAGAGGTTGATTGATCGTGCAGTTGTGGGTCTGTCGGTAGCCGAACTTACCGTGGAGAAAATCTATGAAGAGGATGGAGGCCGGTTGCGATATGTGGCCCGCCAGATGCATGCGAAGCTCCAGGCCGTGGTCGGTAACCACCAGCACCATTGCCGCTGCCTGCTGCCCGGACGTGAGCGGAACATTGAGTTTTTTCGCGAGCTCAGAGGCTTTTTGTAGCATTGTCGCCGAGCTTGCAGTACATGAAACCGTACATGACGGAGTTGCTGCCATAGGATCAGGCGAAGAGCCGTTTGTAGTTTGTAACACGTTGATTTAAATACTCATATACTTAGTAGGATTGAACCATGCAGAACCAGAAAACAGAAGTCGTCGCTATCATCCCCGCCCGTTATGAATCAAATCGTTTTCGGGGTAAACCACTGGCGAAAATCGCCGGTAAACCGATGATTCAGCATGTTGTGGAGCGGGCTCGTCAGGTTGAGCTGCTGTCAAGGGTAGTTGTCGCAACGGATGATAAACGAATTTGTGATTGTGTACAATCCTTCGGCGGGGAATATGTGCTGACTAGAAATGATCACGTTTCCGGTTCCGATCGTCTGGCGGAAGCAGCTGAACTGCTTGGTATATCCGAGCATGATGTGGTGGTGAATGTCCAGGGCGACCAGCCTCTTTTCCCCCATGAGGTGGTCGAGCAAGTCGTGCGTCCTCTCCTCGATGACCCGGCCCTGCCGATGTCGACACTGATTTACAAGATCATCAGGCCGGAAGAAATTCATGATCCTAACCATGTCAAGACGGTTTTCGACAGAAATAATCATGCCCTGTACTTCTCCAGGTCCCCCATTCCCTTTCAGCGAAATCCTGAAGAAGCTGTATCTCCAACATATTATAAACATTTGGGATTTTATGCATACAGGAAAGGTTTTCTATTAACCTTCGTGGCCCTGCCGGAGGGAGAATGGGAACGGTTCGAGAAGCTCGAGCAGCTGAGAGCCCTTGAATATGGCTACAGAATTAAAGTAATCTTAACTGAACATGATTCAATTGAAGTCGATACCCCGGAGGATCTCCAGCGTGTTGAAGAATATCTCAAGACCCTGGCGAAATGACGATGGCCTCAAAAGGCTACTGGGCAATTTGCAACACCTCGCATATGCATGAGTAAGGAGATGGAGACAGGCATGGATGGCATGAAAGCACAGGCCGGGACCTCCAATGAATCCCTGATCGATCATCTGGCACAACTCTCGGCAAAGAAGGTGACGCCGCTTGATATGCTGCCCCAGGAGGATCTCCGGGAAAAGCTCGTCGAACTGGTGCTCAATGGCCAGCCCCGCGGTACGGATCGCGAAACCTCGGCATTGTTCGGCGCCCTGCGGAATTCGCTCATCGCCCGTAAAGTCGATGAAACCAAAGTCGTCGTTTTCGGTGGAGGTTCGGGGCTGTCCAATGTGATTGGCGGTGATAACCGGCGGGCAGGTTGGCTGCGGCAGCCGTTCACCGGCCTGAAGGAAATTTTTCCGCATACCCGTTCAGTGGTCTGCGTCACAGATGACGGCGGTTCAACCGGGGAGATGCAGAAAGATCTGCCCCTGGTGGCCCTCGGAGATATCCGTCATGTCCTTATCTCCTCAATTCAACTTGGAAAACTACAGAAAAGGTACAGTCTCTCGGTTTACGAAGCCGTCGAGGTTGCGGCAACACTTGCGGAACTCTTTAATTATCGATTTAAAGAATGTCCTCAAGATTCGGCTAGCCTGCTTGCCGGCAGCGGCGTTAACCTTGATGGCCTGCCGATAATCCTGCGTGATGATCTTGCATCGCTTATCAACCACCTCTTTATCGATCAGCGCCTGGCAAGCACCCTGACCAGGCCGCATTGTCTTGGCAATATCCTTCTCGCAGCGGCAGTCTACAGGGGAATTGAGACCCAGATCGATAACGATATGCTTTGCCGGCAGCCGGAACTCCTGCGCCGGGCTCTTTTTTCTGGCCTGACATCTCTTGCGGACCTTCTTGGCGCCGAGAAGCGGGCTGTTTTGCCCTGTACTTCAGCGCCGGCCCAACTTCGTGTGCTGTATGCCAATGGAGTGCAGATAACAGGGGAGAGCAAATCGAGTTTTGCCAAACGTGGGGTTCCGGTCGATCGTGTAGATGTCGATTTTCACCATGAACCGGAGGCTTATGAGGAAATATTCGAGGACATTCTTGGGGCTGATATTATCATCCTGGCGCCCGGCAGTCTTTACACCTCGATTATTCCCATTTTCAGGGTGCCGGGTTTGGCTGAATGTGTCAGGAAAAATAGCCGAGCCCTGAAGATTCTCGTTTCGAATCTCTGGGTTCAAGCGGGTGAGACAGATCTCAGTATCAGCGATCCTGAGCGAAAATTTCATGTATCCGACATGATCCGGGCGTATGAGCGAAATATCCCGGGGGGGACCGCGGGATTATTCGATGAGGTCCTCTGTCTCTCATTGAGGGATGTGCCGGCTTCTGTTTTGCAGCGCTATGCCGTGGAGGGCAAGATTCCCATTTATCTTGACCGGGATATCGTCAAGAAGCAGGGGTACACTCCCTTGGAATGCGGTATTTTCTCAAAAGATGCACTAGCTGAGAGAGGCGTTATCCAGCACGATCCGGCAATTCTCGCCAAGGCCATTAAGACGCTGTTTATTGTCCAGGAGTGCTTTGCAGGGCAAAAACGGCAGAAGGATGAATGTGCTCCAAGAGACGTAGTCGCTCACCGTGTCTCAATACAACCGTTGCTGCCCTGCCTGAAGTATCACAAGATAGGCGAGATCCTGGAACGCCTTGAGATAAGATATGGCAGACGCCCTGGTGGCAACGATCTGGTGGCTGACAGGATACGCACTGAAATACGTGAGATTATCTGGCGGCATCACGATATTCCTTTGGCCCATCTGGGATATATCCAGGGCATCCGCTGCATTGATCTCGAGGATTGGCGGCGTGATCAGAGGTGGGACAATGTATTCTCCTTTTTCGATCCCGATGAGGGCTGCATCATCATCAGGCGTGATCAGTTCGATGTGCCGCAGAAACTCGAAATCGCTTTTCTCATTGCCTTGGGTGAATCTCTGCTGGGAGATTATGCTACCAGTAAGACGATGGATTCAGTCGAAGTCAATGGTCTGCATCTGGGGAAGGTGTATCACCTCAGGCTCAAGGATGAAAAGGAGAGAACGTGTTATTTCAGTGAGAAAAATTTGCGTCACTATCTTGAACTGACCCGGATGCTGCCGACGGGGGATCCTTGCCATTATACCCGGCTGATCAATGGCGATGAGGGGTTCACGCCTCCCGGTCTGTTCATGGGGTTGATGTATGCCTGGTATCTCGAAAACCAGTTTGCCAGCCATATTGAATATAAAATGACGGTCTTGAAAATCCGGCAATCTGATCTGATTCCGGAACAGTTGAAAATGCTGGCCAGGCGGAAAAAAATTATATCTTTTTTCCGGGATGTAGTTTTTTCATCTTCCGGCATGGAGGGGGAACGTTTGAACGACGGTGAAATGAATGGAAGGTACAATGAAGATATTGGTAGTAGATGATGATGACCAGGTGCGTGAACTTCTGTGCATGTGGCTTCAGCAGGAGGGATATGAGGTCAAAGATGCTGAAAATGGTCGAAAAGCCGTCGATATCCAAAAAAAATCGCCGGTCGATCTGTTGATATGTGATCTGATTATGCCTGAGCAGGAGGGCATTGAGACTATCTCGCAGTTTCGTGAGGAATTCCCCGAGGTGGGGATTATCGCAATTTCGGGTGGCGGTAAGATCGGTCCGGAATCCTATCTCTCGATTGCCGGGCATTTAGGAGCCTGGAAGGTTTTTTCGAAGCCCATTGATATGACTGAGTTGATTGCAGTTGTAAGGGAGTGGGGTCGTCGGATGCGCCCTGCCCTAAAACCTGAACAGGTTGACTGTCTCAAACTGGACAAACCCCATGGAAAAAGCACTGGTTGTTGAAAATAATCCGGTACTGCTCAAGGCGGTATCGGCCCTTCTCGAGCAGGAGGGTCTTGAGGTGCATACAGCCAACAATGGACTACATGCCCTCGAGATCCTTGAAAACTTTTCACCTGATCTGGTATTCACCGATCTGGTAATGCCTCTTATCGGGGGTGAACAGCTGTGTCGCATTATTCGCAGCATGCCAAAACATTCGCAGGTGTTTCTGGTAATTCTCTCTGCCATCATTCTTGAGGAGAAAGAACAGATCCTGCAGGAAATTGACTGCGATCTCTGTATCGCCAAAGGCAATCTCAAGGAAATGAGGGCGCATATCCGAGAAGCCCTCAAGGCTTTCCGTGACCGGACATCGAATCATTCGGCGAAATCAGGTCAACCGGAAAAACGTATCCCGTCGGGGCTTAAACCCTCCCCTGTTACATTGGAACTGCTCTCTGAAAAACGCCATATATCTGAAATCGTCAATAATCTCAGCGAAGGTATACTCGAACTCAGCCAGCAGGGGAAAATCGTTTCTGTCAATAAGGCGGCCGTGTCGATCTTTGGTATCAGAAAAGAAGCGATAATTGGCGGATCATTTATGACAATTCCCTGGGGGGAACATCAGTCAGATATGACCTCCTGGCTCGATAACCAGCTTATTGGCGGAGGTTTGCAGCGGTTGGAAATAGAAGAGACTGCACCACTTCGCATAAACGACCGGATACTCAGCGCGTCCTTCATTCCACTGGCAGAAGAGGGCGCCATCTTTGCGATCTGCATTTTTCGAGACATCACCCGGCAGTATCTGGCTGAAGAGCATAAACGGCAGCTTGATGAAGCCGTTCGGTTGATGAAGCAGATGGACGCCATGAGCTGTATGGCCGGCGGTTTCGCCCATGATTTCAACAATCTTCTTACAGTTATCTGCGGCAATCTGGACATCTTACTGCATGCTGAAGAACACAAAAAGGAGATTGATGAGCTCAAAGTGCTCAACCATGCTCAGAGGGCAGCTTCTGTTGCGGTAGATCTGGTAAAGAAAATTTCCTGTTTTTCAACCTTTGGCATCATCAGTCGAGAAGATGTGCAGGTAGGCGTCGTTGTCAAAAAAGCGACAGAAGAATATTTCAAAAAAAATGGCGGATCGTATGATCTGATTATGTCAGGGGATGAGAGCTACGTCCATATCGATCCCCTGCAGATTCAAACCGCACTCTTTAATGTTCTGCAAAATGCCAGGGAGGCTTCTACTGACCGTGAAATAGTGATACGGGTAGATGATGAGGAATTCACCGCCCCGGCTATAATTGCCGGCCAGTATATCCCGGCCGGCCGGTATTCGCGTATTGAGGTAGAGGATAAGGGGAAAGGGATTGCGCGGGAAAATATCCTGAAGATATTTGATCCCTATTACTCGACCAAGCAACGTGGCACTGTCAAAGGCATGGGCCTGGGATTGACGATCGTCTATGCCACCTTGAGAAATCATGGGGGTTGCGTCGTGGTCACTTCTGAACTTGGCAAAGGCACTATGGTTTCACTCTTTTTACCTGTCTTCAGCGCGCCGAGTCTTTCCGGCAGGTTCAAAGAAAATGCACAGGCCAGAAACTTCAGGGTCATGCTGGTCGAGGATGATGAGCAACTGCGTGAGATCGGCCGGATAATGCTGGAGTATCTGGGATATTCCGCAGTGGTAGTGAATAATGAAGAGATTGCCGCGCAGATCCTGAAAGAGGGGTTGGCCGATAGGGGAGAGCGGGTAGCAGTGGTTGTCATCGATCTGTCGGGAGGCGACGAAAATGAAAAAATGGCAATTTGTCGAGCCCTGCACGAGGCCGATCCGCAGGTAAAGATCGTTGCCGCCAGCGCCTCACTGATCGATCCGGTCATGGAGAACTGCGCCAGATTCGGTTGTGCAAACACCTTGCCCAAACCCTAACCTTCTGACGGTCGAGCTAGGTTTTTGCTCAGCTGAGCTGTCGGACTGCCTGCCAGTGCTGCTCGAGTTTTTTCGCTGAAACCACAAGCCTGGTCTTGATCTCAGGCGAAAAAAGCGAGATACGGTATTCTTCGATAAGGGTTCTATATTCTTCAATCAGAACCTGCAACTCCTGAGATGGCGTGCCGCCCGTGCTGATCCTGGACAGATTCTCCAGGTGTGGCTTGATCTGGGCTTCTTTGATGGCATCTTTAGCTGGGTTGGCATGCAGCCGTTCGATCCGGACGGCAAGGCTGCGAAGATATCGGTCGCAGTCATCAAGTCTTTCATATCTGCCGTTTTCCAGGAAATCAGCGGGCACAATGGCAGCAATGAGGGACTGCAGTTCGGCCTGCCGTTCTCTCGTGAAGATCCGCCGCTGACGGTCGAGTGCCACAAGACGCTGAAGCTGATCTGCTACCTCCTTTCTTTTGCGCAGCACCGCCATCACCTTGTCGCAGATCTCCTGCCCTTTGCGGAACAAGCCCTCCTTCGAAACCTTGCTCACCGTCTTGCTAAAGCATTCGTGTGATTCAATCGCTCCACTCAGAGGAGAAAAGAGGCTCCTGAGGATGAACGCCAGCAGGGCGTTTGCCGCCTGCTTCTGGCTCCGTGATCTATCCAGCAGCCAGAGGGAAGATGGCCCTGAGAGGGTGGTTGCGCAATAATTCTTCAAAGATTTACACTGGTCGGTAAACTGCAGACGGTACAGGAGCAGCATCCCTTCAATATTGAGAATTCTGGCTTTTCCCAGATCCCTCTCAAAGGTCAGCCGGACACCTTTTTCGTCAACTGGCACGAGGGTCGGGTAGAGGTAGCCGACGGTATTCTGGTCACGGTTCTTGAGGGCTATGGCAGCGGGCAGGCCCGTAAAACCCCAGTCGGAAAAGATTTTGTCCTGCCAATTTTCGATGATTGTCTGGTCGTGGCTGCCGACCTCAGAGGTATCATTCTGGTGTATTTCCGACGATGCCTCCAGAAGCGCCTGCAGATCACGTCCCGCAGAGATCTCACGGCCGGAGAGATCCGTCAGGGAAAACCTGATACGGAGATGGTCGGGGAGTATATCGGGCCATTCCGATCGACGGATGGTGACCCGGAAGAGTTTCTGGATCGACGCTTCAAGCGCCTGGTAGAATGAACCGGTTTTTCGCTGCAGGTCGTCAAGGATCTTATCCACTGCCGTATTGACGGGCACCAGATGCTTTCGCAGACTCTTCGGTAATCCCTTGAGCAGGAAGGTGATTTTTTCCGGCAGCAGACCGGGGACGAGCCATTCGAAGGTCTGTGAAGAGATCGTCCTGGCGAGATCCAGGGGAATGGTGGCGGTGACACCATCGTTGTCCGAACCCGGGGCAAAATGATAGATGAGAGGCAATTGCAATGTGCCGACATGCAGAAACGGCGGAAAATCTGCGAGTTCCTGCCCCTCGGGCCATCTGTTGATGATATCGTCTTCCGTCATCATCAATAGGGCTTGGCTGTCTCGTTTTTTTAAAAAAGTGTTCAGCGATCCGCGATCAAAGACATCGTCCGGCAGCCTGGCGGCATAGAACTGGTGTAGTGAGGTGTCGTCACAGAGAATGTCTCTCTTGCGTAAGCGATGTTCGGCATCCCGCCAGTCCTGGACAAGCTTTCTGTTATGCTCGAGAAAGGGATAATTGCCAATAATCTCGCCCTGCAGGAGAGCAGCTTCAATAAAGATTTCCTGAGCTTCCTTATGATTCTTCGGACTCCTCCTGGCGTAGTCGACTATCCGGCCGGACATGATGGGCAGGCCGAAGAGCGAGACCCTTTCCTCGGCGACTACCCTGCCGCTCTTCTTCTGCCAATGGGGGTTGCTCCAGGCATATTTACAGAGCGCCCCGCCGAGTTCTTCGAGCCATTCCGGCTCGATGCTCGCGACAGTCAGGGCATAGAGCCTGCTGGTCTCGAGAAACGAAGCGGCGATAATCCACTGACCGCCTTTGAGAAACTGATGCGACCCTGGAAAAATCATCAACTCGCGGCTTCCTGCCCCGAGATAGAGTTTATCCTTTTTCTTCATGGCGATATTGCGCAGAAAGCCGGAAGCGAGCGACTTGTGAATGCTGTCATAGGGGGCATCGACACTGTTCTCGGCAAATCCGCCTTGCTGGTCGAGAATCCGGCTAAGCTGCTCGTGCAGATCGAGCCATTCGCGCATCCGCTGGAACGAGAGATAATGGGTGGCGCAGAACTTTTTCAGCCGTGACCATGATTTGACCTTGTCCTGGACCTGATGGAAGTGATTCCAGATGTTCAGCAGCAGCAGGAAGTCGGAATGGGGATGGGCAAAGAGCTTGTGGGCAGCATCGGCCTCCTTTTCACGCTCGGCCGGTCGTATCCTGGGATCCTGGATTGCCAGAGCGGTGGCGATAATCTTGATCTCTCTGAGGCAATTGTTGCTGCGGGCTTCGAGGATAATCCTGGAGATGCAGGGATCAATCGGCAGCCCAGCCATGATCCTGCCGTAGTCGGTCAGATTGTTCCGATCGCTGATCGCCCCGAGTTCACGCAGCAGGGTATAGCCGTCGCGGATGGCATTGCGGTGCGGCGGATCGATGAAGGGGAATTGGGCCGGATCGCCGAGGCCGAGCGAGATCATCTGCAGGATCACCTCGGCAAGGTTTGCCCGCTGGATCTCCGGCAGGGTGAATTCGGCTCTGCCTTTATAATCCTCTTCGGAGTAGAGCCTGACGCAGATACCGGGGCCGGTCCGGCCGCAGCGGCCCTTGCGCTGGTCGCAGTTGGCCTTTGAAATCCTGCCTATCGGTAGGCTGATGGTCTTGGCCCGGGCGTTATAGCTGGAGATCCGCGATAGGCCTGTGTCGACCACATAGCGTATGCCGGGAACGGTGATCGAAGTCTCGGCCACATTGGTCGCCACGACGATCTTAGGCTTGTTGAAGGATTGAAAGATGCGCTTCTGGTCTGCGGCCTGAAGGCGGCCGAACATCGGCAGGACGACGGCATTCTTCAGCTGTTCAGAGAGCAGGTTGCAGCAAAGACGGATGTCCTTTTCGGTCGGCAGAAAGGCGAGGATGTCGCCGGGAGACTCATGGAAATGGATGTCGCTGATGGCCCTGACCGCATGCTCGATATAGCCGTCCTTTTCCTCGGACTGCTCCTCTTCCATCGGCAGGTAGCGAACGATCACTGGGTGGGAGCGGCCGGCGATTTGGACCACGGGGGCATTGTCAAAGTGCAGGGAGAAGGCATCTGTATCGATGGTGGCCGAGGTGATGATGATTTTCAGGTCTGGCCGCTTCGGCAGCAGCTGTTTGATATAGCCAAGGAGAAAATCGATATTGAGGCTGCGTTCATGGGCTTCGTCGATGATAATCGTGCCATAGCGGCGGAGTTGCGGATCCGAGCGGGTCTCGGCCAGGAGAACACCGTCTGTCATGAATTTGATGCGGGTTTCGGCTGTTGTCTCATCGTGGAAACGGATCTTATAGGCCGCGAGATTGCCGTTCTCGCCAAGCTCCTCGCTCACCCTGGCCGCGACAGTGACGGCAGCTATGCGGCGCGGTTGGGTGCAGCCGATGAGAAGATTTTTCCTGCCGGCCAACTCGAGGCAGAATTTCGGGATCTGGGTGGTCTTTCCGGAGCCTGTTTCACCGGCGATAATGACAGTCTGGTGGGCGGCGAGAAGGCGGAGTATATCATCGCGGTGCGCGGTGACCGGAAGGTTGGCCGGATAGTGTATCTGCATGGAAAGAAATGGCTGTCTGCGTGGAAGTGTGGTATCTCTCGGACTGTTGGAACCGAAATTTTTTACCATACTCCCGCTCTCCCTGTCATTGAAAAAGAAAGCCCCATGATGCCCTCCCTCCGATTCACTGTTCTCCCATGATTCGTGTCGAAGTTGCCGTAGCCGCCCCCCTGGAACAGACGCTCACCTACGAACTGCAGGACAGTGACCAGGATGGCATTGCCTGGTCTGAAGGACGTTCTCCTGTGGGCAGGCGGGTTCAGGTGCCGCTCGGAGGGCGCAGTGTGACGGGCTATATCCTGACTATCGTGCCGTTCGAAGAGGTCGATTACACAATTCGGCAGATAACCAGACTGCTCGATGTCATGCCGCTCTTTCATGAAAATATGCTGCCGTTTTTTCGTTGGGCAGCCAGCTACTACCATTATCCACTTGGCCAGGTGATCAAGGCAGCCCTGCCGGCTGGCCTTGCACCCAAGAGCGGCCGGATGATCAGTCTGGTGCAGGGAAATGAGGCGGCTTTTTCGAGTTCCTTTTCAGGCGAGATGCCGGATTGGGCGATCGAACTGGCGGATTTAGGAAAGCTTGCGCCGGTAGTCAGTCGTGAAGTGCTGGCCCGAAGCAAGGATCGAAAAAAGATTTCCCAGCTCGAATCTGCAGGCCTCATCGAAGTGCAGGAGGTTGCAGGGCAGGACAGGGTACGGCAGAAACTGGAAACCTGTTATTCCCTTGGTCAGCCGCTGCGCAATGCCTGCTTGACAGCTGGATTTGATGCGACAAATTTTGGCGGATGTCTTAGCAAATGGCAGGAGAGCGAACACCGGCAGCTCAAACGATCGGAGATCACCACGCTTACGACGCTTGCCTCTCTAGTCGATGAAACGAATTGCCAGGATGTGCCAAAACGTGATCTTCTCCGGTGCTACAGTGGCGCGGCCAAGGCACTGGACTGCCTGCTGGGATCATCATTGATCCAGACCAGCGAACGCCGGGTGTTTCGCAATCCCTTCGGCGAGCAGGTGGCATTCCAGCCGCCGCCCGCGTCTCTGACCGATGAACAGCGGCAGGTTCTCACCCGCATTTT
>JFJP01039894.1_pt1 | contig 12374 bp, 7 predicted proteins | sample 431651 | NCBI WGS metagenome assembly JFJP01 (sample SAMN02602958, study PRJNA72255) | Microbial mat metagenome, whole genome shotgun sequencing project. | biome: fresh water; feature: sink hole; material: water; isolation source: purple microbial (photo- and chemosynthetic) mats found in... | reverse complement strand
CAGTAACGGATATACATTCGGATCTACTTTCCTGAATGGGTCAACAGTTAACTCCTTTAAAAATGAAAACCTGGCATGGGAAAAACAAAATCAGCTGAATGCCGGTTTTGATATGAGTATTCTGAAAAATAAATTATCCTTATCCGTTGATTATTTCCAAAAGAAAGTTGACGGGCTTTTGTTTACTTTAGCTTCACCTTTTTATGCCGGAACTTCATTACCTGTTGATGCCAACATAGGATCAACAAAAAGTAGTGGTATTGATTTGTCAATTGCATATAATACACAGCTAGCCGACGGTTTTCTTTTAAATACCTCAATCACTTTTACAACTTCCAAAAACCTGGTAACCGAAACCAATAGCGATGGAACACAGTTTTATTCAGGTGGAGGATATTTTAACGGTCAATCACAGAATGTAACCCGTTTTCAAAAGGATTTTACACCAGGATATTTCTACGGGTATAAAACCGACGGATTGTTTCAGACTGTAGAGGAGATTGCTGCCAGCCCGACTCAATCCGGTGCTGTACCGGGAGATATCAAGTTTGTGGATGTAAATAACGACGGAACTATTACCGACCTTGACAAAACAAAAATCGGCGATCCGTTCCCTACCTTTACCATGGGCTGGAACCTGGGATTCGAATATAAAAACTTCGACTTTACAGTTTTCACTTATGCTTCCGTAGGTAATGATATTTACAGGGCATATGAACGTAATGCCCAGTATTCCAATAAATTCAGAAGCATTTTAGGCAGATGGACAGGCGAAGGATCAACCAACGACGCAAATACTCCACGATACTCCTTTACCGATGCTAACAGCAATATCAGGGTTTCCGACAGGTATGTTGAGGACGGATCATTCGTTAAAATTAAGAATATATTATTAGGTTATACAATACCAAAATCCTTAATCGGGGACAAAGTATTTACTAAAATGAGGGTTTATGTTCAGGCTAAAAACCTATATACTTTTACCAAGTATACCGGTTACGACCCAGAAATACCTGGTGGAATTTTAGATACTGGCGTTGACCGTGGTAATTACCCACAGGCACGCACATTCTCTGTAGGATTAGACCTTAAGTTTTAATTTTAAAAGCAAACAAGATGAAAAGTAAAAAAATAATATTGATAGGGTTGGTCCTCCTGGCATCAGTCTTCAACAGTTGTTCAAAATGGATTGATTTCGATCCGCATGATGAATATGCAATTACAGATGCTGACTATTTAAAATCAGCTGACGACTACAAAACGATGGCTGTAAGTTGTTATACACCATTGCAGTGGCTTAACCAGGCTGTGGTTATTGGCGATATTGCCTCCGATAACGCAGTTTCAGGTGGCGAAAATGCGTCTGACGTTCTGGATCTTCAGCAAATTGATGACTACACACTTACACCGGTTAACGGACAACTTGAAGAAATCTGGAAGGCTGCTTACGAAGGTATTAACAGGGTTAACTACCTTGTGCAATACAAAGACAAGAACCTGGCCGGAGAAGCAATTGAATTTACCGGTAAAGATGCAATGTATGGTGAATTGTACTTTATAAGGGCGTATCATTATTTTATGCTGGTACGGTTTTTCGGAGATGTTGTATTGTTTACTGACCGCAAATTAGGTGTTGGTGATTTTGGAACATTAGAGAGACAACCTAAAGCTGATGTGTATGCCCAGATAGAAATCGACCTGAAGGCTGCAATCAGCGTATTGCCTCCCACAACTACACAACCAGGCAGGATAACAAATTTTGCTGCCCAGGCATTATTAGGGAAAGTACTGCTGTACCAGGAAAAATTTGATGAGGCAGCAGCAATTCTGGATAATGTGGTAAAAGGCCCTTTCAGTTTGGTTCCTAATTTTGGCGATATATTTTTATTGTCAGGTGAAAATGGTACCGAATCAGTTTTCGAAATACAGTACTCTAACGGATCGCCTTATTACAACTGGGGTGGTGTTACCAGGGGACAAGGCAATCTGGCAGTTCAGCAATGTGGAGTCAGGGGATTAAATGGTACACAGGAAATGCCTTATGGTGTTGGCTGGAGTACTAACCTTCCAACGCAGGATTTAGCCAATGCTTATGCAGCAGGTGATAGAAGAAAAGTTGAGACTGTATTTGATGTGGAAGCTTACAAAACCGCTAATCCTTCTCTAAATGTTACTTACCAGGTGGCACCGTATAAAAACACCGGTTTGTACAATAAAAAATACCTGCCTATGAAAGGCCAGACCAGTGGGCAGGTTGAGTTAAATTATGCCAACAATCAACGGATAATTCGTTATGCTGATGTATTGTTAATGGCAGCTGAAGCAATTAACCGCTCAAGTGCACCTGATGATGCCAAAGCGCAAGGTTACTTAAACCAGGTCAGGAAACGTGCTTTTGGTGATGAACTGCACAACATTACTGCAACCGGAACATCATTGAAACAAGCCATTTGGGAGGAACGTAGATTGGAACTGGCTATGGAAGGCGATCGTTTCTTCGATCTGGTACGTACCGGACAGGCAGCTACTGTAATAACAGGTTTCGTAAGTGGTAAAAATGAAGTATTCCCGATTCCTCAAAGGGAAAGAGATATTTCAGGAATATCCCAAAATCCAATGTGGTAATTAATTTAACGATAAAAAAACAAGAACATGAAAATAATAAAATACGTTGCAGCCATGTTGGTTCTGTTAGCTACTATGGCAAGTTGCAAGGAAGAAATATATGATGATACTTCATTTGTGCAGTCAGTTACAGCTCCTGCCAAATTAACCTCACTGATTGATCAGACAACTGACAATTCAGGAAACGTTACTATAACTCCCGGTGGTGAAGGTGCCGGTTCATTTGATGTTCATTTTGGTGACACTACTTCAGCTCCAGTAAATGTACTTCCCGGAGGTAAAGTAGTTCATAAATATGCCGAAGGAAACTATCTGGTGAAGATTGTAGCCAAAAGCGTAACCGGAATCACTACTGAATCCACTTTTCCTTTAAGTGTTGTTTACAGAGCTCCGGAAAATCTGATCGTAACCATAACGAAATCAGTTGCTACCATAAAAGTAAAAGCAACTGCCGACTTTGCCAAATCATTTTTAGTGTATTATGGCGACGTAGTAGGTGAAACAGGTACTCCGCTGGCATTAGGTGCTGAAATATCACATACCTATACCAGTCTGGATACATTTGATGTTAAAGTTGTTGCTTTAAGTGGCGGAGCGGCTAAATCTGAATTGATTACTCCTGTAATTATAACTGTACCATTTGTTTTCCCGATTGATTTTGAAAGTCCTATCATCAATTACTTCTTCGGGACATTTGGTGGTGGACAACTATTTGAAAAGGTTGCTAATCCCAATAAACAAGGCCTCAATACCACTTCCACAGTTGGTAAGTTTACAAAAGGCTTCGAAGGTTGGAGCGGTACCTATAGTCCGTTGGATGCTCCTCTCGATTTCACCAAAGGTAAAAAAGTTAAAGTACTGGTTTACAATCCTGATCCTGCCAATATAGGTTTAAAAATGAATGTTGAACTGGAATCGGCAGTGGGTGGTACTCCAGCTAATGGAGTTGCAATTTTAAAAGTAGCTTTCACTAAATCCGGTGTTTGGGAAGAACTGGTGTTTGATTTTGGTACCATTGCTGAAATACCAGGTACAACAAAATTTAATCAACTCGTTTTACGTTTCAACGATACGTTTGATGGAGCCGGGGCTGTTTTCTATGTTGATAATTTCAGGTTAACCAAGTAAAAAAAACAAAAATTATGAAAGGATATATAAAATCATCAATACTGATTTTTGCAACGATACTGGTAAGTTTTACCGGTTGCAAAAAGGAGACATACAATCTGGGGGATTTAACTACCCCTACCGATTTGGCAATTACCACTGATATCGTTGGTAAAACTGCGGAACAGCCTTATGGGGATGGTTCAGGACTTGTAAACTTTACATTTGTTGCCAATGATGCTATTTCGTACAAAGTTGACTTTGGTGATGGCTCATCTCCACAGGTTTGCCAATCGAAAATAACACGGAAATATAATAAAGTCGGTTTAAAGAAATACCGCGTCATTATTAGTGCATTGGGAAAAGGTGGCATAACAACTACTTCAATGCAGGATATTGAAGTTTACTATGCATTTGCTGTAGATCCGGCATTAGTTACGTTGCTTACCGGTGACAGTCCTACTGGTAAAAAATGGCGCGTAGCTAATGATGAGGCAGCTCACCTTGGCCTTGGGCCTGGTGCTGATCGTCCTGATGGCAATGCTGAAACCTTTATCCCAAGCTGGTGGGCAGCTCAGCCAAATGAAAAAGTTGGAAAAGGCATTTATGACGATATTTACACTTTCACAAATTCCAAAGTGTTTACGCATACAACCAATGGCGATATGTACGGGATTAAGGAGTACTTTGCCAGAGATTTTGATCCTGCAACTCCAGGTGTGTATGGCGGCTATGGTGACGAATGGATACTCACTTATCCTGATTATACGGAAGCGTTTGATTATGACGGAGATCCGGCTACTTCCACTTCACCCAAAAGAGACTATATTACATTTTCTCAAAAAGGCCATTGCGGATTTTTTAGTGGTTTCCATAAATACATGATTCTTGAAATCACTGAAACCACTATGTCGCTCAGAGCTGACATTCCAGGCACAAATATTAATGCATGGTACGTTAAGCTCATCGTAGTTGAATAAAAAATAAAAAGCGTATGACCATTAAATTTGGTTAATGGTTATGCAGATTTGGTGAAAAATGGAGGAGTAATTACTCCTCCATTTCAATGCAAAAAAAACAGAGCATTCCTGCGTTTCAGAATATTTCAGGAAACCCGGACTCTAAAATTAATCGTTAGAATAATCGTTATGAAACTAAGTAGATTGTATAAATTCAGTGCTTTTGTGGCTTGTGGCTTGATTCTTTTTGCCTGTAAAGAAGGCGATGATCCAACTCCTCCTGCTGAAGTTATTCCTGTAATAAATGTTCAGGATGTAGCGCTTGAAAGATCTACTTCTGATGCAATCATGCGATTTTATATCTTTGGTGACAAGTCGTCAACCAATGCGGTTACTGTTGATTACACCCTGGTGCCCGGAACCGCCACTTCGCCTAAAGACTTTGTTGCTGCATCCGGAACAATAACAATCCCTGCAAATCAAAACCAGGCTACACTCGACGTGGTTATTAAAGGTGATCCAACCAATCAGCGCCAGGCAAATCTTCAGTTTACAGTTCAGCTGAGTAATCCTAAGCTCTGCACAATTAGTACTTCTTCCGTAAAAGGTACAATTACCGCCGAGAACGGTACCTATCTGCCAACTGATAACACAGGCTATTCTTCACCAACGGAGTATTCGGGCTACACACTTGTGTGGAGCGACGAATTTACCGGAAGCTCTTTAAATACAAATGTATGGAACCAGGAAATTGGTAACAACAATGGTAACAACCATGAGTTGCAGTATTATACCAATAGCCCTAAAAATACATTTGTTTCGGCGGGGAATCTGATTATCGAAGCGCGTAAAGAATCCATCGGCATCTTTAATTATACGTCGGGCCGGATGACCACACTAAATAAAAAATCATTCAAGTATGGTCGTATTGATATCAGGGCGAAATTACCTGTTGGTAAAGGATTATGGCCTGCCTTGTGGATGCTGGGAAATAACATTACATCCGTAGGCTGGCCAGCCTGTGGCGAAATTGATATCATGGAACTGGTCGGAACATTTCCAGGCAGGGTATACAGTACTTTGCACTGGCAAAATGCAGGTGCTCGCGCAGATTACGGATTGAGTTATAACCTTACCTCTGGCGATTTTTCGCAACAGTTCCACGTTTTTACTACTATATGGACAAAGGATAATATTAAATCCTATGTGGATGACAATTTGTACTTTACCATGACAACTATGGATATTGCAGCTTTTAATGCTGAACAATTTTTCATTTTCAATGTAGCAGTCGGAGGCGATTGGCCAGGTTCGCCAGATGCAACCACTGTATTTCCGCAACGAATGTTTGTTGATTATGTAAGAGTCTTTCAATAAAATCATACGGATCAATTTCTGCTGTTAACAAAAAAGATACTTATGATTAAAAATTTGGTTGCATTTTTACTCATTTCAGCATGGTTCACAAGCTTTAGCTTCGCGGGAAATACCGGCAAAGGAAAAGTTTCATTTGCAGATAATAGTGTAGTTGCCCACCGCGGTGCATGGAAGAAAAACAACCTTCCTGAAAACTCTATTGCAGCGCTGAAACATGCAATTGAACTGAAATGCACCGGTTCGGAATTTGATGTCCGGATGACAGCTGATGGTGAACTTATTATTAATCACGATCCGGAATACAATAAACTGCCCATAGAAAAAACAAAATTTAAAGATCTGGCAGTATTCAAACTTACGAACGGCGAAAAGTTGCCTACCTTAGAAGAGTATATCAAGGCTGGTCTTAAAAACAACAGTTCAACACGTTTGGTATGCGAAATAAAACCATCAGAAATCAGCAAAGAGCGCGGAAAAGTTATTGCCGGAAAAGTTGTGGATCTTGTTAAAAAGATGAATGCACAGCATATGGTTGTGTATATCAGTTTTGATTATGATATTCTAAAAAAAGTTAAAGTTCTTGATCCTGAGTCAATTACTCAATACCTCGAAGGGGATAAGTCACCGGCACAACTAAAATCAGATGGAATAAGCGGTGCCGATTATCATTATTCAGTGTTTGTGAGCCATCCGGAATGGATTGAAATGGCAAAGAAAAACAACATTGCTTTAAATGCCTGGACAGTTAATGCTGCTCCTGAAATGGACTGGCTTATTGCTAATAATTTTGATTTCATAACCACCAATGAGCCGGAAATCTTGATGGAAAGAATAAAAAAATCACCAATTGCAAACGGATGGACATTGAAATGGAGTGATGAATTTAGTTATACCGGGCTTCCGGATTCTACTAAATGGGTTTATGATACGGAAGGAAATGCAACAGGCTGGGGCAATGGAGAAGCCCAGTTTTATACAATCGCCCGGAAAGAAAATTCTCATGTTGAGAATGGCAAATTATCACTTACTGCTATCAGAGAAGAATGTGAAAGCAAACCATATTCCTCAGCACGGTTGAATTCTAAAGCTGCCTGGCAATTCGGACGGGTCGAAGTCCGGGCAAAAATTCCTGCCGGAATAGGAACATGGCCAGCCATCTGGATGATGCCTGGTGGTTGGTCATTCAACGATGGCAACTGGCCTGCGATAGGGGAAATTGATATCCTGGAACATGTTGGCCACAACGTAAACGTAATACACGCTTCTGCCCATTCCAAAGATTACCAGTGGCAGGCCGGAACTCAAAAAACCGCCGTCATCAAAGTGCCCGGTGCAACTGAAAACTTTCATAATTATATTTTGGAATGGAACTCTGAAGTAATGCGGATTTGCGTCGACGACACTTGCTACTTCGAGTACAAAAACGAAGGATTAGGAGAAACGAAATGGCCATACAACAAACCTTTCTACCTTATTTTAAACCTTGCCGTTGGCGGTGCCTGGGGAAGTGCTGAAGGAATGGACAAAACAGAGTATCCTCAGGCGATGGAGGTGGAATACGTAAGGTTTTACCAGAAAATGTAATTAGAAATTAGATTATATTGAATTATATCAATGTTTTGCAGAATCATGTTCGTTTTTATGATTTTACAAAAGATAAAATCAGATAAGTTAAAAAATAATCAGATTATATTCAAAGCCAAAAATCATGAGCAAGAAAGCCATTTATTTGGGAAATTCGGAAATAAACCAAAGCAGGAAGGAAGTTCAAGGCCAGTTTGTAGAAATTGAAAATGAAAAATTCTACAAAATCAGTAACTGCAACCGGATGCCTGATTTCTTTATGACCATTGTGAGCGATTCCGATCACTGGATGTTTATTTCGAGCAACGGTTCGTTGTCGGCTGGAAGGAAAGATCGTAATAACGCTTTATTCCCTTATTATACCGTTGATAAAATACATGATAGTAAAGGTATTACAGGAAGTAAAACGTACCTCTTGGTTGGCAAGGATGACAAAACGTATTTATGGGAACCTTTTTCAACGGAGTCGGAAAAAATTTACAAAATCGAAAGAAATCTCTACAAAAGCATTTACGGCAATAAAATCATTTTCGAAGAAATTAATGTTGATCTGGGTGTAGGATTCCGATATGGCTGGGACAGCAGCGAAAAATTCGGATTCGTAAAAAAGTCGGTTATAAGCAATCACAATACCGGACCGGTTACAGTTGATGTACTCGATGGAATTAAGAATATTCTTCCTAACGGGGTGGATTTTGATTTTCAGAATGCATACAGCAGTTTGCTTGATGCCTATAAAAAGTGTGAATTGCTCGAAGAAACCAAACTTGGCCTGTATATGCTGAGCTCAATCCCGGTTGATCGGGCTGAACCCAGCGAATCGCTTAAAGCAACAACAGTATGGTCATACGGTATTAATCCTGATGCGAAAATTTTGATCTCAAACCACCAGGTTGAAAATTTTATAAAAGGAGAATCCGTTGACACCGAAACCGATATTAGGGCCACGCGCGGTGCTTATTATGTGAGTACAAGCCTTACTCTTAATAAAGACGCCAGCAGAGAATGGATGATTGTTGCTGAAATTAACCAGGAAAGCGGCGATGTAGCCAACCTCAGCAATGCCATAAAAACCATGGCTAACTTAAACCAACTGGTTGAAGCTGATATTGAAAAAGGAACATCAAACCTGAAGAAAATTGTATCCAACGCCGATGGAATGCAAATGGGAAATGATGAGTTAAGCTATGCCCGTCATTTCTCCAATACCTTGTTCAATGTAATGAGAGGCGGCATTTTCCCTAACAATTACAAACTTGATAAAACAGACTTTATCCTTTTTGCAGGTCAGATAAATAAAAATGTTTCAGCTAAACATAAGGTCTGGCTCAATCACCTACCGGAAACAATAGACTATATTGACCTGATCAGGCTGGCCGAAGGCACTTCCGATTTTGACCTGATCCGGATTTGCAGCGAATACCTGCCTCTCACTTTCAGCCGCAGGCACGGCGATCCAAGCCGCCCCTGGAACCAGTTTTCGATTGAAACAAAAAATCCGGATGGCTCAGCAAAATTAAATTACCAGGGAAACTGGCGCGATATTTTTCAGAACTGGGAAGCACTCAGCCTTTCATATCCTGAATTCCTGGAAGGTATGATCTGCAAGTTTTTAAATGCAACAACTGCCGATGGTTACAATCCATATCGTGTTACACGCGAAGGCATCGACTGGGAAAGCCCTGATCCACACGATCCCTGGGCTTATATTGGTTACTGGGGCGACCACCAGATCATATACCTGCAGAAATTTCTCGAGTTATCCGTTGAATTTCATCCGGGTACATTGGATGCCTTGTTGAAAAAGGAATTGTTTGTATATGCCAATATACCTTACCGCATAAAATCATATACCGAAATTGTTAAAAATCCAAAGGATACCATTGTTTTTGATTTTGGTTTAAATGATAAAATTAAAGCTCTGATTCAGAAAACCGGTGCTGACGGAGTTTTATTAAAAGGCAGAGACGAAGAGATTTACCGCGTGAATCTGACCGAAAAAATACTGGTTACCTTATTAGCTAAGCTGAGCAATTTTATACCCGAAGCCGGCATCTGGCTTAATACCCAACGTCCTGAATGGAACGATGCTAACAATGCCCTGGTAGGCAACGGTGTTTCGATGGTTACGCTATATTATTTAAGGCGTTTCCTGAAGTTTTGGACTGAGATATTCAACGAATCTTCAAGTCAGGAAATTCCCGTTTCCGAAGAAGTAGGAATCTTTTTCGACAAGATATTTACACTTTTTTCAGGCAATACAACCTTACTTGGAACTGGATTTTCAAATTCCGAAAGGCGGCGTTTTGCCGATAGCCTTGGAGAAGCCGGAAGCGAATACCGAAACAACGTTTATGAAAATTCTTTCTCAGGCCGGAAAATGATGGTTCAGGCAAAAGCGTTGGCTGAATTCACTCAACTCGCATTGGAATATATGGATCAGTCCATTAAAGTGAACAAACGGGACGACGGACTTTATCATGCATATAACCTCGTTTCATTCTCTGATCAAAGTGTTTCGATCCGTCATTTGTACGAAATGCTCGAAGGCCAGGTAGCTGTTTTAAGTTCAGGATACTTATCGGTTGAAGAAAGTCTTGATGTGCTTAACTCCTTGAAATGGAGTAATTTGTTTCGCCGCGATCAGTATAGTTACCTGCTTTATCCCGACAGGCAATTGCCTCTTTTCAGCCAGAAAAATAATATCCCCGGCAGTAAGGTTAAGGAATCAAAACTGCTGAGCAAATTAGTTACCGATTCCGATTCATCCATTTTAAGTAAAGATGATTTGGGGAATTTCCACTTTAATGGAACATTCCGTAATGCAGCCGTTCTGGAAAATGCATTAAACCACCTGGATGCTGATACCTATGCACCTCTACTTGCCGAAGAAAAGGAAAAGGTTTTAGCGATTTTCGAAGAGCTTTTCGACCACCAGTCGTTTACCGGCCGGTCGGGTACTTTTTACGGGTACGAAGGTTTGGGAAGCATATACTGGCATATGGTTTCAAAGCTGCTGCTTGCTGCCCAGGAATGTTATTTCAGGGGCGTTAATGAGCAGGCTGATCCTGTGGTAATTGGTAAACTTAAAGATCACTATTTCGAAATAAAAGCAGGAATCGGATTGAATAAATCACCTGATTTATACGGTGCCTTCCCAACAGATGCTTATTCGCATACTCCCGGAAATGCAGGCGCACAGCAGCCCGGAATGACCGGTCAGGTTAAGGAAGACTTTATCACACGCATGAGGGAATTAGGAATTCATATCCAGGATGGCGAAATTTTATTCCAATCCAGTTTGCTGAATCCCGAAGAGTTGCTGAATAAGAAAAGTACTTTCGAATATTTTAATCTGAAAGGAGAACAGCAGCAAACAGACCTGCAACCAGGGCAGTTGGGATTCACTTTCTGCCAGGTTCCCATCCTTTACAGTGCATCAAACGAAGATAGAATTTCAATCACATTCGCAGATGGAAAACTGATGCTTATAACAGGTCATACCATCAGTAAAGAAATGAGATACAGAATATTTCGCCGTAGCGGAGATATAGCTCGGATTGACGTTTCATTCAGCAATTTAGTCAGGTAAATAAATACATAATTTTAAAGAAGGAGATAATCAATATGTCGTTTAGAAATGATTACATTCTTTCACTGGCCGGCCAGAACGTTACGAATAAATCGGACGCAGACATGAAATCCATTTTTACCGAAGTGCTGAAAAGCGGCATGCACGGTATATGCTTCAGCCCTTATTTGGAAGACCAAAAGCCCGGCGATTTAATCACTGAAGAACAGATCCGTAGAAAAATTGAAATCATAAGTCCTTATACAAGTTGGATCAGGACTTTTTCGTGTACCGATGGAAATGAGATGATTCCGCGAATTGCAAAAGAATATGGATTAAAAACAATGGTTGGTGCCTGGCTTGGCGAAAACCAGTCGATCAACGAAGAAGAAGTTGCAAATGTTATTCAGATAGCTAAAGATGGTTATGCCGATTTAGTTGCTGTGGGTAATGAAGTATTGTATCGTGAAGATTTAACCGAGGAAGAACTGTTAAAATTTATCATCCAGGTAAAGAATGAATTGCCCGGAATTCCTGTTGGTTACGTTGACGCTTATTATGAATTCTGCAACCGGCCGGCTATTACTGAAGTTTGCGACATTCTTTTTGCCAACTGCTATCCTTTCTGGGAAGGCTGTCATATCAATTATTCCCTTCTCTATATGAAGGATATGTATCACAGGGCACTGAAAGCCGGAAATGGCAAAAAAGTGATCATTACCGAAACCGGCTGGCCAAACCGTGGAACGGCTTTCGAAGATTCTGAAGCCTCCTTTAACAATGCAATCCGGTATTTTATCAACGCCCATAACTGGAGTAAAGAAGATAATATTGATATGTTCTACTTTTCCAGTTTCGATGAAATGTGGAAAATGAGCGATGAAGGCGATGTGGGAGCCTACTGGGGACTTTGGGATAAAGATGGTAAATTGAAATATGGGAAGGGTTAACAGTTAAAAGTTAATAGTTAATGGAAAAATGGGAAATAGTGAAATAGGAAACCTGACAGCGTATGAAGGACCTGTCAGCGTTTGGGGGAGAAAAATAGAAAATAGGAAATAGAAAATAGAAAATAGAAAATAGAAAATGGGAAATGGGCACATAGGCAAAATATTTAAATTTGAAAATAGGAAATCTATTGCCCCGACCTT
>JFJP01030494.1_pt1 | contig 12374 bp, 9 predicted proteins | sample 431651 | NCBI WGS metagenome assembly JFJP01 (sample SAMN02602958, study PRJNA72255) | Microbial mat metagenome, whole genome shotgun sequencing project. | biome: fresh water; feature: sink hole; material: water; isolation source: purple microbial (photo- and chemosynthetic) mats found in... | reverse complement strand
GCAAGGTCGTTAAAATAACAACATAAAAATTACAAAAGTAATTTTAATAATTACTTGATTTTTAAATAAATTTTAATGCGATTGCCCTGGGCCCGCTATCCCTCCCCGGCCTGAAGGCCGGGGTCTCTCGCGGAAAATCTGATGAAAATCCTTTCAGAGAAAAACGAGTTGCCATTCAACAATGGATAAAATTCGCTATTATTGATATTGGTGAAACAGAAAGCCTTGTAGCGCGAGCAAAAGAGCTTGCCAAGATGGGCATCAAAGCAAAAGATGCTTTGCATGTGGCTTCTGCTATTGAGGGAAAAGCGGAATATTTTGTTACAACAGATGATAAGCTAATTAAGAAAATAGCGGACACACCTGAAATTATTGAAATAAATCCAATTAACTTAGCGGGAGTCATTGATGAATACAACAACCGACACTGAACTGAAAATAATGGCTGAAAGGTTCATCACTCTGATTAACCGTGAGCCATTTGATTATACAGAATGGCAGAGAAATTTATGGAATGATAAGAGTATTGATGAACTGAGCAAGTCGGCTATGGTGCGCAGAATTCGTACTAGAAACGACAGCCTAAGTTAAGTTGCCATCTTTGTTCAAAACGCACCAGGACAAGAACAGAACACCACCGGGCGGCGTATCGTATTCAACCTAATTTCATCCAAGAGACCCCATCCTCAATGACGACGTACCGCCACCGGGAAGAAACCCTGAATACCCAACTCGCCATTCTGCTGTCCCGGTTTGGGGTTCAAGCGGATGCTGAGACGATTCAAGCCGGGGGGCGGGAACGACCCGATGTGCTGTTCAACTGGCGCGGCTTGCGTGTGGTCATCGAGGGCAAGTTTGCCGATCACCCGCAGGCGCGGGAAGTGGTCTTGCAGGATGCACAAGGGCGGGTTGAGCGTGGCATCGCCCACCTCGCGGCCGCCGTGGTTTATCCCAGCCCACTGCGCCAAATTGCGACTTCTGAACTCCTGGACACACTGGAACCTGCCGTTCTGGCGTATTGCATCGTAGGGGAAAATGAAGAGACCTCCGCGTGGTTTGAGGGGACGCCTGCCGCGTTGATGGATGCCTTGCGCCGCGCTCAGGAGGCGCTGGCACGGGATGATCTGGTTGCCCGGGTCGCCCAATCACTATCCGATTGCTTGACTCGCGTGGCGCTGTTGTGGCAATGGCAGACCGGAACCTGCGAGCGACTGGCCTCGCTATTGGAGATGCCGCCGCCGCCGGGCGAAACCGCTGAGCAAGCCCAGGGACGGCGCACCACCGCAACCAAGGTGTCCGCCCTGGTGCTGGCGAACGCGCTCATCTTTCAAGAACAATTAGCGATCACTGATAGCCGGGTCACGCCGCTGTCCAAGCTGGTCGGCCAGCCGCGCCTGGTCGATGCCGCTCACGACCATTGGCAGTGGATTTGGCAGCATATTAATTACATACCCATCTTCCAACTGGGCGAGCGGGTGTTGGAAGAACTACCCGCCAGCCCCGCCACGTTAACCGCGTTCAAGGCTCTACTGGAGCAAGCCCAGGCGATCTGCACCCATCAATCGGCGTTGCGGCATGATCTGATGGGCCGGATTTATCATTGGCTGTTGCATCATGCCAAATATCTCGGCACCTATTACACCTCGGTCTCGGCAGCAACGCTGTTGCTCAAGCTGGCGTTGAGCCGTCCTTGGAACCGTGATTTTGGCGATCCGGCGCAACTGGCCGAGTTCAAAGTGGCCGATTTAGCCTGCGGCACCGGGACGCTGTTGATGGCGACGGCGCAAGCGGTCTCGGATGCCTACATCATGGCGCGGGCGAACACCGGGCGCAGTCTGTCGTCGGCGGATTTGCACATCCTGCATCGGGCGTTGATGGAAAACCTCCTGCACGGCTACGACGTGTTGCCCACGGCGGTACATCTCACGGCCTCGACCCTGGCGCTGCTGGCTCCAGAAATCGCCTTCGAGCGCATGAATCTCTACGTCATGCCCCTGGGTCTGGACGGCGGCACCGCACGCCTGGGCAGTCTGGACTTTATCGGTAAGGACACCGTGCGGACGCAAATCACGCTGGATCAGTCACAGACTGAAATTTTCCGCACTGATGCCGGCCAGACTGAAACCACCAGCGCCAGTGTGCCCGAACTGGATTTGTGCGTGATGAATCCGCCCTTTGTGCGCAGCGTCGGCGGCAATCTGCTGTTTGGTTCGTTGCCGGACGACCGGGGCGTGCTGCAAAACGAACTGAAAAAGCGGGTCAAGCATCTTCAGGCGAATATCACAGCGGGACTGGGCGCGGTGTTCGTGGCGCTGGCGGATGCGTCGCTCAAACCCGGCGGGCGGCTGGCCTTTGTGCTGCCACATGCGCTGGCGTCCGGCGAGGCGTGGGGCGCGACCCGGAAACTGCTGGCGGATCGCTATCATCTGGAAATTGTGGTGTCCAGCTACGATGCCGAGCGTCCCAACTTCTCGGAAAACACCGACTTGTCCGAACTATTGTTCATCGCCCGCAAGAGGCAGACCGGTCTGGAAACCCCGGAAGTCACAACGTACATCAATTTGTGGCGCAACCCGACTACCATCCACGAAGCGCTCGACCTAGCGGAACGCATGAAGACCTTGCCCGAGGGGATCATCCGCCCACCGTCGGGCAGTACCGGCGAAGCATTCACGCTACCGACTGCGACCGGTACGGAGAATTGGCACGGGGCGTTGTTCGCCCGCAGTGATCTGGCCAAAGCGTTTCTGGCGCTGCGCCACGGGCAGGTGAGTTGGCCGGGGCAACCGGCTATTTCTGTGGCTCTCTGTCCGCTGAGTGCACTCGGTAGCATTGGCCCGGATCGGCGACGCATCCATGAAGCGTTCGACTTGTACGATGATGTACCCACGCTGCATCCGACGTTCTGGGATCACGAGGCGGATAAGGTCAGGACACTTCGGCAACACCCGAATGCGTGGCTACAACCCCGCACGACGCCCCGTTACGCTGACCGGATTGCCAAGGCTAATTACGCCGATTATCCCTACCATCTCTGGAAAATGGCCGCCGACATTTTGCTGGTAGAGCGGTTGTGGACGATCACTCATCGGGTTCTGGCGGTCGGTTTTGAGCAACCCGTTCTCGGCAACACCTGGTGGGCGCTGAAAACCGAGGTTTCGCCGGAACGTCGCAAGGCGCTACTGCTCTGGCTCAACAGCAGTTTATCGCTGCTCGCCTTTTTCGGCAGTCGGGTCGCCACTCGCAGCGCCTGGATGCAGATGAAGAAACCCGCTTGGGCGGCGATGCCAGTGCTGGATGTGCGGGCGTTGAACGCTAAGCAGGTGAAGAGGCTGGCCAAGGCTTACGATGCGCTCTGTGGCCGGGAATTGCAGGCGCTGGCCGAACTGAATGTTGATCCGGTTCGGCGGGCGATAGACGAGGTGCTGAGTAAGGCGCTGGATTTGCCGGATTTAGCGCCGTTGCGGGAGATGCTGGCGCGGGAACCGGGATTGACGGGGAAATCCGCGGTCGGTCGGCCCACCGACATCAAACGGCGATAGTCCGGTGATTAATGATCTAAGGCAACGCGCACTAAAAATCCTCTTTGCTCGGACGGCGTGAAGATCTAGCCACAGAAGGACACGGAAGACACGGAAAAAAACATCTTCCGTGTTTTTCCGTGGCCAGATTCGGAAGGGTATGGGACTATTTTTTGCGAATTGCCTAACACAGAGCCAAACCAACCTGATGAACTCATGAACGCTGACACTTACAACGCCTCTGCAATTGAAGTCCTGACCGGCCTGGACCCGGTGCGCAAACGGCCCGGCATGTACACCGACACCACCCGGCCCAATCACCTGGCTCAGGAAGTCATTGACAACAGCGTCGATGAAGCCATCGCCGGTCATGCCACAACGATCACCGTCATTCTGTACGCCGATGGTTCGCTATCGGTCGAAGATGATGGACGCGGGATGCCGGTCGATATTCATCCCGAAGAGGGCGTTCCCGGCGTCGAACTGATCCTGACCCGCCTTCATGCCGGCGGCAAATTTTCCGACCGCAACTACCAGTTCTCCGGGGGGTTGCACGGCGTGGGCGTCTCGGTGGTCAACGCGCTGTCAGCCCGTCTCGAGGTTCGGGTCAAACGCAATGGCAAGGAATACCGGATGACCTTTGCCAGCGGCGACAAAACTTCGGAACTTCAGGAGATCGGCAACGCGCCGCGCCGGGCGACCGGAACGACGGTGCGTTTCTGGCCGGAGCTGCGCTACTTTGATTCCCCTAAATTCTCAATTCCCCGACTCCAGCATGTCCTGCGCGCCAAGGCGGTGCTGTGTCCGGGTCTGAAGGTCCGCTTTACCGATGAAGCCACTGGCGAACAGACGCTGTGGCATTACCAGGATGGCCTGACCGACTACCTGCGCGAGGCGCTGGAGCAAACCGCGCTGTTGCCTGATCCGCCCTTTATCGGCCACGTCAAGGGTGAACGGGAAGCCGCTGACTGGGCGCTGGCCTGGCTACCGGAGGGTGGCGAGGCGGTGACGGAAAGCTATGTCAACCTGATTCCCACCGCCCAGGGCGGCACCCATGTGAACGGCTTGCGCGGTGGCCTGACCGATGCCGTGCGCGAATTCTGCGATTTCCGCAATCTGACGCCGCGCGGTCTGCGCATCACCCCGGAGGATGTCTGGGAAGGCTGCTGCTACATCCTGTCAGTGAAGTTGCAGGATCCGCAGTTCTCCGGCCAGACCAAGGAACGGCTGTCTTCGCGGGAATGCGCGGTGTTCGTGGCGGGCGTGGTCAAGGATACCCTGAGCCTGTGGCTGAATCAGCATCCGGAAATCGGCGAGCGGATTGCCCAGTTGGCGCTGGCCAATGCGCAGAAGCGGCTTCGGGCGAGTCGCAAGGTGGTGCGTAAACAAATTACCAGTGGCCCGGCATTACCCGGCAAGCTGGCCGATTGCACTGCGCAGGATTTGAACCGCACCGAGTTGTTTCTGGTGGAAGGCGATTCCGCTGGCGGCTCGGCCAAGCAGGCGCGTAGCCGCGAATTTCAGGCGGTCATGCCCTTACGCGGCAAGATTCTGAACACCTGGGAAGTGGATTCCACGGAGGTCATGGCGTCCCAGGAAGTCCATGACATCGCAGTGGCGCTCGGCGTCGATCCGGGTGCTGAAGAGATACAGGGATTGCGCTATGGCAAGGTGTGCATTCTCGCGGACGCCGATTCGGACGGGCTGCATATCGCCACGCTGCTCTGTGCGCTGTTCGTGAAGCATTTTCGACCGCTGGTGGCCGCGGGGCATGTGCATGTTGCCATGCCGCCGCTGTTCCGCATCGATGTCGGCAAGGAGGTGTTTTATGCCCTGGACGAACCGGAGAAGCAGGGCATTCTCGACCGGATCGCGGCTGAGAAAAAGAAAGGCAAAATCAGCGTCACCCGTTTTAAGGGGCTAGGCGAGATGAATCCCCTGCAATTGCGGGAAACGACCATGGACCCGACCACACGCCGGTTGGTGCAACTGACTTTGGCGGACGATGACGATACGCTGACATTGATGGATATGTTGCTGATGAAAAAACGCGCCGGGGATCGAAAAACGTGGCTGGAGGCGAAGGGGAATCTGGCGGAAGTGTGAGGGGCGACGCTTTATTAGTTCATCAACCTTGCCCGACTTCGATTCCGCGTCTACGCTTTAGGAGCGTTGTCTTTCCATGGCGACGTAATCCGAACCCGAATAATGAGACCAGAGGAGATTATTGATGAATAAGAAACTGTTGGCCGGCGTAGCGGCGATCTGTGCGATGGGTCTGTCTGCCGGCGCTTGGGCTACCGACGCGGCAACGGCGGATGAAGTCGTGGGCAAGGTCAAGGAAGCCGCCGCTGCCGTTACTACAGGCGGCGATGCCGCGCTTGCCGATTTCAACGATCCCAAGGGCAAGTGGGCCTGGAAAGACACCTATGTATTTGTGATGGATTGCAAAACCGGCGTGATGGCCGCGCATCCCAGTGAGAAGGTCAAGGGCATGAAACTGGCCGACCTCAAGGGTAAAGACGGCAAGGATGTCGGTATGCCGCTGTGCGCTGCTGCCGCCAAGGGTCCAAAGGGTGGCTGGGTCGAGTATATGTGGATCAAGCCCGGTGCCGAGGGGAATTTCCGTAAGGTCAGCTATGCAGTGCCCGCCGGTCATTACGCGGTCGGTGCCGGCGTCTATGATGAAACGCCAGTCAGCGCACTGGAAGCCAAGACCAAGTAAGCGGTTGACAGAAAAGCCCTTCTCTCCTCGGGGGGAGGGGTTGCCGAGCTAAATATAAGGAGGAACCCCGTGATCTATTCCCTCGGCGACCGCACAGTCGAATGCCAGGGCGATGACTGGTTCATCGCCGATAACGCGACGGTCATCGGTTCGGTCGTCCTCAAACACAACGCCAGCCTCTGGTTCAACGTCGTCGCCCGGGGCGATAACGACGTCATCACCATCGGCGAGAATTCCAATGTGCAGGACGGCGCAGTTTTGCATACCGATCCCGGTGTTCTGCTGACCATTGGCCGCAACGTCACGGTCGGTCATCTGGCCATGCTGCACGGTTGCCTCATCGGTGACAACAGCTTGATTGGCATTAAAAGTCTAATTATGAACCGGGCGGTCATCGGCAAGAACTGCCTGATCGGCGCGAACAGCCTCATTCCCGAAGGCAAGGTCATCCCGGACGGTTCGCTGGTCATGGGATCGCCGGGTAAAGTCGTGCGCACCCTAACCGAGCAGGAGATTGAGAACTTGCGCGGCTCTGCCGAACGCTATGTCGAGAATTTCAAACGGTTCAAGCGCGAGTTGCGCCGGCAGGACTGACCCAGTGACCACCACGCTTGAAGCAGCGCTAGACCTCACCATCCAGCAGGTCAGCACCACGATCCTGGGCAAGGAACGCGCCATTCGTCTGGCGCTGGCCTGTCTGCTGGCGCGTGGTCACCTGCTGATCGAGGATTTGCCGGGGATGGGAAAAACCACCTTGGCCCACGCCCTGGCTCGCTGCCTCGGTTTGCACTATCAACGTATCCAGTTCACCAGCGATCTGTTACCGGCGGACATCCTCGGTGCGGCAGTGTACGAACGCCAGCGCGAGACCTTCGTCTTCCATCCGGGGCCGATTTTCGCCCAATTGATCCTGGCCGATGAGATCAACCGCGCCACGCCCAAGACCCAGAGCGCCCTGCTGGAGGCGATGGAGGAGGGGCAGGTGACCATCGAAGGTGAAAGCCGTGAGTTGCCCAAACCGTTTTTCGTCATCGCTACCCAGAATCCCGCCTATCAGATCGGCACCTTCCCCCTGCCGGAATCGCAGCTTGACCGCTTCCTGATGCGCATTGAACTGGGCTATCCCGATGTCCAGGCGGAACGGCTGCTGCTGGAGGGGGAAGATCGCCGTGAGGTACTGGCGCGGTTGCCGGTGAGCATGACCCCGGCGCAGTTGCAAGAGGTGCAAGCACAGGTCGCGGGCGTTCATACTGCGCCGCCGTTACTGGACTATGTGCAGGCGCTGCTGGCCTTCTCCCGCCAATCCAGCCACTTCCGGGGTGGTTTCCTGGGCGCTGTTGCACCGGCGTCAACAGGTGTTGCCGGAGGATGTGCAGACCGTGTTACCGGTGGTGGTCGGCCATCGGCTCCATCCCGGCGACGATAATCTGGAGCAATCCTCGGCAGCGCTGGTTGGGCAATTGCTCGACGCGGTGGCGTTGCCCGCCTGAAGCCGGTTTACATGTTCAAGACGTGGCGTCCACGCTTCGAAGCCTGGGTCACGCGCGGTCAGCCGCCGGCGGCCCAGCCGGTGCGCCTGGAGCGGCGGCGTGTCTATATCCTGCCCACTCGTTACGGTTATGCCTTCGCCGCGCTGCTGGCCGTGCTGTTTCTCTGGTCGATCAACTACAGCAACAGCATGGGGTTCGCCTTCACCTTCCTGCTGGTCGCCGTGGCGCATAACAGCATGTGGCAGTCGCACGACACGTTACTGGGGCTGATCGTGCATCCCGGCAGCGCCGAGCCGATTTTTGTCGGTCAGGAGGCGCGCTTCCAGTTCCGACTGGAAAATCCCGATCCCCAACCGCGTTACGGCGTCGGATTGCAATGGCGCGATCAGCCGCCACAGTACGTCGATGTACCCGCTTCCGGGGCTGCCGTCGCCACCCTCACCCTTCCTGCTGAACGACGCGGCTGGCTGCGGCCTGGCCGGATCCGGGTACTGACCCGGTTTCCACTCGGGCTGTTGCAATCGTGGAGCTGGGTGGAATTTACGTCGGCCTGTTTGGTCTATCCGCCTCCCCGTGGCTCGCGACCGCTACCCGCCGCTGTACCGTCCAGTTCTGGCGGTGGTCTCCACGAGCAGGGGCCGGGGAGTGAGGATTACGCCGGATTGCGGCCTTATGCGCCCGGCGATTCGCCGCGCCGGGTTGCCTGGAAAGCGGCGGGACGCAGCGAACAGTTGCTGGTCAAGCGCTTCACCGATCAGGCGCGCCCGGAATTGTGGCTGGACTGGGCGTTGCTGGGCGATGATCCGGTTGAAACGCGACTGGCGCAGCTCTGCCAGTGGGTGTTGAAGGCGGAAAATGAGAAGCGTCGCTACGGTCTACGGTTGCCGGGGACGCTAATTTCGCCGGGACAGGGCGAAGCGCATCGCCGCCGCTGCCTGGAGGCGCTGGCGTTGTTGGGTCATGCCGGGGAGCGAGCCTCATGAAATGGCGCTTCTGGCAACGTGAAGGGACGTCCCGCCCGATGGCTCCCGCGCCGGTGGCGGAGTCGTTGTTAACCCGGACGGCGTTGCTCTGGCTAACAGTGACGGTGACGCTGGCCGCTGCCCCGCACGCTTCTGAATTTCCGGTCTGGCTGGCTCCGGCGTTTATCCTCATCGCGGGCTGGCGCGGCTTTATCGCTTTCTATAACCGGTCGTTGCCCCCCCGCTGGATATTGCTGGCGCTGGCGCTGTTGGCGGCGGCGGGCGTCCTGGCGACCTATAAAACACTGTTAGGCCGTGACGCCGGTGTGGCGCTGTTGACGGTGATGACCGCCTGCAAACTGCTGGAAACCCGTGGATTGCGGGATGGCGTGGTGCTGGTGTTCCTGGGCTATTTGCTGGTGATGAGCAATCTGCTCTTCAGCCAGGACATGCCGATGGTCGCCTATTTGTTGGTGGTCGTAACGCTGATGCTGGTTTCGCAAATGCTGATCCATCGCCAACATGCCGGATTGACGGCGCTCGCGCCCTTGCGGCTGGCCGGGAAAATGGTGTTGGTCGCGATCCCGGTCATGCTGGTGCTGTTCGTCCTGTTTCCGCGCATTCCCGGCCCATTGTGGGGATTGCCCAGAGACGCCTACAAGGGGCGCACGGGTTTGTCCGGAGAGATGGAGCCGGGGACGATCAGCCAGTTGATTCAGTCCGGTGAGGTCGCGTTCCGGGTTCGATTCACTGGCCCCATCCCGCCGCCCGCACAACGCTACTGGCGGGGGCCGGTGTTGTGGAATTTTGATGGCCGCCGCTGGACGCCCCGCGATGAACTGCCGTCCCCGACACCGATACCTTTCATTGCAGAAGGTCTGCCACTGGACTATGCGGTCTTGCTGGAGCCGAGTAACCGGCGCTGGCTGTTCGCGCTGGATTTGCCGGCCAGTTTGCCGCCGCGCACCGGGATGACCCGGTCGTTTCAACTGCTGCGCGATCAGCCGGTGAATGAGGTGTACCGCTATGAGATGCGTTCCTATCCCCAGTATCGCACCGATGAATTGAGCGATTCCGAGAAGTTTCTGGGGTTGCGCCTGCCGTCCCGGAGCAATCCGCGCGCCCGTGAATTGGCTGAAGCATGGCGCGCCCGCGATCCTCGACCCGAGGCGCTGGTGGCCACAGCGTTGACACTGTTCCGCGAGCAGCCCTTTGAATACACCTTGACGCCGCCCTTGCTGGGGTTTCACAGCGTCGATGAATTTCTGTTCCGCACCCGACAGGGGTTCTGCGAGCACTACGCCAGCGCCTTTGTCTTCCTGATGCGGGCCGCGGGCGTCCCGGCGCGGGTGATGACCGGTTATCAGGGTGGCGAGCGGAATGCCTTAGGCGAATATCTGATTGTCCGCCAGTCCGATGCGCACGCCTGGGCGGAAGTGTGGCTGGCGGAACGCGGCTGGGCGCGCATTGATCCCACCGGGGCGGTGTCGCCGGATCGGGTGCAACAGGGCCTGTTTGGCGCGCTGCCGGAAGCGGAAGGATTACCGTTCCTGGCTCGCCGGGGCGGTGATTACCAGTGGGTGCGGCAATTGGCGCTGGTCTGGGATGGGCTGAACATCCGCTGGAATGAGTGGGTACTGGCTTATGGTACGGATCGGCAAAAGGAATTTCTGTCCGGACTGGGCTTCGGCGCGGTGGACTGGCGGGAGATGACGGTGGCGATGGTGGGGATGTTGAGCGGGTTGGGGGTGATTTTTCTGGTGTGGCGCTGGCGGAGTCGGCTAAATCCTGATCCGGTGGCGCGTGCCTGGCAACGGTTTTGTACCCGACTGGCGCGGCAGGGATTACCACGCGGCCCGCATGAGGGACCGCTGGATTTTACGGAGCGGGCGGCGGCGCAACGACCGGAGTTGGCAGAATCGATTCGGGAGATCGGGGCGTTGTATACCCGGCTGCGTTATGGCGTATCCGCACCCTCGGCGGAAGTGCGGCGCTTGCAACAACTGACGTGGCGATTCCGGGCTTAATGGCTTAGTGGAAGCTGACTCTACTTTAATTAAAAATCAATTAGTTATTTTTTACAGCATCTTGAGCGAAAATCCGGCACTCGGCGGATTTTTTTCAAAATGCTAATTAAACACTGTTCAAGTAAAATTTTTCCTCCTATACTCAACCCATTCCTAATCCTTTCGTCAATAACCCCGCCCTGAAGGGCAAGGCTTGTGGTGGATGAAACCGCAAGTCTGGGTTGACCAGCCCAGTGCCCTAACCAACCGGCTACGTTGTGTATAGGTTCAAGACTCACCTTGGGGCGCTTCCTCAACTCCAAGCACTGAAAGTCCCGGTTGCAGACAAACGACCGGGTAAGCACGAAACGGATCAGGACGCGATGCCGGTACACAACAGGGGCGAGGGGAGCGAGCTGCTTGTCCTGAGCTGGTCGAAGGGCAAGGCTCCGTCACTAGGTGCGTAAGCACATTATTTGGAGAAGTGAAATGGCTGTTTTTGTGCTGGATAGACACCAAAAACCACTGATGCCCTGCAGCGAGAAGCGGGCGAAGAAGCTTTTGAAGAAGGGGCGCGCTCGCATTCATCGGTTAATGCCCTTTTCCATTCGGCTGGTGGATCGTTATGTCAACGATTCTGTTTTACAACCGCTCAAGATCAACCTCGATCCGGGAAGCCAGACCACCGGGATCGCGGTCGTGCGTGAATCAGAAAGAGTCGATATTGAAACCGGAGAAATCCACACCACCGTTCACGTTTTGAATCTCTTTGAACTGATGCACCGAGGCCGTCAAATCAGCGAGGCCTTAACCGCAAGACGGCATCAGCGCAGGAGACGACGGGGGAATTTACGCTACCGGGCGCCCCGATTTTTGAATCGGACGAAACCGAAAGGCGGGATCGCGCCGAGCTTACAACATCGGGTCGATACGACCTTGGCGTGGGTGAACCGCTTGACCCGTTTAGCACCGATCGCGGGAATCGCCCAGGAACTGGTGCGCTTTGATTTACAACAGATGGACAACCCGGAGATTTCGGGCATGGAATATCAGCAAGGCACCCGGGCGGGTTACGAAACTCGTGAGTATTTGCTTAACAAGTGGGGTCGGGAATGCGCCTATCAAGGCGGCAGTGACCGGGTTTCCAACCTGACCTTAGCCTGTCAGCCCTGTAATCAGCAGAAAAGCGCTCAAGACCTGAACACCTTTTTAGCGAAAGACCCTCAACGCCTTGCCCGCATTCAGGCGCAAGCGAAACGACCCTTAAAAGACGCGGCAGCGGTGAACACGACCCGCTGGACGCTGTTCCAGGCGCTGCAAGCGACGGGATGGCCCGTCACGACGGGTTCGGGGGGATTGACGAAGTTTAACCGCGTGCGTTTAGGGATTCCGAAAACTCATGCGTTGGATGCCGCCTGTGTCGGGCACATTGACGCCCTGTGTGATTGGGAAAAACCAACATTAGCGATAAAAGCCACGGGACGCGGCAGTTATCAACGGACGCGATTGAATGCTTATGGATTCCCGCGGGGTTATCTGACTCGCCAGAAGCGGATACAAGGATTTCAGACTGGGGATCGAGTGAAAGCCGAAGTTACGAAAGGTAAGAAAACCGGTTCCTATGTTGGGCGGGTAGCCGTTCGAGCATCAGGAAGTTTCAACATTCAAAC
>JFJP01006236.1_pt1 | contig 12376 bp, 14 predicted proteins | sample 431651 | NCBI WGS metagenome assembly JFJP01 (sample SAMN02602958, study PRJNA72255) | Microbial mat metagenome, whole genome shotgun sequencing project. | biome: fresh water; feature: sink hole; material: water; isolation source: purple microbial (photo- and chemosynthetic) mats found in... | reverse complement strand
AGTTTTGCCATGCCTCAGAACTGGAAAGACCAGACGGTGGTGAATCTTGGGCTGGCTTACAAGACCAACGACCAGCTCACGTTGCGTGCAGGCCTGAATCTGGCCGACAACCCGGTTCCTGATGCTTATGTGCACCCGCTGTTCCCGGCCACCGAAAAAAACCACGTCACGCTGGGATTTGGCTACAAAGTGTCCAAGGCGGGTGAAATCAATGCCGCAGTCACCATAGCACCCAAAGTCACTGTGACGAATAACAGCGGCCCAGCGCCAATAGAAATTTCCCACTCCCAGACCAACTGGCAGTTCATGTACAGCCACAACTTCTGATTTTTTTACAACGATCCGGACCATGCAGTGATGGTTCGGATTTTTTTTGTCAGTTCACCGGGAAGAGCGATTCATGAAACCTGTTGTTGCGATGCTCGTGTTGTGTGCCGGATCGGTTTTGTCGGCGCAGGAAATCCCTGCGCTGTATCAGGGTGCTGACCTGAAACACGGCGAGCAACTGATTGCCGAGCATAAATGCACCGCTTGTCACCAAAGCAAGGTGGGTGGCGATGGCAATTCCATCTATCGACCGACCGGCAAGATCAATTCTCTGGGTGCCCTGCGTGGCATGGTCGAGGTCTGCAACACCGAACTGAACCTGGGCTTGTTCCCTGAAGATGTCACTTCGATAGCTGCCGTGTTACAGCGCGACCATTACCGATTTGCGACAACCAAGTAGAAACCCTAACAAGAAGTGCATGCACTTCTTGTTATATTACTGCTTGTGCATAGATGAATAAATAATGACAGTCTTAGAAGAACCGAAAGTCTCGCCGTTTGCGCTGGAACGCGCAGCAGAGCTATTCGGCGTGTTGTCAACTCCCACCAGGCTGCACATCATTAGTGCGTTGTTTGATGGCGAGCAAAACGTCACGACTCTTCTGTCGCACATCGATGTGTCTCAACCCAGCATGTCACGGCACTTGAATGTGTTGTACCAGGCAGGGGTGTTGGCCAAGCGGCGTGCGGGGCAGCAGATTTTTTATCGGATTGCCGACGATTCGGTGGTGACGGTCTGCAGGGCAGTCTGCTCGCAGATAGATACCGCCGCAAAGTTTGCCGATGGGCAGCTTTTATACAGTTGAATCCCTGCATCAGACGCTGGATGGCTTAGGCAACCCGGTGCTGGCGCGTTACAGGAGCAAGTTGAATGGATCAGAGCATGAGCTCAGGCAGGGTGCGTAAAGCGCCAGAGAATTTCTTGAGTCAGGAGGGTGTCAAGGCCGTCTTTGCTGAAGGAAAGAAGGGTCGTCGCGACTTTATTCGCAATGCGTTCGCCGCTGCGGCTGCCGGCGCTGCGGGAACGACAGCTTTGGCACAGGGCAATCCCGTGCCAACCGAAGGCGGGGACCCGAACATTCTGATCTTGCCCGAGCACAGCCGTGCCCTGGGTCAGGGAGTTGCTCTGAATGACGGCTATGGCAAGCCCTCCAAGTACGAACTCAATGTACAGCGTCGTCCAAGCCCGGGTTTGACGCAGACGACGCAGGCCTCGGTGTCGTTTGCGCCGCTGCAGTCGCTGTTCGGTATCGTCACGCCGAGCGGCCTGCACTTTGAGCGCCACCATCAGGGCTGGTGGGACATCGACCCGTCCAAGCATCGGCTGATGATCAACGGCATGGTCAAGACGCCCAAGGTGTTTACTTTGGACGAGATCATCCGTCTGCCTTCAGTCTCGCGCTTTCATTTCATGGAGTGTGGTGCCAACACGGCGGTTGAGTGGGGCAATGTCGCGGTGCCGACAGTGCAGTACACCCATGGCATGCTCTCCTGCAGCGAGTTCACCGGGGTGCCGCTGATCACCTTGCTCGAAATTGCCGGCGCTGACCTTAAAAACGGCAAGTTTGTGTTGGCCGAGGGCGCCGATGGTTCGTCCATGACACGCACCATCCCGATGAGCCTGATCAAGTCGGGCGAAGTACTGGTCGCTTATGGTCAAAATGGCGAAATGTTGCGCCCAGAAAATGGCTACCCACTGCGCTTGGTCGTGCCTGGCATTCAAGGCGTGAGCTGGGTCAAGTACCTGCGCCGTATTGAAGTCGGTGACATGCCTTATGCCGCCAAGGATGAGGCCAACCATTACATGGACCTGATGCCGGATGGCCAGCACCGCCAGTACTCTGGCATCCAGGAGTGCAAGAGCGTCATCACCACACCATCCGGTGGTCAGTTGTTGCTCGACAAGGGCTTTTACAACATCACCGGTCTGGCCTGGTCGGGTCGGGGCAAGGTCAAGCGGGTGGATGTGTCTGTCGATGGCGGGCGCAATTGGCGCACCGCGCGTCTTGAGACACCCGTCCTGTCCAAGGCGCTGACACGCTTCAACATCGATTGGACGTGGGATGGCAAACCGACCATTGTGCAAAGTCGTGCGATGGACGAGACGGGTTTTGTCCAACCGACCTACCAACAACTGCGCGGCGTGCGGGGTACGCGTTCGATTTATCACAACAATGCCATCCAGAGCTGGTTGGTGCAAGAAAACGGCGAGGTGAAAAATGTCCAGATTTCGTAATACGGCAATCGGCCTCGCGCTGTTCGCCCTGACCGGTGTTGCGTCGGCGCAAGCGACGGGCAAGTTCGCGGGTGTTGGGCGTGAAGCCACCCCCAAGGAAGTGGCGGCATGGGACATTGATGTTCGTCCCGACTTCAAGGGTTTGCCAAAGGGTTCTGGCTCGGTTGCACGTGGCCAGGAAGTGTGGGAAGCCAAGTGCGAATCCTGCCACGGAACGTTTGGCGATTCCAATGAGGTGTTCAGTCCGCTGGTGGGTGGCGTCACGGCTGACGACATCAAGACCGGACATGTTGCCAACCTGCGCAACGCAGCTTTTCCGGGCCGTACCACCTTCATGAAGGTGCCAACCGTCTCGACGCTGTGGGACTTCATTAACCGCGCCATGCCGTGGAATGAGCCAAAGTCGCTGCCGCCCGATGACGTCTATGCTATGAAAAGACCATCCGCGATGTGCAGGCCCGCATGCCCAATCGCAATGGCATGACGCACAAGCACAATTTGTGGCCCGGCAATGAGTTTGGCGGCGTGGCCAAGCCTGACACCAACAACGTGGCCTGCATGAAAAACTGCGCGCCCGAGCCCAGGTTGGCATCCTTCCTGCCTGAGCATGCGCGCAATGCGCATGGCAACATTGCCGAGCAGGTGCGTGCGGTGGGCATCAAGGGCGCCGATACCTTGCAACCCGAACTCAAACCAGGCGAAAAGCCGGCGGCTCCGGTGCAACTGTCAGCGGCCGAGCAAGCCAAGCAAGACGCCAAGAAGGCGGCCGCTGCAGCGCAGAAGAACGGCTGCCTAGTCTGTCATGGCATCGACAAGAAGATTGTGGGCCCTGCCTATACGGACGTGGCCAAGAAACATGTGGGCAAGGTGGATTACCTGCTCAGCAAGATCAAGGCAGGTGGCGTTGGCGTCTGGGGTGAAATCCCGATGCCGCCCCAGACTTTGAGTGATGCCGACGCCAAATTGATTGCCAATTGGCTGGCATCTGGGGACGTCAAGTAGCTCCCAGACCCGAGGGCTTTTGTCAATTTTCTTTTACGCTAGAACTTTTCCAAGGAGATTCCTATGCAAAATCGTCGCGAGACACTCAAACAGGGCGCGGTGGTCGCCGGCCTGCTGGCAAGCACCGGCTTGTTTCCCCAGTACGCACTGGCTTACAACAAGGGTGCATTCGAGGCCAAGAATCTGGCCGATGCGCTGAAGGCGCTTGGTGCCGGTGCGCCAGTCGAAAGCAAGGACGTTACCATTGGTGGCCCCGACATTGCTGAAAACGGTGCTGTTGTGCCGCTGACTGTCAGCACCACGCTGGCGGGTGTGAAGCACTTGCTGTTGTTGGTTGAAAAGAACCCCTCAGCGCTGGTTGCCGTGTTCAATGTCAGCGATGCGATTCAGCCCAGCTTCCAGACACGTGCCAAGATGGGGCAGTCATCCGACGTGTATGCTGTGGCCGTGACCAACGATGGCAAGGCTTTGTACGCCAAGAAAGAAGTCAAAGTGACCCTGGGCGGCTGCGGCGGCTGATCGGTTTGACTTCCCATTCACTTCCAACCCATTATTGAATTCAGGAGAAAAAAATGGCAGATCCGATGCGTATTCGCGCCCAGGCAAAAGACGGTGTGGCAACCGTGCGTGTGTTGATGAGCCACGAGATGGAATCCGGTCAACGCAAAGACTCGGCCGGCAAGTTGATTCCTGCTTGGCACATCACTGATGTGACCGCTGCACTCAATGGCACACCGGTGTTGACCGCTGAGTGGGGCTCTGCGGTTTCCAAAAATCCGTTCTTGCAATTCAATGTAAAGGGCGCCAAGGCTGGGGACAAGATCGCTGTAACCTGGAAAGACAACAAAGGCGACACCCGCACCGACGAAGCGACCGTATCCTGATTCGACTCAGAAATAGCGCCGTTCAGGGTGGACCCAATTCAGGTTCACCCACCTTTCGATTGAAATTTCGCACCGGGTTTAAACGACCCGCTCTGCCTGAACTTTGTGTGAGGAGACACCCTTAATGAAAAAATCACTCGCCCTGGCGACGACCGTGGCGCTGTTGACGCCATGCGCGTTCGCCCAGACCCAAAAGTCGGCTGCTGTGCAGTCGATCGAAGAGTACCGCGCCATGCTGGCCGACGGCAACCCGTCGGAACTGTTTGAAGCTAAAGGCGAAGATCTGTGGAAACAGAAGCGCGGCCCCAAGGCGGCTTCGCTTGAAAAGTGTGATTTGGGCCAGGGACCAGGCGTCGTGAAGGGTGTCTTTGTGACTCTGCCGCGCTACTTTGCTGACACCGACCGGGTGCAAGACCTTGAATCGCGCTTGCTGACTTGCATGGAGACCCTGCAGGGGTTGAATGCTGCTGAAATTGCCAAGACGGGATTTGGCAAGGGCGAACAAAAAAATGTGACCGCGTTGGCCACCTGGATCGCGGCCGAATCGCGCGACATGAAGTTTGCCCTGCCGCAGGGTCATGAGAAGGAAAAAGCCGCCTTTGAGATTGGCAAGCGATTGTTTTTTCAGCGTGGCGGTCCGCACGATTTCTCTTGCGCCTCCTGCCATGGCGGCGATAACTGGCGTATTCGGCTACAGGACTTGCCCAATCTGACCAAAAACCCAGGCGATGGAATCGGGTTTGCAGCTTGGCCTGCCTACCGTGTATCGAACGGCCAGATGTGGGGCATGCAGCAGCGTCTGAATGACTGCTATCGCCAGCAACGCTTTCCTTATCCGGGTTTCGCCAGCGAAGCCACCGTTGCCCTGGCCACCTACCTGGGTGTAAACAGCACCGGCTCCAAGTCGATTGCTCCCGCCATCAAACGTTAAGCGTCAGGAGATCACTGCATGAAAAATAGAACCACCCTTGGCCTGTCGTTGTTGGCTGCTGCTGCGTTGGCGGGCTGTGCCTCTGCACCGAGCTCGGCCGATCTGGACAAAATGGCCGCTGCCATCGTGAAAAGTTCATTTCGCGACCAAGGCATCGTAAAGACATCGGTATTGGAGCCCGAAGAAATCAATGTCGCGTGTGCCGAAGCCGATGTGGCTGGTAAACCGCTGTCCAATGAGCGCATGACCGAGTTGCAAAATGCCCAGCTCAAAACCATCAAATGGCCGGCGGACGGCAACTACATGGGTGACTGGAAAAAGGGCGAGAAGCTGGCACAAAGTGGACGTGGCCTGACCTGGAGCGACAAGGCTGACACGCCCAACGGTGGCAACTGCTACAACTGCCATCAGATCACTCCCCAGGAAATTTCTTACGGCACCATCGGGCCGAGCCTGTTGGGCTATGGCAAAACACGTGGCGTCACGGCCGACCCGACCAGCGTTGCGTCCAAGACCATCGTCGAGTACACCTGGGGCAAGATCTGGAACGCAAAGGCGTACAACGCTTGCTCGTCGATGCCGCGCGCCGTGCACAAGGGCATCATCACCGAGGCGCAAGCCAAAGATCTGATGGCGTTGTTGCTGTCGCCGGAGTCTCCGGTCAACAAATAAGCGCATCGCCGCCTGTGACAGCCCGGCTTGACCGGGCTTTTTGATTTATCCGGCCTGCCCGGTATTGATTTTTCTCAACTCAAACTGGTTTATCAACATGAATTTGACAAAGCGTGAATTTTTGCAAGTGCTCGGCGCCGGCACCATGGCAGGCATGGGGCTGAGCGGTTGTGCCCAAATGGACACCGCAACGGCTGAGAACAGCCTCTACGACATCCCCAAGTTTGGCAACGTGTCTTTTCTGCACATGACCGACTGCCACGCCCAGCTCAAGCCGATTTACTTCCGCGAGCCCAGCATTAACCTGGGCATTGGCAGCATGAAGGGCAACCTGCCGCATCTGGTGGGCGAGCATTTGTTGAAGGTGGCCGGTGTTCGCCCCGGCACGGCCGAAGCGCATGCCTTGAGCTACCTGGACTACGAGCAAGCTGCCAAGCGCTATGGCAAGGTCGGCGGTTTTGCCCACCTGGCCACGCTGGTCAAGCGCATGAAGGCCAGCCGGCCGGGTTCTTTGCTGCTCGATGGCGGCGATACCTGGCAAGGGTCTGGCACCGCCTTGTGGACCAATGGCCAGGACATGGTCGATGCCTGCAAATTGCTGGGTGTGGATGTGATGACCGGTCACTGGGAGTTCACCCTGGGCATGGAGCGGGTGAAGGAGATCGTCGAAAAAGACTTTGCTGGCAAGGTTGATTTTGTCGCGCAAAACGTCAAGACCAACGACTTCGGCGACCCGGTGTTCAAACCTTATGTGATTCGTGAGATCAACGGCGTGCCATGCGCCATCATCGGCCAGGCTTTTCCCTACACCCCGATTGCCAACCCCCGCTACATGGTGGCTGACTGGGCCTTTGGCATCCAGGACGACAACATGCAAAAGATGGTCGATGAGGCGCGCGGCAAGGGTGCGCAGGTGGTGGTGGTGATCAGTCACAACGGCATGGATGTGGACCTGAAAATGGCCAGCCGCGTCACCGGCATTGACGCCATCATGGGTGGCCACACCCACGATGGCATGCCGGTGGCCAGTGTGGTGAGCAACAAAGGCGGCAAGACGCTGGTCACCAACGCAGGCTCGAACGGCAAGTTTTTGGCGGTGCTCGATTTCGAAGTCAAGGACAAGAAAGTCACCGATTACCGCTACAAGCTGTTGCCGGTGTTCTCCAACATGCTGCCAGCCGACAAGGACATGGACGCGCTCATCACCAAAATCCGTGCACCCTATGAAACCAAGCTGAACCAGACCCTGGCCGTGACGGAAGGCCTGCTGTATCGTCGAGGCAACTTCAACGGCACCGGCGATCAGTTGCTGGTCGATGCGCTGATGGAGGTGCAAGGCGCCGATCTGGCGTTTTCACCCGGCTTTCGCTGGGGTACCACGCTGCTGCCCGGGCAGGCGATCACGCGTGAATGGCTGCTGGACATGACGGCCACCACCTATTCGTATGCCACGCTCACCGAAATGACCGGCACCACCATCAAGACCGTCATGGAAGATGTGTGTGACAACCTGTTCAACCCCGACCCCTATTACCAGCAGGGTGGCGACATGGTGCGGGTGGGTGGCATGAGCTACGCCTGTGACCCGACTGCCAGCATGGGCAAACGCATTAGCGACATGCGCCTCAACGGCAAGCTGATCGAAGCCGACAAGAAATACAAAGTGGCGGGGTGGGCCCCGGTGGCCGAAGAAGCGCGCAGCCAAGGCAACAAGCAGGTCTGGGAACTGGTCGAAACCTGGCTGGCTGCACGGGGCGGCAAGGTGGCGCCGCGCAAACTCAACGCACCCAAGATCACTGGTGTTCTGCCTAACCCGGGTTACGCCGAGGTCTGAGAGCGTCTTGCTTGCTGCGTTGGCGGTTATGATCAGTCCGGCGGTTGCCAGCCGGGCCTGCATTGAGCGGCCCGGCGTGCTTGCTACTCGCCGCGACCCAACTTACTCAGAACATCATGGCACGCTACAACGCCCCTTTGGAAATCCACGTACACGGACAGGTGACATTGCGCGACGATGTCACTTTTGATGGTCTTCAGGCGGCGTTGCGCCCACTCTGGAAATATGCTGGCGCCAAGTCGCTTACCGATGCTGCGCCAAGTTTCTACGAGGATGAGCCCGGCATTCAGTTTGACAGCAAAGAGCACCTGTTGCAGATGTGCTGGACGGTCGAGGGAGACGATGACTTCCGTCAGGCGCTTGATGAGATGTGCATGAATCTGAATGAACTGGCACAAGCGGGTGCGGCCATTGAGGTCACTTTTTTTGACACCCAGTTTGATGACCAGGACGAAGAGGATGAGGTCTCCGACGCTGAGTCGCGCGATGATTTTGTGATGCTGTTCGTTGGCCCCGACCCTGCATCGATCATGCAGGTGCAGCGCGATCTGCTGGTGCAGGATGTGGTCAATTTGATGGAAAGACACTTTGACGGGGCCGAGCTCGGTGGCGTTGTCGCAGCCATTGACAGTCTATTCAGTCAGCGTTTTGACAATCTGGTGAACTCATTGCAGTTGAACCGGCCACCGCGGGGTGCCAACGGGTCTGCACCAGGCCGTGGGGGTAGCCGCAAGCCGCGTCATCTGCATTGATCGGGGGCTGCCCTGGACATGAATCAGGTCGCACCTCCCATCGCCGCCCCGGCGCCAGCAGCCGCCCCAACGGGCCGGCCGGAAAAGTTGCGTTTAGGCGATGTGCTGGTTCAGCAGCGCCTGATCTCACAAGAGCAGTTGCAGCAGACATTGGCGCTGCAAAAGCAGACCGGCAAGAAAATGGGCCGTCTGCTGATCGAAACCGGCCTGATTACCGAGGAACTGCTGGCCAATGGTCTGGCACGGCAACTGCGTATTCCCTTTGTCAACCTGAAGACCTTTCCGTTTCGGGCTGATGTGATCAAGCTGCTACCCGAATCGGCTGCGCGGCGTTTTCGGGCCTTGGTGCTGGAAGACAAGAGCGAGAGCCTGCTGGTGGCGCTGGCTGATCCGTTGGACCTGTTTGCCTACGATGAGCTGACCCGCCTGCTCAAGCGCAATATCTCAATCGCCGCCGTGCCCGAGAGCCAGTTGGCGCTGGCGTTTGACCGTTTGTATCGGCGCACCGAAGAAATCAGTGGTCTGGCGCGTGCCCTTGAGAAAGACTTGGGTGACGCGGTGGACTTTGGCGAGTTGACCGCCTCGGTCGGCACCGAAGGCGCGCCGGTGGTGCGTTTGCTGCAATCACTGTTTGAAGACGCCATGCAGGTGGGTGCGTCGGATGTCCATATCGAGCCGCAAGAGACCAGCCTGCAGATTCGCGTGCGGGTGGATGGCGTGCTGCAAACCCAGACGCAGGCTGACAAGCGCATCGGTGGCGCGCTGGCGCAACGCCTGAAGCTGATGGCCGGACTCGACATTTCCGAAAAGCGTTTGCCGCAAGACGGGCGTTTCAGCGTGCGCTTGCGCGACATCACCATCGACGTGCGGCTGTCCACCCTGCCAACCAATTATGGGGAGTCGGCTGTCATGCGCCTGCTCAAGCAAGGCTCGGGCATGAAGCGGCTGGACGACATTGGCATGCCGCCAGACATGCTCAAGCGCTTTCGTGAGGTGCTCAGCCGCTCGTCGGGTCTGGTGCTGGTCACCGGTCCGACTGGTTCGGGCAAGACCACCACGCTGTATGCGGCGCTGGCCGAGATCAACGCCGCCGAGCTGAAAGTGATCACGGTGGAAGACCCGGTCGAATACCGACTGGCGGGCCTGACGCAGGTGCAGGTGAACGAGAAGATCGAGCTGAGCTTCGCGCGGGTGCTGCGCGCCTGCCTGCGGCAAGACCCGGATGTGATTCTGGTCGGCGAGATGCGCGATTCAGAAACTGCCGAAATCGGCTTGCGGGCCGCTATAACCGGGCATCTGGTGCTATCAACCTTGCACACGCGCGATGCCATGAGCACGCCCTTTCGGCTGCTCGACATGGGCGTGCCGCCGTTCATGGTGGCGACCTCATTGCAGGCGGTGATTGCCCAACGCCTGGTGCGGCTGAATTGCCCGGACTGCCTGGAGCCGCACGAGGCCACACCGCAAGAGCAATCCTGGCTGGACGGTTTGCTGGCGCCGGGTGCGCAGGTGCCGTCCATGCGGGGGCGTGGCTGTTCGTCGTGCAACGGCACCGGCTACAGCGGTCGCCAGGGCGTCTATGAGCTGCTTGAAATGGACGCAACGCTGACGCAAGCGGCCTCGCGCTCGGACCCGGCTGCATTCATGAAGTTGGCGCGCGATCGTATGAAGAGCACCACCATGGCTTTTCATGCCCTGGAGCTGGTACGCCAGCAACGCACCTCGTTGGCAGAAGCCTTGCGCATCGGCTTTGATGTCGATGATCAAGACGAGCAGGCCTGAGCGGCTGCTGGCGCATGGCACTGTACACCTGGCGTGGTCGCAATGCCCGGGGCGAGTCGCTCTCGGGGCAACTGGAGGCGTCGAGTGAAAACGGCGTGGCAGACCAGCTCATGACTCTGGGCGTGGCGCCGGTACACATTGCCTTGCTGACCGCCAAGCAGGAAAAGGTCGGTGACAGTTGGCTGGAGCGCCTGAACCGCAAGCCCATCGTGGTCGAGGACATCCTGATCTTTTCACGCCAGATGTACACCCTGAACAAGGCCGGTGTGCCCATTTTGCGTGCCTTTGCCGGGCTGGAGGCCTCCAGCACCAAGCCGGCCATGGTGGACATGCTCAAAGATATCCGCTCCAGCCTGGACCAGGGGCGCGAGCTCTCGGCGGCGTTGGCACGGCACCCGAAGGAGTTTGGCGGGTTCTATGTGTCGATGATTCGTGTGGGCGAGATGACGGGTCGGCTGACCGAGGTGTTTTTGCGACTCAATGAGCACATGGAGTTTGAGCGCGATGTGCGTGAGCGCATCAAGCAGGCCATGCGCTACCCCAGTTTTGTCATGATTGCCATGGCCGTGGCCATCGTGATCCTGAACGTGTTTGTGATTCCGGTGTTTGCCAAGGTGTTTGCCGGTTTTAATGCCGAACTGCCCCTGATCACACGGGGTCTGCTGGGCTTTTCGGCCTGGATGGTGGCCTGGTGGCCTTTGCTGATTGCCGGCGCGGTGGGCGCCGGCCTGATGATTCGCGCCTACCTGCAAACCGCGGCCGGTCGTTACGCCTGGGATACGCGCAAGCTCAAGTTGCCCATCGTCGGCGAGATCGTGCTCAAAGCCACGCTGGCCAGGTTTGCGCGCAGCTTTGCCTTGTCCAGCCAAAGCGGTGTGCCGCTGGTGCAGGCGTTGACGGTGGTGGCACAAACCGTCGATAACGCCTTCATTGGCAGCCGCATTGAGCAAATGCGCGACGGCATCGAGCGTGGCGAGAGCATTTCCAGGTGTGCAACCGCCACGGGCGTGTTCACCCCGGTGGTGTTGCAGATGATCAATGTGGGCGAAGAAACAGGCGAGCTCGATAGCCTGTTGTTTGAGATTGCCGGCATGTACGAGCGCGAGACCGACTACAACATCAAGGGTTTGTCGGCGGCGATCGAGCCCATTTTGCTGGCCGTGATTGGTGTGCTGGTGTTGTTGCTGGCACTCGGTGTGTTTTTGCCGCTGTGGAACCTGGGTGGTGCGGCCATGGGCAAGGGCGGGGGCTGATTGTGGCGGCGCTGCAACGGCAAGGCGTGGCGCATTGGTTGACGCGTGGCCGTATTGTCGAGTGGTCGCTGGTGGCGGTGGTGGTGACCGTGGTTGTCGTCGTTTTCATGCAGCGCATGCGCGAGGTGCAGGCGCAGGGCGAGTACGCGGCCGTGCGCACCACCCTGGGTGCGCTGCGCACGGCGTTGGTGATCGACCATTTGCAGCGCAGTCTGAGCGCAACCAGCCCGTCGGCGGCGACCCAGCAGTCCAATCCGTTTGAGCTGCTGGAGCGCCGACCCGCCAATTACGCGGGGGTGGGCCAGTGGGGGCAGACCCGTGGTGTGCGGCCGGGCAGTTGGGTCTATGACCCGGCCTGCGCCTGCATTGGTTACATGCCGCTTAACGATGGCTGGCTCGACACGCCCACTGGCGAGCCGATGGCCTGGTACCAGCTCAGTGGTGCGCCAGGACCGTTGCAACTCAAGGCCATGGGACGCTACCTTTGGCAGGAGATGGTTCTGGATTGACTTTTGTCAAATTTTTGAATGGCGCTGCAAGGCTAGAATCCGCCCCTTGCTACCAAATTGATGAATGGCGGGTTCGGCGAGTCAGGTCAGTCAAGTTTTTAACCAACCAAGGTGGACGATATGAAACAAGTGCAACGTGGCTTTACTTTGATCGAACTGGTCATGGTGATTGTGATTTTGGGGGTGCTGGCGGC
>JFJP01020544.1_pt1 | contig 12377 bp, 10 predicted proteins | sample 431651 | NCBI WGS metagenome assembly JFJP01 (sample SAMN02602958, study PRJNA72255) | Microbial mat metagenome, whole genome shotgun sequencing project. | biome: fresh water; feature: sink hole; material: water; isolation source: purple microbial (photo- and chemosynthetic) mats found in... | reverse complement strand
GCCAACGGCGCCGAACAGCCTGGAGACCATGGCCTGCGACGCTGCTGGATGATGCGGAAGTTGGTGGGCGCGGGGTTTTGCGACCGCCACTCTTTAGCTATGACGCAGGAGATCGACCGCTATTCGGTCATGGTCGAATAATTATTCGATCCGCTCCGTGCGGCAGGCTGGCTGCATGGTGGTGGCGTGGATGGAGTTCCTGTTCGACCGGTGGTGATCACGTGACGAAGGCCAGCAGGCGCAGCGTCCCCCACAGGGCGAACCCCCACGCCGCACCCTCGACCGCGCCGCCCAACACGCCGATCAGAACGGCACGCATGCGTCGTCCTCCTGGCTGACCACCAGGTCGGCGAACCGCTGTTCGGCATAGTGGCTGGCCGCGTTGGTCAGGTTGGACGGTCCTCGGGCCTGCACGAGACGCAGGTGCCGGTCGAGTTCGACCGTGGCCATCTCGTCGCCCACCTCGACATGGTAGAGGAAGCAGAGTCCCGCCACGGCCCGGGCGGTATATCCGCCAACGCAATGGTGCATCAGGCGGCCCTCGGCCAGGACCTCGCCGACGGTGGTCAGGCGTCGGATGGTCACGCCGGGTTCTGGGTCAGTGGGTGGTTCGCGCGGCGGGACGGCGGTGGGCTCCAACGGATTCTGCGTGGCCTGGCCCAGCAATGACGGGTGCGGGTTCAGGTGGCCGATGACATGCCACTCGGCGGAGCACCGGGCCAGGGTCAGCAGATCCGGGCACGGGTCGGGGTAGTCGAGCAGGTCCGCCACCTGGTAGGCCCGGTACGAGATGGGCGTGTGGACCACGCCGTCGAAGAGGTCCTCGCGCATCGGCGGCAAGGCCTGACGGAGTTGCTGGTCATCCGCATTGAGGATCAGGTCGCGATTGTACCACGAGCCCCGGCCCAGCGCATGGCGGCCAACAGCCATGGCGGAGAGCACCTCCAGCCGGGTGCGCCGTGGCCTGGGCAGTTGGACGCCCCGCAGATGGAGAAGGCTGAGCGTCTGCACCGGCAACTGGCCAGGGCACTGCGCCAACGTCACACGCAGGGCCCGATAGGGCACGATGCGCGTCCCGGGACAGCAGGCCCGCTGCCAATCGCCGGCCTGGAGCGCCTCCCAGGCCGGCGTCATGTCCGGGTCGTCATAGGTCTCCATCAGCGAGCGCACGACCAGGGCGGCGCCGCGGATCGTCAGGACGTCGTGGGCGAGGAAGGGGTGGTCCCAGAACCAGTCGCACAGGGGAGCGCAACGGCCACGGTCCACCGTGCCGAGCGGAGCGCAGGACGACAGGCGCCGCCACACCGCATGGACGGTGGCATCCAAACCGGCCTGGAGCGGCGCGAGGATCTCGTCGGTCAGGTGCTTGGCGATGGCCCGGGATCCCGTCGCCGTGATCTCCAGATGCCTCGCGCCGGGATGCGCGTGCACCGTCCGGTCCACGCCCTGGTCGTCCACACGCCAGAAGCGTGGCATGGGCCGGTCGAGGTCCCAGGTCCCGTTGCCGGTGTCGCGCCACGACGCGGCGGCGATGTTGGCGAGGCAGGCGCGCAGCGGCGGAATGGTGGCGTAGCGGTCATCGCCGCTCCAGACCTCCCACCACCCACGACCGGTGGTGACGCGCAGGGCCGGCTGCCGGGGGTGGGTGAGGATCAGGAGTGGGTGGACGCCGGTGATGGTGGCAGTCATGTCCGGCATCGTGCTGCTGCCCGGAGACGATGGTCGCAGCGGCCACTGCGGTCAGACGAACCCCCCGTACGCAGACCCTGGAGGATCATCGACGGCCCTGGACATGACGGCTGCGGCGTGCGGAATATCGTTCTTAATACATTATAATACAATATGATAACCTGGTACATTGACTATAACATTGACCATGTTAGCACTATGTTGTGGACGCAGTCCCTACGCTCGTGACCCGGCTCCAGCGGTACCTGGCGGACATCGTCCCGCTGAGCGGTACCCTCGTGCCCCATCCCGATCAGCACGCCCTGCCGTTGGGTTTCCAGGCCTCCCATGCGCCGTTCATGGGCACCATCGGGACGCGCACCCTGACCTTCCTGATCACCACGGCCGGGGAACCGACCGCAACCGCTCGCGCCGCGGCCCAGGTGGGTCGGTATCTGCAGTCCCAGGATGTCGTCGTCGTGGCCGAGACGCTGACCGCAGCCCAACGCCGTGGCCTGATCGCGGCCAACACCGCCTTCGTCGTACCGGATGCGCATGTCTGGTTGCCCATGCTCAGCATGCGGTTCCACGAGCGGACGACGATGGCGTACCAGGGCCCCCTGAAGCCGGCGACGCAGGCGCTGCTGGTGCATTGGTACCATCACGGCGTGGACGGCAGCGCGACCCTGGCCAGCGCGGCGCAGGCCCTCGGCTACACGACGATGACGATGTCACGCGCGTTCGATGAACTGGCCCGGCACCAGCCGCCCGGCCTCCGCATCGAGCGCCGCGGTCGCGAACGGCGCTGCGTGACCACGCTGACGAGGAACGCGCTGTGGCAGGCGTATGCCCCCCGCGCCCAGACGCCGGTCATGAAGACGGTATTGGCTCTGCGCTCCCCGGCTTGCCTGTCGCTGCCGCTGGCGGGACTGACTGCGATCGCGTCGCATAGCGATCTTTCCCCGCCGTCCATCGTCGTTCGCGCCATGGATGTCGGCCAGTGGCGCGGGCAGCGGCATGCCATCGAGGTGGTCGGCGCGTACGAACGGCCAGACGATGAGATCCTGCGTCTCGAAATCTGGGCCTACCCCGTGCGGCTCCACGATACGACGTCTCCAGTCGTCGAGCCGCTGTCCCTGGCGCTGTCCATCCCCGCAGATGAGCGGGAGGACCCACGCATCGCCATGGCCATGCGCGCGATGGAGACCTCACCATGACACCGCACGGACTCGATCGATTCCGCGCCCACTTCCGCTCCCATGCGGACGCCTACATCCTCATCGGCGGCACTGCCTGCGCCGTCCAGTTCGAGCAGGTCGGCGCCAGCTTCCGCAGCACACGGGATTTCGACGTCCTGGTGCTGGCGGATGGTCGCCACCATGCCTTCCTGCAGGCGATGTCCGCCTTCATCGTGAGTGGTGGATACCGCCGACACATCGACGCACGCGGACGCCACCGCTGCTTCCGCTTCATGGACCCCCATGACGAGACCTGGCCCGGCAAGATCGAGATCTGCGCGCGGCAGGGGATGGCCGACGACGACACCCGGGCGTATTTCCCCCTGGCCCGGCCCGCCGATGGCGCAGACCTCATCAGCTTGTCGGCAATCCTCTTCGATGACACCTATGTGGATTGGCTGGTCGGCGGCGCGGAGATCCTGGCAGACGTGCGGGTCGCTCGGATGGAGTATCTCCTGCCGCTCAAGGCGCTGGCGTGGAAGAACCTGACCGCCGCGAAGGCACGTGGCGAAGCGGTTGATGGCGACGACATCCGCAAGCACAAGCTCGACTGCTTCCGTCTGATCAACCGGATACCACCGTCGCATCGCATCGTCCTGCCCGCCCCCATCGCCGCCGACGTCGTGACGTTCATCCAGGCCATGGAGGCTGAGCAACCCGGTTTGCCGGCTGACCTCACGGGCAAACCCATCACCTTCCTCAACGCCATGCGGAACGTCTACGCGCTGCCCCGTGTGTAGGATGTAGGATCGACTGCCGCGATCGCAGCTGGCCAACGATCCTGGGCGACGTTCTAGCCGCCAGCGCCAGCCCCGTCCGGCACCAGACGCTGGTGGTTCGCCACGACGGTCTGCGCCTGTTCGATCAGCCATGCGCGAACCGCCTTCGGTTCTTCAACCTCGACCACCCCCCCGAACTGCAGCAGCCAATGCCGAGCCGCCTCGATGCCGCCGGTAGTGAACGCCAGGCGCCAGCGGCCGTCAGGCAGTTGCTCGGGCGTCGACTGCCGTTCACCCCATTGCCGGTTCCGCACATGAGGCCACGCCAGCGGATCGAACACGGCCACGATCCGCACCGGCCGTTGCTGGCAGGTCGAACGGAACATGGCCTGCTCGGCGGCATCGGCCGCGTGCTCCAGGAACGGCGGGGCCTGGTCGCGGAGCCGGGCCGAGGCGCAGTCCGACATGCGCGCGAGCTTCCACAGCTTCGGCTCGGTCCCGGAGCGGCTGCCGGGCTCCCACGCCCACAGGAACCAGTCGTGATCGGCATAGAGCAGCCGGATCGGCCGCACCGTGCAGGTCCGCGGCGGCTTGCCGATCGCCGCATAGGTCATGGCGAGGTCGCTGCGGTCGCGCAACACCGTCAGCACGGCGCGCATCACATCCGGCGAACACCCCTCCGACCCGAACGTGCTGAACGCCGCCCGATGGCCCAACTGCCGGTCACGCCGGGTGGGTTTCAGCACACCGATCTGCTCCAGCATCCGATCCAGCGCCTCGGCCAACGGGTTCAGCGCTGCGCCTGGCTGGGTGGGCTGCGGGGTCCGCAGGGCGGCCCGGGCCAGTTCCAGGGCCAGCACGGCATCCTCGGGGATGGCCGTCAGTTCGCCGGTGACCGGTACGGGTTCCTGGCCCGGCGCCAACGCCCAGAAGATGCGATGGTGGCGCCAGTGCGCCGGCACCTCGCCGACGGCATCGCGTTTCATCCGCAGCAGGACCTGCTCGCCCAACTGCCGGCGGAGGTCGGCCAGATCGTTCTCGACCGAGCGCTTGGACAGCCCCTCGGGTGATCCGGTCTGGCGGATCAGGTGATCGACCAGGCCATCGACCGGCCACGGCCGGTCAGCGAGCAGGGCGAGCAGGGCGTGATGGCGGGCGCGTCGGTCCATGGGATGCTCAGGGGCGGTGGGGAGGCCAGACGCGTCGTGGTTGTCCAATCCAGTTCCGCCGCATGGCACCGTGAGTGCGCATGGTGCGACGGGAAGCCAGCATCACGAGCGTCTGCCCACGTTGGGTGCGGGCCTCGAGATGGCCCGCTTCGAGCAGGTCGAGCAAGGCAGGATGCAGGGTGATCAACCGCCCCCGACATGGGCATGGTCGGACCTGAGACTGCAGGTCAGAGCAGAGTTCACGACGCTCCGCTGGCGTCAGGCCGGGGGCGGTCTCGAGGCGGTGGACACGTCGCTCGAACTCCACCGTGGTAAGGAGCAGGATCACCCCAGGTGACCGGGGCAGCCCCACCACCGGTCCACGACCCAGCACGGCCGCAGCCAGGGTCGGCAGCAGCAACGAGCCGCCTGGGGTCCGTCGCACCGGACGCAGACATGGGAGGGCCAGGCGCGGCGCGTCCGGTACCGGCGTCGGCGGCTCCGGTTGCGTGTGGCGCCGACCGCCCGTGGTCCGCCGACGGCTGCCGCGGCTCATGGACGCTTCTGCCGCCGCGGTGTGGCGGGTCGCTCCAGCAGATCCCACATCATGTCCATCTCTCGCTCCAATCCGAGTTCACAGAGTACATCGGCAAAGCTGGCCGCAAACAGGCCCAGATCCTCGGGGTCGAAATCGGGGTCGTTGCGGAAGCGGTGGAAGGCATCGCGCATGTACGGCAGGGCCTCGGCATACCGCTCCTGGTCGGCCAGGAGGCACCCCAGGTCCGCCGCGAGTATGGCACGATCCGCGGCCTCACGGGGGGTGTGCTCGAGCAACCGGCGGTACTGCCGCTCGGCGTCCTCAGGCTGGCCCGCGCCATCCAGCGCCCGGGCCGCGCAACGCAGGGCGGCGCGGGTGTCCTGGTGCCAGGGGCCACGCTCCCTGGACAGCACGGCTATGGCGGGTTCCAGTTCCGTGAGCGCCTCGGTGGGCTTGCGATCCATGAGCAGTTCCGCGAGTTCGCTGCGCAGTTCGGCAACCAGGGTACTGCGCGTGCCCTCGCTGGTTTCAGCCGCCGGGATGGCCGCCCGGAGATGACGGACGGCCTCCCCGGGTCGGCCGACCTCGACGGCGTGGCTGGCGAGCAGCCGGCGGAGGACCCAGGTCCAATGCGGATCGCTGGGACGCAGGCGCTTCACCCGCCGCCAGCAGACCTGGGCGATGCGGCCGGCTTCGGCCGTCCGGCCTTGGGCCAGCAGGCCATACGCCAGGGCATGCTGGGCCTGGATCAGGTCGTCCACATCGGTGTCAGCGGCCCGGGTGGCATATCGCACCGCCTGGCGGTTGAGCTGCACGGCCTCCTGCCAGCGGTCGGCATCCGCTTCGAGCATGGCGAGATCGCACAGCAGCGCCGCCTTGTCGGCGGCAACCGTGGTTGCAGCCAACGCGGCGCGGATGCAGGTCTGGCCGGCGTCCAGATCCCCGGCAGCTGCCAGGGCCGCACCCAGGGATCCACTGATGGTCGCCCGCAGGTGGGCGTCGTCCGGCGGCACCGCCTCCAGGCCGGAATGGAGCAGACGCTGCGCGTAGCTCGGTTCATCGCCCTCGTCCAGCCACCACAACCCGGCCGCATGCAGAGCCTCGGCCAGCAGGGCGTCCGTCACCGGGGTGGTGCCGGGAAGCACACGGAGCACCGCATCAAGCCCACCCTGCGCCTCGTCTCCCCGGCCGCGTCGGGCGGCGATCAGAGCCACAAGGATCTGTCCAGCCAGGCAGTGTGCAGGACTGGTGGCCTGCGTGCTGGCCTTGGTCGCGCGGCGCAGGGCGACGGACAGGCGGTTTGTGTCCAGGGCGTCCAGGGCATCGGCCAGGAGGGTCTGGACCGTCGTTGTTCCTGATGGAGGTGTGGGCATGCTGCCATCCTACATCCGGTTCGATCCTGAAGCCGCAGCCTGCATTGCGCTTACGAGCGCAGGTGCATGGCACAATCGACCGGGCTGCGTTTCGGATCCAGCCAGATGGACGACGTGCCGTCTGGACTCCGTAGAGGCCGACCGTTCACCCAGGAAGGACAGGAGTACCTACGCCTCTACATCAATCAGCCCGGCGGCGACGTTTGCTAACGGATCGACTGGGTGCTCTCGGCGGACGGCGTAATGTGAAATAAAACAAGGCGTTATACCGTGACATCCATCACACCACTTGCCTGCGTACATCTCCGCTCGGTGGCGGACCCGATGGCGGCAATCCAGGCCCTGCTCGACAGGGCCGGTAGCCGGATTCGGGGGGGCCTCGTCGTGGCTCCTGAAGCAATCAACATCCCGACATCCTACGTGCACCAGAATGTCATCATCGACTTCGATGAGCGCCTCGCCCGACGGGGTGCAGACATCCAGGCCGGCTTGGTGCAGGCGGCGGCCACATGGGAAGTCTCGATCGTTGCCGGGCTGTACCGCCCGATAAACGATGGCCGCCAAATGGCGAACGAGGCCCTGCTGATCGGTTCGACCGGGGTTCGCACCATCCACACCAAGGGCAATCGGACTTGGGGCAAGGCTCGCATCGGCATGGAATGTCTCACGGCTCCGATATGCAGCGATCTCGACATGCCTGGGCGCTCTCCGCTCGCGCACGACATAACCATCATCTGCTGCCTGATGGCTGGAACCGAAATCAATCCGTGGTCGCGCCAGGACTCGGCAGACGGGTCAGTTGGCATTTCAGCCTCGCCATGGCTGGCTGACCGCTGGGTAGCATCTGCCAATAAGCAGGGCGCCTCCTTCATCAGTGATCCGAACCGGCAGGTTTTTCTGGTGCCCAGCATCTGCGCTAGCGATACACTGATTATAGCGCGCGAAACTGGCAGATCTGGGGTATCGACGGTCAGCATTGGTCTGGCCTGAGACTCGGAAACCGCAACCGTCGTTGCGCCCATGGTCCGCTGATGGTGGTACAGTGCCCGCCATGCCCCGCTCCACCCTCGAAACCGAAGGCGTGCTCACCCTGCGCGCGCCCATCACCCAATCGAGCGTCGAACCGCTCATCGACGCCATCCTGGAGCACAACCTTCAGGGCGGGCGGGAGTACCTGCGCCTCTACATCAATTCGCCCGGCGGCGAGGTCGACCAGGGCTTCGCCCTCATCGACATCATGCGCTGGAGCCGCATCCCGATCCGCACCACGGCCATGGGCATGGTCGCCTCGATGGGGCTGCTGGTGCTGATGGCCGGCCAGCGCGGGCAGCGCACGGCGATGCCGAACTGCTCGCTGCTGTCGCACCGCTTCGCCACCATGACCATGGGGAGCCACGCCGATCTCATCGCCGCCCGCCGCCAGCAGGATCTCCTGCACCGGCGCATCCTCGACCATTACCAGGACTGCACCGCGCTGCATGAGGACACCGCCATCGAGGCCGAACTGCTGCAGTCCACCGACCGCTGGCTGTCGCCCACGGAGGCGGTGCGCTTCGGCATCGTCGACCGGGTGTGGGCCCCGGACCTGCGGGAGGTCGCATGAGCCGCGAAACCAAAACCCCGCGCTTCTTCCTCCGTCGCTTCCATGAGGCCGGTCTGGAGGCCGAGTCGGACGATGCCCCGGCGATGCCGAAACTTCCGGCCAATGCCCTGCGGACCCTGCCCAAGCCGCCCCGGAAACTGCCGGTCGCCACGCCCCCGCGCGACCATGACGATGCGCTCGATGATGTCGCCCGGGAACTCGCCCTGCACGTGGCTTTGGTGCGCTGCCAGCGCGAGCAGCGTGGCGGTATCATGTCGACCCGGGTGCAGACGGCGCTGAGCGTCGATCTGCCAGCTGGCTGGATCGCTCCCCTCGCCTGCGGCATGGCCATGACCGTCCAGGGCCGCGAATGGACGGCCCAGATGCTGGCGGTGCACGCCGACCTGCCCCTGGGGGTGTGGCGGGCATTGCGCGATGCAGCCCGCGCCTGGCGCCTGGAACGCCTGCGGTTGGCCCCAGCCGACTTCCCCCTGGCGGGCCTGCCGGCCCTCGAAGATCAGGTTCCGCCGCTGGCCGCCCGGTTGCTCGACGTCCTGCTGGTCAACCAGTCGGGCAACGACCTCAACCTGGTCCTGGCCCGCTCGGGCTATGGCGTCTGCACGGATCTCGAGGACTGGGCCAACTGTCTGGGCGAGGAGCGCAGCGAACGCCGCCGCGCCGATCTGGCGCTGCTGTTCGGTTTGGACAGCGACGCCGTCCGTCTCGGCCTGTTCGAGCCGCCCACCGTGGACGAGCTGGCCTCGTCCGCCACCGCCTGGGAGCCGCGCCTCTGCCCAGCGCTGATCGCCAACCTGCTCGGCGAGCCGCTGGAGACATTGGCCCGGGAGCCAGGGATCACCGTCGCCCGTCCACGTGAGCGGCTGGCCGATGTGGTGCTCAGCGACGAGCAGCGCCGGCTGGTCGCCGGTATCGACACCGCTTGGTCGACGCATGCCGGATCCGTCAATGCGTTGGCCGTGCTGCTGCACGGTCCCAGCGGCACGGGCAAGACCCTGCTCGCCCGCGCGCTCGCCGGCGAACGTGGCGTGCCGCTGGTGCTGCTCGACGGTGCCCAACTCGAGCGGCGCCGGGATCGCGACGAGGACGGTCTGGCCGGCAGCCTGACCGGCCTGGTGCGCCGCACGGCGGCCGAGCACGCCATCCTGTTCATCGACGAGGCCGACGACCTGCTCCGCGATGGGACCGACGCCAGCCGGGCCTTCCTCATCGCCCTGGAGCGCCATCCGGCGGTGGTGTTGCTGGCGACCAACAAGCCGCTGACCTTCGACCCGGCGCTGGACCGCCGGTTGCAGATCAAGATCCGCATGGACATCCCTGGGCCGTCCGAGCGGGCCGCCATCCTGCGGCTGGAGCTGGACCGATCCGGTATCCCGCTGGCGCCTGGGCTCGCGGCGGACGAGCGTCTGACCCGTCTGGCGGGTAGCGCCCGTCTGTCGGGCGGCCACTGGCGCAGCGTGGTCCAGGTCGCCGGCATGCTGGCCGGATCACGCGGCAACGCCGCCGGTACGCCGGTGACGCTCGAGGATCTCGCCGAGGCCCTGCGCTTGCAGGTTGCCGACGAGCAGGTGGTCGACCGCTCGCGGATGACCCGGGTGCGCTGGATCGACCGCCCCCGTCCGGCCTCGGCCGAGGCGTGGGGTGAGGCGCGGACGCAGCGCTTCGCTGCCCTGGCCGAGGCGCTCGACCACCTGCGGGTCGCTCCACGTCCCGGACGCACCGGCATCGGCGCCGTCCTGGCCGTGCATGGGCCGGACACCGCCCTGGCCACCGAACTCGGCGAGGCCCTGGCCGCCGCCCTGCACCTGCCGCTGGCCAGAATCGGCGACTGGCAGCTGCCCAATCAGCGCCACGCGTCCGACGAGGACGATGCCTCGTCGTTCACGGAGGACCTCTTCGCCGCGCGCAGCGGCTGGGCCGGGCCGCGTGGTGGCGGCCGGAAGCAGCAGCGCCAACCCGCTGTCGAGCGCTCGGAGCGGATGCGCTGGAGCGAACGCGACATCACCACCCTGCTCAACGACCTCGGCGGGTGCAGTGTCGTCCAGATCGGCCTGGCCGACACCGATGCGGTCGAGGATGCGATGCCGTTGCTGGAAGCGCTCGCCCTGGGACCGCACGTGACGGTGCTGCATCTGCGCGAGGGCAGCATCCCCCCGGAACTGCGCCGGCGTGCTGCGGCCGTCCTGCCCTGGGCCGTCGTGGACCCGGCCATCCGCCGCCTGCGGTGGACGGCCCTGGGTGGCACCGGTGAGCCGCCGCCGGCGACGGCTTTGAGGTCGGCCTCGCCTTCCAGGCCGCGCACGAACAGCCGACGGAACACGCTCTGGTCCGGCACCATCTCCTTCGCCGAACCCGAGGTGATGAACTGCCGCACCGGCTTGGCCAGGGCCTCCGCGACCACCGCCGGCGTCTCGTTGGCGGCGCGCAGGGCGAACAGGGATCCGCTGAAGCAGGAGTCGAAGACGAAGAGGGCGTGGCGCGACTCAATGCGCTCGGCCAGCGTCTCGATCGACCGCATGTCCATGGCCTTGGAGCGGAAGGCCACGGCGTCCTTGCTGGGATCAGGAGCATCGACAGGCACGACGTAGCCCATCTGCCGGCCATCGCCGAGGGTGGCCGTGTACCCGTGACCGGCGAAATACACCACCAGGCGGTTGCCAGCCGACATGCCGTGGGTGGAGATGAAGTCGTCCAGGCCCTGGCGGAGTTGGGCAAGCGTTGGGTTGGCGAGAGAGGTCACGCCAAAGCCCTGGTTGGTCAAAGCCGTGGTGACGGCGGCGATGTCGTCGCTCACGCCACCGAGCTTGGGCCAGGCCGTGTAGGCGCTGCAACCGATGACCAGGGCCTGGGACTGCTCATAGACCAGGGGCTGACCGCCGGAGATCGGCACCTCGACCCGCTTCAGGCCCCGGGAGGCGTCATCAGCTGCCGTAGCATGCCCGCCTACAGCAAGGAGGCATCCGACCAACGTGAGGCTGAGGGGGCGTTGCATGGCGGCTCCGAGATCGGCGCAAGGCTAGACCTGCCACAGCCGGCGGCAAGCTGCCTACAAAGCCCGTGTCATCCGTCGAGGGTCCTGAAACCTGAAACCATGCTGGCTGGTCACCTTCCACCACATGCGTCACAAACTCCTACCAGAACCTCCACCATGGACGCTTTCCAGGTCTGACAGGTCGAGGCGGCGGTGATGACCCCGGATCTGGTGCCGGCTGCGGAGCCGTCTCAGGCGCAGCCACATGGCCTGCCTGCGGATGCCACGTCGAGCGACCGGGCGCTGACTTCGGAGCGGTTTCGGGGGCAGCCGCAGCCTCCTCCTGTCGCACCCGTTCCGCCGCAGCGTCGGGCATGGCCCCGGTCATCCGCATAGTCGCCCGCTTGAACCCAGCGCGGACGCTGGAGGGGTCAGCTGACACCACGACGGTCTGCCGGTGGGACAGTCCCAGGTCGCCGGCGAGCCCGGGCACGGCGGTCACGAAGGTGATGTTGAACCCGCGCTCCATGGCGCGACCGAGGGCCAGTCGGGCGGACATGCCGGTAGCGGCGCTGCAGTTGTCCTCCCCGTCGGTGAAGATGAGGATCCGCACGTCGGCGTGGGTCTCCCCATGGGAGGCGACGAACTCCCGCTCCAGACGTTCGACGGTGGCAAGGATGGCGTCGTAGAGGCGAGTGCCCGCATCGATGGGGACATTGTAGACGCTGAATGCTGGCACCTCGCTGGCGGGCATGCGCCAGGCGACGAAACCGATGTCCTGATTGAAGTAGACGATGCTGACGCGGCAGTCGGCGGCGCGCAGTTCGGCAAGGGCGTCGTTGGCTGCTCCGATGAGGGCGTCCAGAAGGCCGCTGGACCGGATGGACGATGACGCGTCCATGAGCAGCAGGGTGTGGATGGCGGGGACAGCGTCGGCCATGGGTGCAGGGAGCCTAGCCGGGGTGACGGGAGTCGCCAGACGTTGGCCATGTCCAGAACAAGGCTGTCCTGACCATGCAAGGGATCGCTGCGCCTAGGAGCCTGTCGGGGATAGACGCCTCTGACCGTCATGGGTGCCCGATTCGCACCTCAACGAATTGTGGTTTGATGCGGTATAATCAG
>JFJP01010505.1_pt1 | contig 12377 bp, 11 predicted proteins | sample 431651 | NCBI WGS metagenome assembly JFJP01 (sample SAMN02602958, study PRJNA72255) | Microbial mat metagenome, whole genome shotgun sequencing project. | biome: fresh water; feature: sink hole; material: water; isolation source: purple microbial (photo- and chemosynthetic) mats found in... | reverse complement strand
GCGGTGGTGCGTTGCTGAAAGACCTCGACAAGCTGCTGTCCGAAGAAACCGGTCTGGCCGTGCATGTGGCGGATGATCCGCTGACCTGCGTGGCACGCGGTGGCGGCCGGGCTCTGGAGCTGGTCGACATGACGGGCAACGAGTTCTTCTCGCCGGAGTGAGCCACGCCGCCGCGCTCGATCGCTACGCACAATGATCCGGCCCGGCACTCCAGCGCCGAAGCTTGCGGATGCGGCTGTGGGCACCTTGCCTTTGCTGGCCTGCATCACGCTCTCGGCGGTGCTGATGGTGGCGGATCATCGTGGCGACCTCTCGCCACGCGTGCGCGCAGAGCTTTCACGTATTGCCGAGCCGATGTGGCGCCTTGCGGCGTTGCCGTCCACCGTGTGGCGATGGGCCGACACCACGCTCTCGCGCCAGCAACTACTGGCTAACGACAACGTGGCCATGCGCCGCGAGTTGCAGCTTCGCGATGCGCAGCTGGCACGACTTGAGGCGGTGTCGCGCGAGAACAATCGCTTGCGCGCGCTGTTGGGCGGCACCGGCAACTATCGTCTTGCCGTGCAGATGGCCGGCATTGTCGATGTTGATTTGAACCCGTGGCGTCAGCGCGTGCGCTTGGATCGCGGCAGCGCCGAAGGTGTGGAAGTGGGTCAGGCTGTCATCGATGCGGGCGGCATGCTGGGTCAGGTCATGCAAGTGTCTGAGCACGGAGCAACGGCCTTGCTGCTGACCGATGCGAGCCACTCGGTTCCGGTACAGGTGGTGCGCACGGGCTTGCGCTTGGTGGCTGACGGCACCGGCACTAGCAATGCGCTGAAAGTGCCCAACATCCCGCAGTCCGCCGATATTCGGGTGGGCGATCTCTTGGTCACATCAGGCATTGGCGGCCGGTTTCCGGCGGGTTTCGCCGTGGGCACCGTGCGCAGCGTTGGCCCGGATGACACGCGACTCTTCTTGGTGGCAGAGGCCGAGCCTGCCGCCCAGTTGGATCGTGGTTTGGAAGTGCTGCTGGTGATGCGCGGCGAGATCGATACTGATATCGGCCCGCCCATTCCAGAGGGCTATCGAGACCCCGAGCCGGAGCCGGAAGCCGCTCCCGAGGTGCAGCCATGAACCGCGACGTCCCGTTGTGGCTGCGCATAGGCAGCATGGCGGCCGGACTGATGTTCCTGATCATTCCCTTGCCTGCGCCGCTGGATGGCCTGCGACCGCATCTTCTGGCCTTGGCGCTCGCGTATTGGACCTTGGAGTCGCCCGGGCGCACCGGTTTGGCCTTGGCCTGGTGCGTCGGATTGTTGGCCGATGTGGCGACCGGCACGCTGCTGGGCGAGCAAGCCCTGCGCATGGCTGTGCTCGTGTATCTGGTGCAACGCTTCCGGCCGCAGTTGCGCTTTTTTCCGCTCTGGCAGCAGTCGGCAGCCATGGGACTCATGCTGCTTAACGATGTGGCTTTAGCCACCACCATTCGTTTGGTGGCGGGTGCCGAAGTGCCTTCATGGAGCGTGTTGCTGTCGCCGCTCATGGGCATGGCGGCATGGCCGTGGTGGTTTCTCCTGCTCGATGCCTTGCGCCTGCGCCATCGTGAGCGGGTAGGTGGGCGATGAAGCGTTGGCGGCCGCGGCCACTGCGCAATACCGCGGTGGAAGCTGAGCAGTTTCGTTGGCGTGCTGCATTGGCGTTCCTTGGTGTGGCGGCGGCATTGCTGGGTCTCGTGGTGGGCTACAGCCATTTGCAGATCAACCGTTACGAGGAATACCGCACGCGCTCGGAAGAAAATCGGATCAAGCTTGATCCGATCGTCCCGGCGCGCGGTTTGATCTACGACCGCAACGGTGTGCTGCTCGCGGATAACGCGCCTGCCTATCGGCTCGACATCGTTCCCGAGCGTGTTGAGGACATGCCGGCGTTGCTCGCTGCGCTCAAGGCGCGCGTGGCCTTGAGTGAGGACGAGATTCGGCGCTTCGAGAATGCACGTAAAGGTACGCGTCGCTTCAAGCCGGTGGTGTTGAAGCTCCGTTTGAGCGAAGAAGAGATCGCGCGACTTTCCGTTGATCGGCACCGGTTTCCCGGCGTCGAGATTGTTCCTTACCTCACGCGTCGCTATCCTTTCAGCGAAATCACCGCACACATCATTGGCTATGTGGGGCGCATCGATGTGGAAGATGCGGAAGCGTTGACCGATCGCGGTGAAGAGCGCTTCACTGCCTTGCCGCATATTGGAAAGACTGGCATCGAACGCTTCTACGAAGCACGGCTTCGCGGCGATGTGGGTTATCAGGAAGTCGAAACTAACGTCGAGAATCGCCCGCTGCGCGTGCTGCGTCGCCACGATGCCAAGCCGGGCCAGGACTTGTACCTCAGCATCGATATTGGCTTGCAGAGCGCAATGGTCGAGGCCTTTCAGGGTTTGCACGGCACTGCCGTGGCCGTGGATCCAGCCACCGGCGAAATCCTCGCCATGGTCAGCCTGCCCAGCTACGACCCCAATCTGTTCGTGGGCGGAATTTCGTTCGCTGACTATCGCGCGCTGAATGACGATGTGGCGCGGCCGCTGTTCAATCGCACGGTGCTGGGCGGGTTTCCGCCGGGCTCAACGATCAAGCCCTTCATGGCATTGACGGGTTTGGAGGAAGGCGTGATCACGCCCGAGACCACGGTGTTTTCGAGCGGCGCTTATCGATTGCCTGGCCAAGCGCGCGAGTATCGCGACTGGCGCCCTGGCGGCCACGGCACCATCAATCTGCGCGAATCATTGGCGCAGTCGGTGAACACCTACTACTTCGAGCTGGCGATGAAGCTGGGCATCGATCGCATCAGCACCGATTTCGATCGCCTTGGGTTTGGTCGTCCGACCGGCATCGATTTGGCGGGCGAGGCCTCGGGTGTGCTGCCTTCGCGCGCGTGGAAGCAGGCGCGCTTCAAGCAGGCCTGGTACCCCGGCGAAACGGTGATCACCGGCATCGGCCAGGGCTATTGGGTGGTCACGCCTTTGCAATTGGCGCAGGCCACGGGCGCCTTGGCTTCGGGTGGAGTGCTGCACCGACCGCATCTGTTGCGTGAATCGCAGGCGGGGTTTGGTGCGCCGCGCGTGCAGGAGCCACAACCTGCCGGCGTGCGTTTGGTGAACAACCCAGCCGACATCGCCGCGGTGAACGAAGGCTTGGTGGCCACCATGCATGGCCCCACCGGTTCGGGGGCGGTCGCGGCAGCGGGCGCGCATTACTTGATGGCTGGAAAGACCGGAACCGCGCAGCGCGTGAGTCGCCAAGGCACGGAACGTTTGGACCCGGCCAAGTTGCCTTATCACTTGCGCCATCAAGCTTTGTTCGTGGGTTACGTACCCGCCGAAAAGCCCACGATTGCGCTCGCCTTGGTGGTGGAGCACGGCGGCTCCGGTTCGCGCGCTGCGGCGCCTGTTGCGCGCCGGATTTTCGATGCATGGATGGGGCCGCCACCTGCGAATGCCGCGCCCGCCTTGCTTGCCGCGCCCGCGTCGGCTTCGGCAGAGTCCGCCGTTACGGCAACGGAGCCCGTGCGATGACCGGCCTGCTGCGTTGGATCACTGGTTGGCTTTGGCGGTGGTTGGACCGCGTCGATCTGCCCCTGCTTTTCGGCCTCTTCGCCATCATGGGCATCAGCCTGATGGTGCAGGCCAGTGCGGGCGGTGACGTCGACTCGGTGCTGAAGCAGGGCGCGCGCTTCGTCATCGGTCTGGCCGCCTTGTTGGCCCTGTCGCGGTTGAGCCCAGCCGATCTGCGCAACTGGACGCCCTTGGCCTACTTGGCCAGCTTGCTGCTCCTCGGCTTGGTGTTCGTGTTTGGTTCGGGCCGAAGCGCAAACCTGTGGTTGAACCTAGGCGTGTTTTATCTGCAGCCGGGCGAGTTGCTGAAGTTGAGCGTGCCGATGATGGTGGCGTGGTTTCTGCACCAAGCCGTATTGCCGCCGGGATGGCGCACGCTCGCTATCACTGCGGCCATCATTGGGTTGCCAGTCGCCTTGACCGTTTTGCAGCCGGATTTGGGCACCGGCTTGCTGGTCGGCGCTTCGGGTGTTTTCGCCGTGTTTCTGGCGGGCATTGCGTGGTGGCGCATCGCGCTGTTCGCAGGCCTCGGGCTATCGGCATTGCCGGTGGGCTGGCAATTCCTCATGCCCTACCAGCGTGATCGCATTCTGACCTTCCTCGATCCGGAGTCCGATCCGCTCGGCGCCGGCTGGAACATCATCCAGTCGAAGATTGCGATCGGCTCGGGTGGAATGACCGGCAAAGGCTGGGGGCAGGGCACGCAAGCCCATCTCGATTTCCTGCCTGAGCACACCACCGATTTCGTGTTCTCTGTGTACAGCGAAGAATTTGGCTGGATGGGCGTGGTGCTGCTGCTGGGTCTGTACCTGTTTGTGGTGGGTCGCGCGCTGTGGCTCGCCGCGCAGGCGCGCGATACCTATGCACGTTTGCTTGCTGGCGCGTTGGCGCTGACGTTCTCGGTGTACGTGATCGTCAATGGCGGCATGGTGGCGGGGCTTTTGCCCGTCGTCGGCGTGCCTATGCCGCTGCTGAGTTACGGCGGCACATCGGCGGTTTCGCTTCTTGCCGGCTTCGGCATTGTGATGGCGGCTGGCGCGCATCGCCGCAGTTGGGGCGGCTGAATTACCGCTTTGGCAGCGTGTGAACGTCGGGGTTCACAGCCTCGCGTGGTACATTTCGCAGCGTTCCGCGGCATCGGGCCGCGAGGGATTCCTGCTTGATTCGCATGCGTTTTGCCCCAGTTTTCTTTCTTGCCGCGCTGGCCTTGGCCAATCCCGTTTCCGCTGCTGAAACCGACCCCGTCGCCAAAGCCGCCTTCATCGCCGAAGCTGGGAAGAAGTACGGGCTCTCGACGGAAGAAATCGATACTTGGTTGGCGCAGGCCACCTATCGCCAAAGCATCGTGACCGCCATGTCTCGGCCTGCCGAGCGGGCCAAGCCGTGGCGCGATTACCGCCCCATCTTCATGACCGATGCGCGCATTGCCGCGGGGCGTCGTTTCCTTGAAGAAAATCGTGCCGAACTGCAGAAGGTCGAAACTGCCACGGGCGTGCCCAAGCAGTACATCGTCGCCATCATCGGTGTGGAGACTTTCTACGGCCGCATCATGGGCAGCCATAAAGTGCTCGATGCGCTTTACACCTTGGGCTTCCACTATCCGAAGCTGGGCGATGCGCAGCGCGAGGCCATGCGCGGCGCGTTCTTCCGCGACGAATTGGCGCAGTCGTTGCTCTTGGCGCGCGAAGAAGGCCTCGATATTCCGGCGCAAACGGGCAGCTACGCCGGCGCCATGGGCTGGGGCCAGTTCATGCCTTCGAGCTACCGCGCCTATGCCAAAGACGGCGATGGGGACGGTAAGCGTGATTTGTTCGGCTCATTGCCCGACGTGTTCGCATCGGTCGCCAATTACTTCGCGGCACACGGCTGGGAGCCGGGCCACCCGGTGGTCGCGCGTGCAACGGCGAACGAGGGCGCTGCGTTCGCGCCGCCCACGCTCGAGCCTCTGTACGGCTTGGCCGAGTTGGGTGAAAAGGGATTTCGCCCTTCAGAAGCCTTGGGCCACGATGCGCCGGCCACGCTGGTGAACTTAGAAGGCGCTTCGGGTACCGAGCACTGGTTGGGCTTCAAGAATTTCTACGTGATCACGCGCTACAACCGCTCACCGATGTACGCCTTGGCCGTGCACCAACTGGCCGAGGCGGTGGCTGCAGGCGAGGCACCGGCCGCCGTTGCTGAAACACCTGCCGCGCTGTGATGTGGCGTTCGCTTCTGTTGCTTGCTGCAGCCGCCAGCTTGGCGGGTTGCGGTAGTGCCCCCAAGCCGCGCCCAGACCCCTACGCGGGCCAGGCGAGCAGCGAGTCGCGCGCTCTGCGTGACGGAGGCGCCACCAACATCGATGCCTTGCCGCCGCCGCCCTCGTGCGTGCCGCCGCGCGAGCACGATGAAAGCCAATACACCGCGGGCGGCCTCTATGCGCCGGGCATGGCCGACAGCGCTCCCCCGACGCCGGTCGATGTGTCGAACATCCCTGAGCCGGTGCCGCGTCGCGAGCCTTTGGCCCGTTACGGCAACCGCTCGACCTACAGCGTTCTGGGCCGCAGCTATCGGGTGATGGAATCCGCCGAGGGCTATGAAGAGCGCGGCATCGCCAGCTGGTACGGCTACAAATTCCACGGCCGCCACACCTCCAGCCGCGAGCGCTACGACATGTGCGCATTCACAGCGGCGCACAAGACACTGCCGCTGCCCAGCTACGTGCGGGTGACCAATCTGGATAACGGCCGTAGCGTCGTGGTTCGAGTGAATGATCGCGGCCCTTTCCATGCCGGCCGCATCATCGACATGAGCTATGCCGCGGCCACTCGCTTGGACATGAAGCGTGCAGGCACGGCCCGCGTGGAAGTCGTGGCCTTGATGGGTCCTGATGCCACCATGCGCGCTGCCCCCGAACCCGCGCGCCCAGAGCCTCTGCGCAGCAACGCGCCACGCGTTACGCCGCTTTCTGAGACACCGGTGCAAGGGCCGCGCCCTTTGGAGTCCGAGGCAATGCCGCGCGCCGAAGTGCTGCCGCAAGCCCCCGCACGCCCGTTTACTCAGGGCCCGCAAGTGGTGCAGGTGGGCAGCTTCGGCGACCGCAACAACGCGCAGCGTTTGGTTGAACGATTGGCCGAGGCCGGCATTTCCGGCGCTCAGCTCGATCACACCATCGTGGGTGAGCGCAGCCTGTGGCGTGTGCGTTTTCCTGCCTTGGCAGCCGAAGCCGCCATGGCCTTGGCCGAGAAGATTGCCGAAACAGGCTTGGCCAGCCCCCGCCTGTTCAGTGAGTAAGCCTTAATCTTTGCGTCTTGTGGCCGCGACTTGCGGCCTATCCCGAATTGGAGCCCCGTCGTCCCCATGCGTGCTGTTGCCCTGTTTGCGCTTTCCTTCCTTGCCGTCAGCATCGCTGGTGCACAAGTGCCCACGCCGGCCGCTCAGCCTGTGCCGCAGCCCAATGTCGCGCCCGCAGCTCAGCCGGTGGCCGTGCCGCCTGCTCCGGCCTCGCAGGGAGCTGCTTGGATCCTGATGGACGCCACCAGCGGGCAGGTACTTGCGGGCAACAACATCGACGTGCCGCGTTCGCCGGCTTCGCTCACCAAGGTCATGACCTCGTACGTGGTGGCGGCCGAGTTGGCCGCGGGTCGCATCAAGAAAGACGATCAGGTGCTGATCTCGGAGCGCGCCTGGCGCGAAGGCGGTGCGGGCACGACCGGCAGTTTCTCCGGTTTCGAGTTGAATAGCCGTGCGCCGCTCGAAACGGTCATGACCGGCATGGTGGTGCAGAGCGGTAACGATGCTTCGATTGCGCTGGCCGAACACATCGCCGGTACGCAGGAAGCTTTCGCCGATTTGATGAACAGCTATGCGAAGAAACTGGGCATGAGCAACAGCCACTTCGCCAATGCCCATGGTTTGGATGCGCCCGGCCAGACCATGAGTGCGCGCGACATGGCGATTCTTTCGCGTGCCCTCATCAATGAGTTCCCTGAAGCCTATGCAATGCACTCCATGAAGGAGTTCACATGGAACGGCATCACCCAGCACAACCGTAACGGCTTGCTGTGGAAAGACCCTAGCGTCGACGGCATCAAAACCGGCCACACCAATACCGCAGGCTACAACTTGGCGGCCTCGGCAAAGCGCGGCGATATGCGTCTGATCTCCGTGGTGATGGGCATCGAAACCGATAACCGCGCCGACGCCTTCCGCATTCGCGAGGGCGACAATCTGGCGCTGCTCAATTGGGGCTTCCGCTTCTACGAAACCCACGCACTGTTCGGCAGCACGCAGCCGCTGGCCACGCAACCCTTGTTCAAGGGCGAGACCGACACGGTCGCCTTGGGCGTGACCCGTCCGATTCTGGTCACCTTGCCGCGTGGTCGCTACGGCGATTTGAAGCCGCAGATCGATGTGCCGAAGCAGATCGTCGCGCCGATTACCCAAGGCCAGGCGATTGGCAAGGTGCGCGTATTGCTCGATGGCAAGCCGGTGGCCGAGGCGCCGCTGGTGGCCTTGCAGGCGGTGCCCGAAGCCGGCTTCTTCGGCCGCATGTACGACGAATTCCAAATGTGGTGGAACGCGGAGTAAGCCGTGTCGATCAAGTCCGACAATCCCGAGCATGGCCTGCAGTTTCCGGGCACCTTCGAAATTACTGCGATGGGCCACGTGGGTCGCGGGCTCGAAGAAAAGATGCCTGCTGCCCTTGAGGCGGCGGGCTTGAAGGTGCATCGCGACCATCATCGCCAGCGCTTGTCGGCGCAGGGCAATTGGGTGTCGATGACCTTCGGATTCGATGCGGGTTCGCGTGCCGAATACGAGACAGCGCACGCCGTGCTCAAGGCCCTGCCTGAGGTGAAGTGGACGCTGTGAGCGCGCCGCGCTGGCAAGTCCGTTCCTTGGGCCGTCAGGCCTATGGCCCGGTGTGGCAGGCCATGCAGCGCTTCACTGACACACGCGGTGCGGACACGCCTGACGAACTCTGGCTGGTTGAACACGATCCGGTGTTCACTTTGGGCCAAGCCGGCAAACCCGAACACGTGTTGGCTGCCGGCGATATTCCCGTGGTGCCAGTCGATCGCGGCGGCCAAGTCACCTATCACGGCCCCGGCCAATTGGTGGCTTATCCGATGGTGGATTTGCGCCGCGCAGGCATTGGCGTCAAGGCACTCGTCGACCGCATCGAGCAGGCCATCATCGACACGCTTGCCGAATGGCAGATTCGTGCCGAGCGGAAGGCGGGCGCTCCGGGCGTTTACACCTTGGACGGCGCCAAGATTGCAGCGCTGGGCCTGCGTGTTCGACGCGGCTGCAGCTTCCACGGTTTGGCCTTCAACGTGGCCATGGATCTCGAGCCCTACCAGCGCATCAACCCCTGCGGCTACGCGGGGCAGCCCGTGACCACGGTGCTAGACTGCGGCGGCCCCGGAACACTCGAGGGCGTGGCCCCGTTTCTGGTGCGCCATCTCTCGGCCCAAATGGGTTTAGTGCCCGAGTGGCACACCGACCTCCCGAACTTAAGCTGAGCCCATGTCGACGCCCATCAAGACCATTCCGCTGACCGTGCTGACGCCCGACGCGCTGGAAGAGGGGCGCAAGCAATTGGGTGGCGACAAGATCGGCAAAAGCCCGGTGCAGTTCGAAGACGCGCCCAAGCTGCGCAAGCCCAGCTGGATTCGCGTGCGCATTCCTTCGGGCAATGCCGTGCAGCAGTTGAAGTCCAAGCTGCGTGAGAACGCACTGGTCACGGTGTGCGAAGAAGCGAGTTGTCCGAACATCCACGAGTGCTTCAGTCACGGCACCGCCACCTTCATGATCTTGGGCGAGGTGTGCACGCGCCGCTGCAGCTTCTGCGACGTCGCCCATGGCCGGCCCAAGCCGCCGGATGCCTCGGAGCCGCTGAAGCTCGCGCAGACCATCGCCGACATGCGCCTGAAGTACGTGGTGATCACCTCGGTGGACCGCGACGATTTGCGCGATGGCGGTGCACAGCACTTCGCCGATTGCATTCGCGAAACGCGCGCTCTGTCGCCCAGCATCAAGATTGAGATTCTGACGCCCGATTTCCGCGGCAAAGGCCGCATGGATCGCGCTTTGGAGATTCTGGCCACGTCGCCGCCGGATGTGTTCAACCACAATCTGGAAACCGTGCGCCCGCTGTATGCGAATGTGCGCCCGGGTGCTGATTACGATTGGTCGCTGCAGCTGTTGAAGCGCTTCAAGGCCGAACATCCGGACGTGCCCACCAAGAGCGGCATCATGCTGGGCTTGGGTGAGGACATGGCGCAGGTGCAGGATTGCCTGCGCGATCTGCGTGCACACGACGTGGACATGATCACGATCGGCCAGTACCTGCAGCCAACGCCGCACCACCACCCGGTCATGCGTTATTGGACGCCCGAAGAATTCAAGGAACTTGAGGCCTTCGGTTATGGTCTGGGCTTCACCCACGTGGCCTCGGGGCCGATGGTGCGCTCGTCCTATCACGCCGACCGTTCGGCGGCCGAGGCTGGCGTCATCGCCTGATTCACGCGTGGGGCGTCCGCCGGTGCGACCTCCGGCACATCCGCTGCGCCCTTGGGCACGGCATGATGCAAGTGTCCCTGCCAAAGGTCTCCCATGTTGAAGCCGCTCCCGCTTATCTTTTCCGCCGCGCTGCCGCTGTTTCTGGCCGGTGCTGCGCTGGCGCCTGAGGCCATCGCCACCACGCCGGCCGCCAGTGCGACACCGCCTGTCGCCAGCGCGTTCCGCCCCACGGTGGATCAGCAGGGTGCCGCGCGCATGGTGTACGGCGTGCTTTCCGACAGCCGATACGCCTACTCGCCGAAGCCGCTAGACGACAAACTTTCTGTCGGGATTTTTCGCCGTTATCTGGAAAGCCTAGACAGTCAGAAGCTGTTTTTCACCGCAGCGGATGTGAACGGTTTCCGCGCGTGGCAGGGCCGCTTTGATGACGCCATCAAGGGCCAGAGCATGCAGCCGGCCTTCGACATCTACACGCTTTACATGAATCGCGTGGCCGAGCGCGTGGCGTTCGCGCGCAATGCGCTGAAAAGCGGCTTTGACTTCACGGTGGAAGACCAGTGGCGCTTCGATCGCGAAGACGCCGCGTGGGCGGCCGATGCTGCGGAACTCGATGCCGTGTGGGCGCAGTACGTCAAGAACGATTGGCTGCGCCTGCGTTTGGCGGGCCGCAGCGATGATGAGATTCGCAAGACGCTCGACAAGCGCTACGGCCAGCTGGCCACGCGGGTGAAGCAGTTGAAGCCGGAAGACGCATTCGAGACCTTCATGAATGCGTACACCGAGTCCATCGATCCGCACACCAGCTACATGAGCCCGCGCAGCGCCGAGAATTTCAATATGTCGATGCGCCTCTCGCTTGAGGGCATTGGCGCGGTACTGCAATCGCAAGACGAAGTCGTGGTGATCCGCACGCTCGTGCCGGGTGGACCGGCAGCCATGTCGGGCAAGCTCGCGGTCGGCGATCGCATCGTGGCCGTTGGGCAGGGTGATACCGGCCCCATGGTCGACGTGATGGGTTGGCGCATTGATGACGTGGTGGAGTTGGTGCGCGGCTCGAAGGGCACCAAGGTGCGCTTGGATGTGATCCCCGTGGCCAATGGCTTGGACGGCGCACACGCGATGGTGGAAATCATCCGCGACAAAGTGAAGCTGGAAGAGCAGGCGGCGCGTCGCCAGATCATCGAAGCCGATGGCCGAAAGATCGGCATCGTGCGTTTGCCCACCTTCTACGCCGACTTTGAAGCCAAGCGTCGCGGCGATGCTGATGCGCGTTCGGCCACAGCCGATGTCGCTCGCCTGCTCGGCGAGTTGAAGGCCGAGAAAGTGGAGGGCGTGGTCATCGACTTGCGCGGCAATGGTGGTGGCTCGCTCACCGAAGCCGTGGAGTTGACGGGCTTGTTCGTCGATACCGGCCCGGTCGTGCAGGTGCGTGAAGCGGGCGGCCGCGTGAGCATTGAAGGCGACGACCAGCCGGGCGTGGCGTGGGACGGCCCCTTGGCGGTTCTGGTGGATCGCAGTTCCGCATCAGCGTCGGAAATCTTTGCTGCGGCAATCCAAGACTATGGTCGCGGCTTGATCATCGGCGAGACCACCTTCGGCAAGGGCACGGTGCAGAACCTGATTGATCTGGACCGCTTCCAGAACAGTCGTGACCCGCGCTTTGGCCAGTTGAAGCTCACCATCGCGCAGTTCTTCCGCATCGACGGTGGAACCACGCAGTTCAACGGCGTCGTGCCTGATCTGGCGTTTCCGGTCACGCTGGATGCCGATGAGTTTGGCGAGAGCACCTATGACAACGCTCTGCCGGCCAGCCGCATTCAAGCGGCGGCACACGAGGATTACGGCAACTTCGCGCCCTTGCTGCTGCCCTTGGCACAGCGCCATCAGGGCCGCATCGATAAGAACATCGAGTTCAAATGGTGGGCGGATGACGTGGCTGAGTTCCGCACGGAGCGCGAGCGCGGCACCATTTCCTTGAACGAGGCGGAGCGCCGCACCGAGCGCGACAAGTCCGAAGCGAAGCGTGTGGCGCGTCAGGCCGAGCGCAAGCGTCTTGGTTTGGATGACAGCTTGCCGAGTCGTGCCGACGATGGTCTGCAGGCCGATGAGCGCAGCGTGGCCGAGCAGGTGGCCGATGAGAAAGCCGCCGAGAACCACATCGACCCCTTGCTGCGTGAATCGGCATTTGTGTTGGGCGATGCGGTGAACTTGCTCTCGCGCAATCAGCGTTTGACTGCGCAAGTGCTGCCGCAAACCGGCAAGGCCACCATCTGGGCCGACTGATCCCGCAGCG
>JFJP01039890.1_pt1 | contig 12378 bp, 10 predicted proteins | sample 431651 | NCBI WGS metagenome assembly JFJP01 (sample SAMN02602958, study PRJNA72255) | Microbial mat metagenome, whole genome shotgun sequencing project. | biome: fresh water; feature: sink hole; material: water; isolation source: purple microbial (photo- and chemosynthetic) mats found in... | reverse complement strand
AAACTTCAGCATATGTGGCCGCAATATTCAAACGTACATCGTATTTATTCCAGTAACCACGTAGGTAAGTCTTGTTTAAATACTCATTGGCTACAAGTGTAGAATCGGGATTTGAAGCTAATTTTTTAATTCTCGAATCCTTCGAAATCTGGTCATTTAACTCCTCGAACATAATATAAACCATTTGATCATTCTCGGTATTACCGTTTATCATAATATTCTGAGCAAGCACTTTGTATTTGTTAAATTTCTTTTCATTATTAAATAACAATGAATTAACCACAAAAAACAAAGTAAATACCAATACCCAAAGTGTTAAATAGTATTTTATTGTCTTCCGGCTACGTGCCACAGATGACAAGTAAAACACAAAAAGTAAAACGACGAATGAAACCGAAACCTGTAAGACTTCAGTCGGTTGGAAAATGGCATAAAACAAAACAATTAAAATAAGAAAAATTACATCATTCAGAATTGAGAACTTAAATAATTGTCTGTAATTTAATATATTGTGAGTTCTGAAAAACAAGAGAGCCATGCCAATTCCCCAAAGTAAAATAAGCAAATGCAACCAGACAGCCGGAAAAGTAATGTCTTTAAACTGAAGTATGTTTAGTTGAATACTTGAATGATAAGATAGACTGCTAATTAGATTATAAACCAGTAAAAAATACAGTACAAAAAACAACTGATATAAAAACCGGATAGTGCGTGCAGGTTTATTTTTTACATTTAGGTTAAAATAAAACACATAGCAAACAGCAAGAAAAAATAAAGTGACTAATGTTAAGTGACTTATAGATGATAAAAACGGATTGAAAGCGTACTGAAATGATGTAAATATCTTATCCCAAAAAAGTAACGAAGGAATATTAAAATACAAGCACAATCCGGTAACTAATGCCAAAATTGAAGTATAACCCAGAAAACCAGTAATTTTCAAGCTCCTTTTTCCGGCTGAAGCTGTCAATTGTACATAAATCAATAAAAATAATAAAAACGAAATTACATAAAATGCAAATCCTACATAACCCGCTAAGTCATTATAAACGGGCTTATCTGCCATTGTTAAAGTGAATAAATATTTACCATTTGAGTCTAAAACTGCATACTTATCGAATTTTTCACCAATAGTTATTTGTACATTTTTATCAGTCTCGAAATGTTGAGCAAATTCATTACTTAATTTATCGTTTTCATAAGTGTAATTGTATTTGACTGTAATTAATGCTACCAAAAGCGAGGAATCAATCTGAACAGATTTCATCAAACAATAAGCATTTGACAGCTGAATAAGCTGAAAACCGGAGGTTGTTACAAGCGGAACAGTTGAAATATCCAAGTGATTATCTGACCAAAAGGAAAGTTTATTATTTTGATACAAATAGAAAGAAATATCATTGTCCTTAAATTTTAATTTTACCAATGAATCTATTCTCTTTTTCTTAATTAAATCACTGATAGCATTGATATTTCTGTCGGTTTGTTTCTCTTTTTTGTTGATTGTGGTTTTAAATTTGTCCAGCGATATAACATTATCTGACGAAGAATAGTACAAATATTCACATAACAAACCAGCAAGCATACTGATTATAAATGCTATTACAAGAATCCGGTTTGTTTTGGAAATTTTCATTTTTTATTCGTGTATTAACCCCTGAATCCCCACTTATGGAGAACTGAAGTTAGAATTGTTGTTGAAAACACTACTTTAAAATAAAAGAATTATTGATGATGATAAGGTTCTCCTTTGATAATGGTCATTGCACGGTAAAGTTGTTCAAGAAAAATTACCCTGATCATTTGATGCGAAAACGTCATTTTCGAAAGTGAGATCAAGCCATTGGCCCGCTGATATACTTTTGGCGCAAAACCATACGGACCACCAATAACAAAAATCATGCGTTTATTCAACGTAATTTGCTTCTTCGAAATAAATGCGGCGAATTCGACCGATGTATATTGTTTTCCGTTTTCGTCGAGCAGATACAACTCATCTGCAGGTTCGATTTGTTTTAGCAAAAAATCACCTTCTCTTTCCTTTTGTTCATTTTCAGAAATACTTTTGGTGTTTTTCAATTCAGGTATAACAATCACATCAATCGGCACATAGTGTTTGAGTCTGTTCTGGTATTCCTCAAGTAGTTTTACTAACTGAGGCTGAGAAGTTTTACCTATCATTAACAAAGTTATTTTCACGCTTGCAAGGTTTATTTGTTTTTTGGTTCGTTATTTGCAGTATCAAAATAAATAAAAAAAATTAGCTATATCGTTGTAAAAAATGTATTTTTGCAGAAATAAAGATATTGACAATGCAAATATGGCAATTTTTAGTGAAATTTCTGTTATAAATCAACGCTTTTGACTAAAAAATATCGAATATGAAATCAATAAAATTTATATTAATCAGTGTAATTCTGATGTTTGTAATTCACTTGGGATATGCTCAAAACTCTGATGTATCCTCTGAAATAGCTATGGCACTCAACAATGGTGATGCCACCAGGTTATCTGTTCAAATGAATTCGAACATTGAACTGGTCATAGGAAATAAAAATGATGTGTTTAGCAAACAACAAGCTACGGGCATTATTTCGGATTTTTTCAAAAAGAACAAAGTAGGTTCTTTTGTTGTACTTCACAACGGGAAAAAAGAAAGTTCCGGTTTTACAATTGGCACACTGAAAACAAATAATGGCGATTACAGGGTTTACATTCTCACCCGCAAGACCGGTAATCAGACATTAATACAACAACTCAGAATTGAAACTTCAAATGACTAACGATTTCGATCAACTTATTTCGCTTTGGTTTGCCGAAGATATTGGCGATGGCGACCATTCAACATTATCTTGCATACCAGCCGAAGCACTCGGAAAATCACAATTAATTATCAAAGAGAATGGCATTATTGCAGGCGTAGAAGTAGCCCGTAGAATCTTTAATGCTTTCGATTCCACATTGAAAATGACCGTTTTTATTACCGATGGCTCCGAAGTTAAGGTAGGTGATATTGCTTTTGTGGTGGAAGGAAAAATTCAGTCGCTCCTACAAACCGAACGATTGATGCTGAACGTTATGCAACGAATGAGCGGAATTGCCACTCGTACAAGTCAATATGTAAAACTACTCGAAGGAACCACAACACGCGTTCTTGATACCCGAAAAACCACACCCGGATTGCGATTACTTGAAAAAGAAGCTGTAAAAATTGGCGGTGGAGTGAACCATCGGATTGGACTTTACGATATGATTATGTTAAAAGACAATCATGTTGATTTTTCAGGTGGAATAGATAAAGCAATCCATCTTGCCAAAGAGTATCTAAAAGAAAAAAATAAAGACCTGAAAATAGAAATCGAGGTTCGAAATTTTGACGAATTGGCACAAGTAATGAAAACCGGCGGAATTGACAGGATAATGCTTGATAATTTCACGGTAGAAAACACACGCAAAGCAGTGGAAATAATTGGAGGAAAATACGAAACAGAATCATCCGGAGGTATCACTTTTGATACTTTAAGGAGTTATGCCGAATGTGGTGTTGATTTTATATCTGTAGGTGCACTTACACATTCGGTAAAAAGTTTGGATATGAGTTTTAAAGCTGTATAGTTTTAATCAGAATAAAGCACAACTTTTTGAACGCTGATTAACTTTCGCTTCAACATAAAGCATATATTTAAGAATAGACTTGAAAAGGGCTTTTCCCTTCTCCTCAGGCAAATTTGAGGTAATCTTCGTTCTTTTTACTTTTAATATACCCTTATCTCCTTTTTGTACTGTCGTAGATATATGTATTAGAAATATTCGAGACTGAAATTCTCTCCATCAAAAACACCATAAGAAAAAATAGTAGCAAAATCACCCAGAATTACAACCCGTTTCTGACGCCTCAACTGTAAATCAAGTGCAATGTGTCTGTGTCCGAAAATCATGAAATCAACATCATGTTCCTCAGAATATTCTTTTGCGAAAGTTACAAGCCATTCATTATTTTCACCTTTGTAGCCATTGTCTGCATCAAGAATGTTATCACGGTTCTGTTTTGACCATTGATAACCAAACTCCTGCCCTAAAAGAGGAGGAACGAGTCGGAAAAGTTTTTGAGCCAAATTGCTATGAAATACTTTACGGATGAGTTGAAAACCTTTTTCTTCAGTATTCAAACCATCGCCATGAGCTAAATAAAACTTTTTGGTACCAAGTGTAAATATCTGTGGTTCGCGGTGAATTATTAGTCCAACCTCGGTTTCGAGATAACCGAAAGTCCACATATCATGGTTGCCAGTAAAGAAATGAATCTCAATGCCTTCATCTGTTAGTTCGGCTAATTTTCCTAAAAAGCGAACAAAACCCTTAGGTACAACCGTTCGGTACTCAAACCAGAAATCGAACATATCACCGAGCAGGAATATTTTTTTGGCATCTTTTTTCACGAAATCAAGCCATTTCACAATTTTCTTTTCGTGGGCACGGGGGTCTTTAATTACCCGAGAACCAAGATGTGCATCAGATATAAAATAAATCATAAGAAAGTATTTACAAGCCGCACGTGACGGATAATTTAAAAAAAATCAATAAAAGTTTTTGTTCAGACGATTAAATATCAATACAATGAATTTCGATTTCATGTCAGACCTTGTTTTGAGTTGCCTGGTTAATTTATTTACTCTTTACTCTCCTACGCGGTGAGCTCAAAGGCAGGTTTGATAAAATATCTTCTTAGTTTAATTCTTATAAAAACCCGAGTTCAAGTTTTGCTTCTTCACTCATCATTTCTTTGTCCCAGGCAGGTTCAAACACAATATTCACATCAATACTATGAACACCTTCCACACTTAGAACTTTCATTTTTACATCTTCTACAATAAAATCAACAGCAGGACAATTAGGTGCTGTAAGAGTCATATCAATTGCTAAATGGCCATTATCTGCCAGATCAATTTTATATATCAAACCTAAATCGTAAATATTCACGGGAATTTCCGGATCGTAAACATTGCGCAACATGCGTACGATTTTTTCTTCTGTTTCTAAAAATTCATTCATTTTGTTATATACTATTTATAGATTTATTATTTACCAAAAACTGTTTTAACCAACTTTCTTACAATTTAATACAAATATAAAAGAACATTGAAATATAGCTAATTTTGTAAATAATAATTTTTTGATTAAACATTTTAATTATCTGTTCAAACAAGTTTTATTATAAATAGTTTAGTTCTTAGGGGTTTTTTCTGTATGTTTTTTCATCTTTCACTGAGCAAGCTCCACAAGTGAATCGAATTCAGGCAACGATGCTGCAAGTTTACCATTGATAACTACAACTGTTTCTACTTTAGCCTTTATACATAATTTATGGTCCGATTTACGGTGAATAACCTGATAAAAAACGTATTTCACACCTTCCTTTTTCACATAAAGTTTCGAAATAAATTCATCACCCGAACGTAAAGGACATTTGAAAGCCATTTCGATACGTGCAACTACTGCATCAATGGCTTGTTGATGTAACAAATCGAAACTTACATTATTTTCGAGCAAAAACTCATGACGTGTATGTTCAAGATAATTCTGATACACCGCGTTATTCACAATGCCCTGCAAATCGCACTCGTAATCACGCACTTTGAATTCTAATTCGTAAATGTAATGACCCCCAACCCCTTCCTGATAGCTATCAGGAGGGGAGTTGAGCTTAGTATTATTTTCTTCATCTTTATTCTTTATAATATCCATATATATACTTGGTCTTTAAGCCCCTTTAGGGGTTTGGGGTTCCTTTTTTCCTGATAATGGTCAATCCATCCCGCACAGGGAGTATCACTTTCTCAATCCGGTTGTCGTGAACAATTTTTTCGTTAAACCGCATTATTTCAATTGTTTGCATATCATTTGAACTCACTTGTCTTAGCACTTTACCATCCCAAAGTGTATTGTCTGCAAGGATAAAACCCCCGTTCCGTACTTTCGAAAAAACAGCATCATAATAATCGGCATATTCCCTTTTATCACCATCAATAAAAACCAAATCGAATACTTCGTCAAGCTCTTTTATTATTTCTATGGCATCGCCAATATGCAACTTTATTTTTGGTGCAAGTTCTGATGATGCAAAATTTTCCAGAATAAAATCTTCCAATTCATCATCACGCTCTATTGTATGAATAATACCTGTCTCGCCAAGGGTTTCGGCCATGCACAATGCCGAATAACCGGTAAATGTGCCAATCTCGAGTATCCGATCGGGTTTTATCATACTGCAGAACATCGACAATGCCCTACCTTGCAAATGCCCCGACATCATACGCGGATTAATCATTCTCAAATGTGTTTTCCGATTAATTAAAGCAAGATAATCGGGTTCTGCATCCGAATGTGCAAGTATATATTCTTCTTCGGTCACAATTTATGTTGTTAATATTTACTCCTCAACTCCCTGAAGGGGAACAAAAGGGGTTTTGTAATTAATTTTATTAAACTTATTTTATTGAAAAGAACTATATCTTCTTTTATTTCTGATATTTATTCAAACAATTCTCAATTTAAATGGAATAAGAATTTTCTTTAAAAACAAAGGAATCACTTTAAGAGTACTGATTTACTTTTTAAACAAATTTCAGCACCGATATCATTTTCTCATCAAAAATCTCATTGGCAATTTCCTGTAACTGACTTGCATTAATTGCTTCAATTTTATTTCTTAAAACATTCATATCATCCACTTTGCCATACCGCATAAAACTCTTGCCAATACTCAATGCCATATTTTCTTTGTGTTCCGACGAAATTGCCATTTGTCCCATCAACTGCAGTTTGTATTTCTTCAATACATTGTCAGATAATGCTCGTTCTTTCAATTTTTGCAACTCATTATGAATCAACTGCTCACAGCGGGCAGCATTTTCGTTATCCGAACCAAAATAAACCGTCCACATTCCTGTATCGGTCATGGGCTGAAACGAAGATTCCACGTTGTAAACCAATCCATGTTTTTCGCGCAACGATAGATTTAGTAAGCTGTTCATTCCGGGACCTCCCAAAATATTATTTAATAAATACAAACCCATTCTCTGTGGATGATAAAGGTCGTAAGCCCTGTTTCCCATCAGAAAATGCGTTTGAAAAGTATTCTTCTTAATTTCATTCTTCGAAACGATATAATTTCCGGGCGCAAACCGTTGTATTTTTTCAGTTGTTGAATTTTCCGGTGTTAAATATTTTTCAGCCCAACGTACCAATGATTTGAAATTTATATTTCCAAGTGAGAAAAAAACCATTTCATCAGGCCTGTAATGCTTATTAATAAAATCTACCGCGTTCGTTGTTGTCAGTTTCTCAAGTAACTCTAGTCGCCCTAAAATATTATGACCTACCGGATGATGGGCAAAAAGCATATCTTCAAAGTCATCAAAAATCAGTTCTGAAGGGCTATCATTGTACGATTGTATTTCGTCGGCAATAATAACAATTTCTTTGTCAATTTCTTTTTGAGGAAATAAGGAATTGAAAACCACATCGCCAATCAAATCTACAGCCCGCTCAGTATGCTCAGTGAGAACGGCAGCGTAAACTACTGTTTCCTCTTTTGATGTGAAAGCATTCAGCTCGCCACCTACATTTTCTAATCGATTTATGATGTGACCCGCACGTCGCTTTTTGGTACCTTTAAACAGCATGTGCTCTATAAAGTGAGCCATTCCCTCTTCTTCAGCGCTTTCGTCGCGTGAACCGGTGTTGATTACCAAACCACAATAGGTTACAGCGCCAATATCAGGCTTGTGTATCAGTTTTAAACCGCTTGGTAGAGTGTGTGTTTGATAATTCATCGCTTTTTTTTAGAATTACAAAAGTACTATTTTTTTAACGATACGACAAAAAAAGTATTGGAGGTTGTAGGCTGTGTACTGCCCAAGGTCAGATAAATTTTATTTTGTCCCAATAGTACAAACAATATTGTCCAATCCGATGGTAACCGGTGATTTTGGGGGTGATATACTTTTAAAATTATTCTGATAAAAACACGAAATGATTGAATAATAACAATTCAACACAAAGAATTCATGGAGACACTGATTTTTATCAAAATAATTTTCCGGAATTATTAATCTAAAAGACACAAAACATAAATGTTTTATTTATAAAGCATTATATTAAGTGATTACAAAAAAAATACTTGTGTTTTTTTACTCCGTGATTCCTTTATTAGGTTTATATTGCAAGAAATTGTGTCTTCGTGTTTAATCTTAATTCTTTATCTTTAAGGAACATGAATTCTTATGCCAAATAAACTGTATTATTTTGACTTATAAAAATTTATAAATTTGTATTGAATCGCTGGTTTCAGCGTTTTTTGCGCCTGTCTGCCGATAGGCAGGTTCTACTCATATTCAGAGTGGACTCAATCTTCAAATTCTTCAAAGGACTTTTTAAACTTCAATCCCTTCTTTTATCACCTTTTCAGTTTTAAGGAATAAAGTGTTGAAATCCATTTCCTTCAAGTTTAATGGTGGGTGTACAGTGTAAGTAATACGGTTCAATATACCGAAGGGGAATTTTCCATAGCGGAAAACCTTCCATGAATTATTGATAGAAATGGGTACTACATAAGCATCAGGAGCATATTTGCAAAGAATTTTCAACCCACTGACAGCAAATTCTTTCGGTTTACCGTCTCTTGACCTCGTGCCTTCAGGGTAAATTATTGTAGATCGTTTGTTATGCTGAATATATTCACCCATTTTTTTTAATTCAGGTAATGCCTGACGCGGATCTTTGCGGTCGATAAGAACCGAGCCACCATGACGAAGGTTAAACGATATACTCGGTACACCTTTGCCCAACTCAATTTTGCTTACAAACTTTGGATGAAATTTACGTAGATAAAAACCCAAGCCGTTGATATCAAAAATGCCCTGATGATTGGCAACAAATATGAGCGGTTTTCCTTTGGGAATCAATTCACCGTTTTTAAATTCAGCAGTGGTTAATAAAATTGTCAATGTATGTAAAAGAAAAAAATTCATAATATCAACACAGAGCTTGTGAGCCTGATATCCAAATACATGAAAACATATCCATTGAATAGGATGAAAAATACAAAGGATAACAATATACCAAATGGAAGCCAAGAGGGTAAAAGGAATGGCAATTAAACGTATCATTTTTTTATATTTTAAATACAAAAGTAATAATATTTTCAGAAACAAAAAAAGCAAAAGGACCGGATTCAATTAACAATAACAAAAAACTTTTTATTAAATCTTCCCTTCATTTCCAAACGAAGGGAAAATGGTTATTGGTTTAAAACGAAAAAAACTGCGAAATTTTAGCAAAGTTACAAAACTAATAAAGAATCGGTCTTTTTGGCTTGCGCACAAAATTTTTGACTCATATCACTATTGGGGAAGTTATAAAGCATTTATTCATTTATTCTTTATGTGAAAATCATATCAAATACATCTTTTGATAGTAAATGTCAAGCTTCCCGCAAGTCTATGGGGGTTGCAGTTGATTAAAATCGATTTTCCAAGCAATAACCCCGATAGCTATGCGGGGCACTTGTCCCATGTTTACAACCAACTAAAAAAGTTCCTGATAAAATCAGGAACTTTTTTAGTTGGGAAATAAATATAAGTATTACACTCCTTACTCCAACATCTCCCTCTCCCGATAGCTATCGGATTAAGGAGAGGGCTGGGGAGAGATTTTACGCATTATTTCCGTACGGATCAATTTTAAAATATCCCGGAACGGTATTGTTTCTAACTTCATCCGGTCCTTTGGGAGGATCAGATGCAAGCACCAATGAAATTTCATTATCCAATAAAATCTTTTCAATTACAGGAGTTTGATAAACTTTCAAACATGGTGTTTTTTTGCTTTCGACATTCGAATTATTCATATATATATGTGTTATATTTCTTTAATTATTATTTGTGAGTTAATTAAGTAGAGCCTCTTACACCCCCTTTAGGGGGCTTGGGGGTTTATTTTATAATCACTTTTTTACTTACATTATTTATATTTACCACATACACACCCGGCGTAAACACCTGATCAATCACTGTGGTTGATTTATTTACTTTACTGCTATAGAGTTTCTGACCTACCGCATTGTAAACAGAAATTGCTCCGTTTTCGGTAACCGAAGGTACTGTAACCCTAATCTGACGGTTGGCGTTAGCAAAAACCAACACTTTACTATCGGCATTAGCTAAACCGGTTACTGTGCCCGGAGCTTTAAAAATCAGGCTGAAAGCAGGATTGAGAATAGCATCAGCGGTATTGAATGTATAATCCGAACCATCCGAAATCAGTTGTTGATCGCCAGTCAGGGTATTTTTAATATACACTTTTGTACCCTCATCGAAATTGCTGATTTCATTTGCTTTAAGCGTAAACGTACCGGCAGTAGAAGCATTAGCTTTGAAATACACAGGTATTTCGGTATTGTATGGAATATTATTCATACCATTGATAACCAATTCCTCAGATCCGACCAAAGTGTAAAGATCAGGAACTGTAGAAGTTGAACCATTCATCATCTTGGGCGAATCGTACATGTCGAAAGTATTAGCTGCATTGTCATTGAAATAAATCACGGCTTCGTCGGTAATGCTGTTTTCTGAAACCTGAAGGCGAAGAATCTGATTGAGAGCATTTGAGGCTGCAGGAGCTTTCAGCGGATTTGAATCTTTGTGATAACGCATGGCATTGGTAAATGTAAGTGATTCTGAACCATCGGTTGTTGCATTAACTCTCACCCAAAATGCTTGCATAGGTGGAATATAAGGCGTAGCAGTAACAGGTACAGCTATCGTTCCGTCAGCATTGTAAGTTTCGAATGAATACACATTTTTACCTAATCCACTATTATATACAGCTGTACGATACCAAATTGAAGACATTAAGTTACCTGCTGTAGCCATATCGGTAGTCCAAACTATATGCGAAGGATAAGGATTACCAATTAAATTAAAGCCTCCCTTAGTTACACTTGATCTTGTTAGATTTACAATTTTATCACCATTGTTTAATGTGCCTGTAAATGTAATAGTTGACGCACCTGTTGATGTGCTTGGTTTTAATAAATAACCTAAACCACTTGTCATCCCTGTTGATGTTGCTGAAGTCCAACCTGCCGGGTCTCCTTTGGCTTCATCGTACCAAGTAAGACTTGCAGGTATCAGTGAAGTAATATTATCGAGCGGTTTAGTTGTACCTGTAACCGGTGAACTCATATACCAACTGCGGTAAATATTAAGATATTGCTGAACTTTAGTTGCACCGGTTACATTTAATGTTCCGTTATTAAGGAATGTTCCCGTTCCTGAAGCATCGCTTTGGATAGTGAAATCTCCCGCAACATTTAAAGTGAATGTAGCATTGAGTGTTAGTTTTGCATTGGGTGAAATTGTCAAATTATTTACTGCAGCATCTGCACCAATAACAGCAGCATTGGTAACATTTGTTATCGTTGCATTTACTCCTCTGTCAGGAACAATATTAGGTGACCAGTTTGTAGATGTACCCCAAACCTGATTAGTTATACCTGTCCAGGTTACGCTCTGAAATAAATTAGGAGCACCTGGAGTCGGATAAGTTTGATCGTATGTATTTGTATTACGAGCTCCACCTGTTCCATTAGGTAAACGCTGCAATGAATGGCTTGTACCTAAATTAGCACCATTTTCGTCTATTTGAGCTTGTGATGAATTTAACAAAACTAATAATTCAGCATCATCTGTATCATTTGTATCATATACTAATGCATCTATCAAGTTAGTTGTTGTTACAAATGTACCATTAGGAAAACTGCTTGCATCAGCATTGTATATTGCTACTGCATCAGCTCCATTTTGCAACCAACCACCGGCTCCCGGAGCAACTTCAATACCGGTACCCATACCTGTAGATCCTATAACAAAATATCCATTTGCATCAGTTGTATATCCATCAAGATCATAAGCTGCATAAGATTTATCATCACTACCATTAAAAAGTACCACAACCAATCCGTTCAGACTGGTATTTCCGGCTCCTCCGTCGTACAATTCGATGAATTCAGCGGCATCAGTCCCTGTTTGATCAGCATCAATTTCGTTGATAATTATACTTGAAGGTGTAGATGCACTTCCACTTAATGAACGTGTTACATCAGCTGCACCTGTACTTGATATAGTTAATGTAGCTGTATGCGAACCCGCTACTGTAGGAGTATAAGTAATGGTTAAAGTTCCTCCACTTGTTGTCATTGAACTTGGACTATACGAGAACAGAGATGCATCTGTTCCTGTTATTGCAAATGTTATATTATTTGTAAGATTTGATCCGCCAACCGTTAGAGTTTCTGTATCCGTATTTCCAACA
>JFJP01023621.1_pt1 | contig 12378 bp, 9 predicted proteins | sample 431651 | NCBI WGS metagenome assembly JFJP01 (sample SAMN02602958, study PRJNA72255) | Microbial mat metagenome, whole genome shotgun sequencing project. | biome: fresh water; feature: sink hole; material: water; isolation source: purple microbial (photo- and chemosynthetic) mats found in... | reverse complement strand
GGTGGCTTCCTGAAAGAAAGCCCCCTGCGGGCCATACAAAAATTCGGCCAAAAGGACGCGGTTTGAAAAAAACGGGCCGGAGCCTGCCTCTGCGGCCTGCGCCCGGGGCCATGCGGAGCGCTTGGGCGCGCATGCGGGCTCAGGCTGTATCCATATCGACCAGTTTCCGCCCTTCTGCTGTGTCAAAAAGAGCCAACAACAACCTCGTGAGACCTGTCATGCCGGACGAGAGCCGTTCATTCCAGGGCTTGGTCCAGGTCGGCCAGGATATCGTCGATATGCTCGATACCCACGGACAACCGCACCAGATCCGGGGTGATGCCTCCCGCCGCCTGCTCCTCTTCCGAGAGTTGGGAGTGGGTGGTGCTGGCCGGATGGATGGCCAGACTCTTGGCGTCGCCGACATTGGCCAGATGAGAGACCAGGCGCAGGCGGCTGATGAAATCCCGTCCGGCCTTGAGTCCCCCCTTGACCCCGAAGACGGCCATGCCTCCGAAGCCGCGCGGGAACATGGTCCGGGCCAGCTCATAGGAAGGATCACCGGGCAGGCCGGGGTAGCGAACCCACGATACCCTGGGATGCGCGGCCAGAAACTCCGCCACCTGCAGGGCGTTTTCACTGTGCCGTTCCATGCGCAGGGCCAAGGTCTCAAGTCCCTGCAGGAAGATCCAGCAATTGTCAGGCGAGAGGCAGGCCCCGAGGTTGCGCAGAGGCACCAGACGCAGACGCAGAATGAAGGCCAGCGGATTGAGCTCGCCCAGGTCATGGGCATAACGCAGGCCGTGATAGGAAGGATCAGGCTCATTGTAGAGGGCAAACTTGGGGTCGGTCCAGTCGAAGCTGCCACCGTCGATGACAGCTCCGCCGATGGCCGTGCCATGCCCACCGATCCATTTGGTCAGCGAATGCACGACGATGTCGGCCCCGTATTCCAACGGCCGGAACAGGTAGGGCGTGGAGAAAGTCGCGTCCACCACCAGAGGCAGGTTATGCTCGTGAGCTATTTTCCCCAGGGCCTCGATGTTGGCCACATCCAGGGCCGGATTGCCGATGACTTCGGTGAAAACCAGCCGGGTGCGCTCGTTGATGGCCGCGCGCACGGCATCCAGGTTGTGGATGTCCACGAAACGGGTGGCGATGCCAGCGTCTGGCAGGATGGAGGCGAACATGGTGTGCGTGCCGCCGTAGAGGGTATTGGACGAGACCAGCTCGTCGCCCTGGCGGCAGATGTTGATGACCGTGTAGTGGATGGCTGCCGTGCCCGAAGCCAGGGCCAGAGCGGCCTTGCCGCCTTCAAGCTGAGCCAGGCGCGTCTCCAGGACCTCCTGGGTCGGTCCGCCCAGGCGGGTATAGATATTGCCCGGCTGACGCAGGGCAAAGAGGTCGGCGGCGTGATCCGCATCCCTGAACAGGTAGGCCGCAGTGCGGTGCACCGGAACGGCGCGGGAGCCCGTGGCGTCAGGGGCATAGCCGCCGTGCAGGGCCTTGGTTTCGAATCGTTGCATGGTTCCTCCTGTCCAGGCTTTGCCGGACTCTGATGTGAGGCGATCAGCCCAAAAACCGTAACATCTCCCGAGACCGATCAAAAACCGTTCTGGCAATGCGTAAGCCGATTTTGAAGGGCGCGGTGTAGCCGCCTACATAAGCCCGCCAAAATCGGGGAACAACGCAGTCCAGAACGGTTTATGAACGGTCCCGGATCATGAAAATTCCGTACGAGGCGAGCAGATTGGGCCAGAAACGGACTTCACGCATGCTCCCGTCGCCGGACGGATTCACCGCCAGGGACCGGATGATGGAAAAAGGCACGGCCCGGGAATAAGCCCAAAAATCCTCCAGGCTCAGCACGCGGATGTTGGGAGTGTTGTACCACTGGTAGGGCAGCTCCCGCGTGACCGGCACGTGCCCCGAAAAGGCCATCTGCAAGCGGATCGGCAGACAACAGAAATTGGGAAAACTGACGATGCCCCGGCGGCCGATCCTGAGCATCTGCTGCAGGAGAGTCGTGGGCTCGTAGGCCTGCTGCAGGGTCTGGGAGACCACAACATAATCGAAGGCGTTGTCGGGGAACCCCGGCAGCTCCCGATTGATATCCCCATGGATGACCGACAGACCTTGGGCGATACACGACACAACCTCGTCCTCATGGTGCTCGATGCCCAGGCCCTTGACCTCCTTGGTGTCACGCAGAAAGCGCAGCAACTTGCCATCACCGCAGCCAAGGTCCAGCACGCGGCTGCCCGGTTCTATCCAGGAGGCGACAATACCCAGATCAAAACGCAGCTCGGTCCCGCTTCCACAGCCTTCAGCAGCCATGCAGACCTCCCAGAAATCCCCTGATCACGGTTTCCAACCGCTCGTCCGGAAGCAGGAAGGCGTCATGCCCCCAGGGCGCGGTGATCTCGCAGAAGCTCACATCCCTGCCCAAAGTTTTGAGCACATCGACAACCTGCCGACTCTGATACGTCGGGTAAAGCCAGTCCGAGGTGAAGGACACCAGCTGAAAGCGCGCCCCAGTCCCGGCCAGGGCACGCCGCGCCGGGCTCTCGGGATTGGCGAGGTCCAGGTCGAAATAATCCGCGGCCTTGGTCACATAGAGAAAGGCGTTGGCATCGAAGCGCTCCACGAATTTCTTGCCCTGATGGTGCAGATAGCTCTCGACCTGAAAATCGCCCTCGAAGTTGAAGGCAAAGGAGCCCCCGCGCAGTTCGCGGCCGAACTTCACATGCATGGACTCGTCGGAGAGATAGGTGATGTGCCCGATCATGCGCGCCACGGCCAGACCCAGATCCGGACGCACGCCGTCGTAGTAGGACCCGTTCTTCCAATGAGGATCGCTCATGATGGACTGCCGGGCAACCTCGTTGAAGGCGATGGCTTGGGGCGAGTGCCGGCTGGTGGTGGCCAGGGCCAGGATTCCGTCCATCATGTCCGGATAGCTTGCTGCCCACTGCAGGGTCTGCATCCCGCCCAGTGAACCGCCGGTCACTGCCAGAAGGTGGTCGATGCCAAGAAAGCGGACCAGTTCGCGCTGGGCCCGCACCATATCGGGGATGGTCACCAGAGGAAAATCAAGGCCCCAATAGCTGCCCGTGGCAGGATTGATGGAGGACGGCCCGCAGGAGCCCATGCAACTGCCGATGACGTTGGCGCAGATCACGAAATAGCGATCCGTGTCGACAGGCTTGCCCGGGCCCACATAATGCTCCCACCAGCCGGGCTTGTCGTCGCCTTCATGATATCCGGCCACGTGAGCGTCGCCGGTCAGGGCGTGACAGACGAGTATGGCGTTGGAGCGCTCCGTGTTCAGAGATCCATACGTTTCGTAGGCCAGGGACAAGGGCCCCAAGCCCACTCCGCTGTCCAGGAGCATGACGGCCGGGGGGTGGGCGAAGGTGAATGAGTGGGTGCGGACAGTGCCGACAGAGGGCTGTGTCATCGATTTCTCCCTGATTGAGGCAACAACTTAGAATCTATGAAGCCCCGGTCCCAAGGTCAAGGCCCGGCTCTCTTCCGTTCTGGCCCTCCCGGCCCGGCCGTGCTATGCGGTCACGCACAAGCGAAACAATCCGGAGGCAATCATGCTCAGATCAGATATCATCGACCGGCTCGATCCCGGAACCACCTGGGACATGATCATCATCGGCGGCGGGGCCACGGGCCTGGGCTGCGGCGTGGACGCGGCCAGCCGTGGATACAAAACCCTGCTCCTGGAAGAGCGCGATTTTTCCCAGGGCACGTCCAGCCGCTCCACCAAGCTGGTCCACGGCGGGGTGCGCTACCTGCAGCAGGGCAACCTGGCCCTGGTCATGGACGCCCTGCACGAGCGCGGCGTGCTGCTCCGCAACGCACCGCATCTGGTCTACAACCAGGCCTTTGTCGTGCCGGACTACAAATGGTGGGAACGCCCCTTTTACGGCGTGGGCCTCAAGCTCTACGACATGCTGGCCGGAAAACTGGGGTTCGGCCGTTCGCGCATCCTGTCGCGCGCCAAAACCCTGAACATGATCCCCAACCTCGAACCCACGGACCTGCGCGGCGGGGTCATCTACTACGACGGACAGTTCGACGATTCGCGCCTGGCCATCACCCTGGCCCGCACCATGCATGACCTTGGAGGACTGCCGGTCAACCACATGGGCGTCACAAAGCTCTTAAAGGACGAGGACGAGCAGCTTTGCGGCGTACAGGTCAGGGACTCTCTGACGGGCAAAAGCCACGAACTGCGGGCCAAAATCGTGATTAACGCCACGGGCGTGTTCGTGGACGACATCCTGCGCATGGACGATCCCAAAGCGGCGCCTCTCATCGCCCCATCCCAGGGCATCCATCTGGTCCTGGACAAGTCCTTTTCCCCCGGCGATACGGCCATCATGGTCCCGCACACCGACGACGGCCGGGTCATCTTCCTGGTGCCCTGGCACGGCCGTGTACTGGTCGGAACCACGGACGTGGCCTTGGAGGCATCCAGCCCCGAACCCCGGCCCATGGAGGAGGAGATCGCATTCCTGCTCGAACATGCGGGCCGCTACCTGACCCGCGACCCGAAGCGCAGCGACATCCTGAGCGTCTTTGCCGGCATCCGCCCACTGATACGGGCCGAAGGAGCGGACAAGACCTCGTCCCTGTCCCGCGACCATCACCTGACCATCTCCCAGAGCGGACTGGTGACCATCGCCGGCGGCAAATGGACCACCTACCGCAAGATGGGCGAGGACGCAGTGACCCAGGCCGCGCGCTTCGCGGCCCTGTCTCCCCACTCCTGCAAGACCGAGAACCTGCCCCTGCACGGCTGGCTCAGCGGCGTGGACCCGCGCGACCATCTGTCGGTCTACGGCAGCGACATCGAGGAAATCCGCGAGATGATCCGCCGCGACCCGGAGCTGGGCAAACCCCTGCACTACAAGCTGCCCTACCTGCGGGCCGAGGTAGTCTGGAGCGTTCGCCGCGAGTGGGCCCTAACCCTGTCCGACGTGCTGCGCCACCGCACCCGCGCCCTGATCCTGGACGCGGCGGTAAGCATGATCATCGCCCGCGACGTGGCCGAAATCATGGCCCGCGAACTTGATCAGGGCAAGGAATGGGTCGAGGAGCAGGTGCGCTCCTTTCGCGAACTGGCGAGAAACTACCTGGCGGGCTGAACACGGTGCGACGGGTTGAACCCGCCGCGATCCGAACGAAAGAAAGGGTCAGGCCTCGAACGCGGCCCAGGGAAAATCGGCGTCGGCCAGCAGCGTGAGGGTCGCGCCGGGCAGTTCCACCTGGGCTCCCGTACCCGCTTCGGGCCAGGCCAAAGTGACCAGCCCGCCCCTGGCCGCCGAAGTCACCCCCACAATGGAGTCCTCCACGGCCATGCACTCCTGGGGCGCGAACCCGGCCCGCCTGGCGGCTTCCAGGTACGGGTCCGGAGCGGGCTTGCCGCAGGCCACATCATTGCCACAGACCGTGAAGGCCATTAACTCCCACAATCCCAACACGCGCAGGTTGGCCTCGATGACCGGGGCTTCGCCGTTGGAAACGGCGGCCTGGGGCACGCCCAGTTCATGCAGGCGCTTGACCGCGTCCACAGGGCCGGGACGCATCATGTCCGCACGCAGCCCCTCCATGTAGGCGCGGGCGCAATCGGCACGAAAACCGTCCGCGGTCAGCCCGGCGGGAAGCCGCCGCTGAAGGATGGCCCACTTCTCCGGCATGGTCTTGCCCAGAAGCTCGGCGTTGGCCTCCTCTTTCAGGATATAGCCATGCCGCGCGCACCAGTCGCGAATGACCTCGTAGTGCAGACCCTCGGTGGTGATGAGCGTACCGTCTATATCCCAGAAAACGGCCTTGGGCCGCTGAGCGAGCTTCATTTCTTCCCCTCGGCGAAGGCGTCCAGCACGGCCCGGGCCCGGGCCGGAAAATCGGTGATAATTCCGGCCGCACCCTCGCGGGCCAGCCAGCGCATGTCTTCCTCGCGGTTCACGGTGTAGACGTTGGCCTCGAATCCGGCCTCGCGGAAGGCGGCGATGCGGCCCGGAAAAAGACCCTTGATGGACGGGTGCAGCGCTGCGGCTCCGAGCCCGCGCAGCCGCGCCACGATTTCCTGCGTGGACGCGGCCATGGCCTTTTCATCGAGCAGCAGCCCCACGGGGACTTCCGCACACAGTTTGCGAAACAGCTCCAAAGATTTCTGCCTGAAGGACGAGACCAGCACCCGGCCATCCAGACCGGCAGCGCGGATCAGGGAGGCAACCGCGCCGACCAGCCCTTCGTCGTCCCCGCCAAGCATGTCCTTGATCTCCACATTGACTGCCAGACCGCTCTCGCGGGTCCAGGTCAAGGCTTCCGCCAGGGTGGGGATTGGCTCCCCGACGAACGGCGCGAGCGCGTCTATCCGGACCTCCCCCGCCGCCACCGTGCCGAATGGGTCGCGCCGCGCGAACCAGCTCCCCGCGTCAAGGGCGCGGATCTGGGCCAAAGTCAGCCGATTCACCACATGATCCTTGCGCGAAGGCAGCCCCGTCCGGGCGCCGATGTCCGTCACGCGGCGCAGACCGTGGTCGTGGGTGATGATAACCTCGCCGTCGAGGGTGAGGTGCACGTCCAACTCCCAGCCATGGGCCCCCTGATCCAGGGCGGCCCGGGCCGCGGCCATGGTGTTCTCCGGGGCCGCGCTGCGCGCCCCGCGATGCGCCCAAACCTTGGGCAGGACAAATGCCGTGTGCATGAAACCCTCCTTGCGCGAAAAAACCAGATAACGCTTCCAAGAACGCCTTCGCAAGCCGGCGGCGCATGCTGGCCGCAGCCGATCCGCAGTCAAGCAGACCTTGATCCGGCCTTCACATGTCAAAAACGACCGTTTACAGATGCATGGCTCGTCCGTATGTGAGCGTTGCTCCACGTGGGCGATACTCCGGCAAGGTCTTCGGCAGATCCGCCCACGATCCCGAAAAGGCCCAAAGCCACCGGCGTTCCCGGAATGCTTTCAATTTCCAGATCAAACTCGTCAAAAAAACGGCGTCTCCAGCACTTTGGGTATTGCTGATGACGCACTAAGGCTGTGTGCATGCGTTTCCGTTCCGTCTCGTTCTGGGGTCCCGTACTCTCGATTGTGCTCATTGGTGCGGCTTTGCGGTTCCTGAGTCAAGAATTAAGCCAGGTCAGCTTTGCGCAGATCTGGTCCGCCCTGACCTCCATGCCCCATCGCACCCTGCTCCTCGCATGCGCTCTGGCCGTGCTCAATTATATGGTTCTGGCCGGATACGAGCTTTTCGCCTGCCGCTACGCCGGCGTTCCTCAACCCCTGAAGCGCATAGCCATCTCATCCTTCATCGGCAACGCCTTTGCCAACACCCTGGGATTTTCCTTCCTTTCCGGGAGTTCCATCAAGTTCCGCCTCTATGCCGCCTGGGGACTTTCCGCCGCCGATGTGGGCCGGATCACCATCTTCACCACGGTGAGCCTTTGGCTTGGGCTGGTGGGGCTGGGCGGACTGGCCCTGCTCATGAGTCCCGAAGCGGGGCGGCTCCTGTCTTTGGGCAGCGACATTGCGGGTGCCGGATTGGCCGCGATCCCGTTGCTGTACGTGCTGGCTTCCATCCGCTGGCGCAAACCGATATCGATTTTCAAGTTTCAGATTCCCGCTCCCGGAATACGCACCGCCGTTGCGCAGGTGGCATTTTCCGTACTCGATTGGGGCCTCTCCGGCCTGATCCTTTACGTACTCCTGCCGGGCGAGCTTGGACTGCAGCTCTTCTTCACGCGGTTCATGCTGGCGCAGCTGGCGGGTGTCATGAGCCAGGCCCCCGGCGGAGTGGGCGTCTTCGAAACGGCCTTCATGCTGCTGACTCCGGATGCCGCGGACAGTGGACAGATCTTTGCCGCGCTTATCGCCTTCCGGGTCATCTACTATGTTCTGCCCCTGCTGCTGGCCGCCTGCACCCTGGCCGTACGCGAGGTGTTCGAGACCGTCCCCGTGCTCCGGCTCGTCGCACATGCCGCCATGCGCTGGAGCGCGACACTGGTGCCACAGATCCTGGCGGCGTTCACCTTCGCCGCTGGCGCCATCATGCTACTGTCCGGCGCAACGCCAGCCCTGGAGTCGCGGATGTCCTGGCTTTCGAGTCACCTGCCCGGCACCGTGGTCGGCGGCTCCCATCTCATGGGCAGCGTCATCGGAATGTTCCTGCTGTTTCTGGCGCGGGGCATCCAGCGCCGCCTGGATGTGGCCTTCCATCTGACCGTCGCCATGCTCGTCCTGGGCATGCTCGCAGCCCTGCTGCGCGGAGGCGACTTCGAGGAGGCCCTTGTACTGGGCGGGATGCTGCTCGTCTTCGTGCCCAACCGCAGCCGCTTCTCCCGTCATTCAAGCATGTTTTCCGACCGCTTCACGCCTGGCTGGATCATGGCCATGACACTGGTTCTGGTGGCCACAACGGGCCTGGCCGCCTATACCTTTCATCACGACAATCAGGCCGGAGAATTCTGGCTGACCTTCACCATGGACGGTTCCGTGCCCAACGTGGCCCGCGCCTGGCTCGGAGCCGGTACCGCCGGGCTCTTCCTGGCCGTCATGCGCCTGTTGGCTCCAGCCCCGTACCGGCCCGTCACGACCTCACGAGAGGACTTGAATCTGGTGCGCGGCATTGTCGCCGACAGTCCGCACACCAGGGGCAATCTGGCCCTGCTGGGCGACAAGATGTTCATGATCAGCCAGAGCCGGGAATCATTTCTCATGTTCGGTGTCACGGGGAGGACCTGGGTCACCATGGGGCCCCCCATCGGTCGGGAAGAGGACGCCCAGGAACTGATCTGGCAGTTCCGCGAAGCCTGCGACCGACATTGTGGACGGCCAGTATTCTACGGAGTGCCCCAGGACCGCCTGCACCTTTTCTGGGACACAGGGCTCAGCCTGCTGAAGATCGGGGAAGAGGCCATCGTCGATCTGCCTGCCTTCCATCTGAACGGCGCGGCCCGCCAAGGACTGCGCTACAAAAAAAACAACCTGGAAAAGAGCGGCTGCGTCTTCGAGGTCATCCCTCCGGCCGGCTTCCCGGACATCAGGGACGAGGTCCGGGCCATTTCCGATGCGTGAGAAACGTTTCTCCCTGGGTTTTTTCGACCCAGACTATCTGGCCCACTTTCATACGGCGGTGGTCCGCCAGAACGGCAGGATTCTGGCGTTCGGCAATGTCTGGATGGGCGGGCGGAACGAACTGGCCATCGACCTGATGCGGTTCGTGCCCAAAGCCCCGCGCGGAGTCATGGACTATCTGCTCTTCATGCTCATGTTCTGGGGACGGCAGCACGGCTTTGCCCGCTTCAATCTTGGTGTGGCCCCTTTCTCGGGCCTGGAGACCCATGCCCTGGCCCCGGTTTGGAACAAAGTCGGAAACTTCCTGTATTCGCACGCCGAGGATTTCTACAACTTCAGAGGACTGCGCAGTTACAAGGAAAAATTCGGCCCGGCCTGGGAATCAAATTATCTGCTCGCCCCCGGCGGCCTGGCACTGCCGGGGATATTGACCGAAGTGACCGCACTGGTGGCGGGAGGAATGCGCGGGATGGTGGGAAAATGAAAACACTGATCTGGTTCTGCATGCTCATGTCGTGTACCGTTACGGCGTCCCTGGGCGCGCCCTTGACCTTCGGTCCTTTCGGAGAGCTTGTCCTGCGCGGACAGAAAGAAAATCCGGGGATGATCGCGATACTGCTGTCCGAGGCCGGAGGCTGGGGAGCGGTGGAGGAAGAAATGGCCAGGATGGCGGCGGACGAAGGAGCGCTGGTCATCGGGGTGGATTCGCGGCGGTATTTCGACCATGTCGCTGCAAAGAATTACGAGCCCAACATCTCCTACGAGCTGGAAAGCATGAGCAAGTTCGTGCAAAAAAGCCTGTCCCTCCCGCAACTCTCGACTCCAGTGCTGCTCGGCCATGCAGCCGGAGCGTGCCTTGTCTACACCAGTCTCGTACAGGCTCCACAGGGAACGTTCCATGGCGGAGTGAGCCTCGGTTTCCGGCCCGGCGTGCCCTTGTCCCAGCCCTTCGGCATCGGCCGTGGACTGCTCTGGAAACGGCTTGAAAAGGAAATACGCTACGATGCGATCACCAGCTTCGACCTGCCCTGGACCGTGATCCAGGCCGAGCAGGATCCTGCATTTCCGGAAGCCTCGGCCAGGGAATTCATCCGGGGCATGCGCGGCGTGGCGTTGCACGGCCTGCCGGGGGCGCGCGGTTATGCAAATTTCGCCTCCTGGCGGCAGCCGCTGGAACAATTCCTCAAAACTTTGCGCGCGGCTCACGCCGTTCAGTCCTCCGAGCGCTCGCAGGGCATCGCCGATCTGCCCCTGATCGAGGTTCCTCCGACGGGCCCCGAGACAGACAGCCTGGCCGTGTTCATCACCGGAGATGGCGGCTGGGCCGGAATCGACAAGGACATCGCGGGAATTCTGGCCAAAAACGGCATCGGCGTGGTGGGCCTCGATTCCCTGCGCTATTTCTGGACCAGACGCACGCCCGAAGGCGGAGGCGCTGATCTGGCCCGGATCATGCGCTATTACCTGGAGGCCTGGAACAAGCAGCAGGTCATCCTCATCGGCTTCTCCCTGGGCGCCGACGCCCTGCCCCCCATGGCCGCGAACCTGCCACCGGAACTACGCCACGCTGTCCGACAGGTGACTTTGCTGGCTCCAAGCAAATATGTGGAACTCGAATTTCACGTCAGCGACTGGATGCACGACGACGAAGCCGACCAGGACATCGCCCTGCTGCCCGAGGTGCGCAAGCTTGAACCCGTACCCCTGCTCTGCGTTTACGGCCAGAGCGAAGAGCAGTCCCTGTGCCTGGACCTGCGCCCGGACGAGGCCACAATCAAATCCCTGCCCGGCTCTCATCATTTCAACGGCGCATACACCGAAGTCGCCACGCTGATCCTCGAACACCTGAAGCGGCCTTGAGCAACCAAGGCTTGGCAGTGCTTACGCAGAAGGGGACCGTGAACATTGGAACGTGAGCAGGACACCCAGAAAAGAGCCCACTGAAGCGGACTCACGGTAAACCGCCAGAAAACTTTTTGCCCCTCACTTCGTGCTAAATTTCCGCTGATATTCGTTTCATCCACACACATGACATGCTGAACAAGCCCTTGCGACCTCACAAAAAAAACTTGACTGCGAATAACTGTCTACAAATACTATAGACAAAGTCAAAGACCGAGCTGCCAAGGTTTTTGGCTCAACACAAAGCACGTTCACATAAGTTCTGGCGTGCAAATACTTTCCTATAAATACAACATTTATAATACTGCAACGCAAAGGAGCTCGTATGAAAAAGATTTCGCTAAAATATATATTCATACTAAGCAATATCATGCTTAGCTCAGTATTAGTATTGAATATGTTTATTGTTAATAAGTCAGGCAATGATTCTATTCATAGATTTGAACAATTCAGCAGTATCGACTTCCCGCTAAGCACAAATCTCCACGAGTTATGGGCTCATGGGCTTCAAACTGAGCAGGCAACACGAAACATAATTTTAAATCCTACAGATGATAAAGCCAAAAAAAATTATGAGAATGCCAACAAAGACTTCATGTCAGCATTAGATAACTGCAAGTTAATCGATAAGTCAGGAATAGATGAATATGAATCTATTAAAAATTTATGGATTAAAGCTCATTCTTTAAGAATAGAAGCACAAAAATATGCAGTAGAAAATAATACAACTAAATCAGTAGAGATCATGAATAAAGAAGAAACTCCTCTATGGAGAGACATAAAACAAAAAATTATTACTAAAATTAAAGAGACAACTGAAATCAGACTAAAGCAAACAGACGATGACAAGTCAAAAATTAAAACAATAAACATGATTTCATTATACGCCTCTGCAATGTTAATAATAATTTCAAACATTATATTCTTTTTCATATGGAAGAATACAAATCTACCAATCATAGAATTATCAAAGAGAATTGAAGCCATCGCTAAAGGGAATCTTTCAATCTCATTCGATAACTTTAACTTCTCTCCTGAATTTCAAAAAATGAACAGTTCCCTGGAATCAATGAATACAAATATTTCAGATGTCATAGAGAGCATCATCCAGGAATCGAATAAAGTTGCAGACGGATCTGTTGAAATCGCGACAGCCTCGGAATCATTATCAGGTGGAGCCTCTCGTCAGGCTGCAAGCATTGAAGAAGTGTCTGCGAGCATGGAGGAGATGAGCTCCAATATCCGCCAGAATGCGGACAACGCCTCCCAGACAGAGAAGATCGCGCTCAAGGCCGCCCTTGACGCCGAAGCTGGCGGCAAGGCCGTGGTCCAGGCCGTGGGCGCCATGAAGAACATCGCCGAAAAGATCTCCATCGTCGAGGAGATCGCCCGTCAGACCAACC
>JFJP01002436.1_pt1 | contig 12378 bp, 15 predicted proteins | sample 431651 | NCBI WGS metagenome assembly JFJP01 (sample SAMN02602958, study PRJNA72255) | Microbial mat metagenome, whole genome shotgun sequencing project. | biome: fresh water; feature: sink hole; material: water; isolation source: purple microbial (photo- and chemosynthetic) mats found in... | reverse complement strand
CAACGATGGCCGGGCCGCTCACGGGCAGGCGCTCGCGGTAGCGCGCGTTGAGTCCGAGCACGATCAGCGCGATCGGTCTCGCAATCAGCGCAAAGAAGACGAGACGTAAAGCGCGCGACATCAGTAATGCAGGTAATACAGAAAGTGGAAGAACAGCGGCGCCGTGAAGGTCAGGCTGTCGACCCGATCCAGAATGCCGCCGTGACCGGGGATCAGGCTGCCGCTGTCCTTGATGCCGAGATCACGCTTCAGCGCCGAGATATTCACATCGCCGACAAAGCCGGCGAGACCAATCAGCAAGCCGGCAACCGGAGCCTCCCAACCAACCAGCGGCGTCAGATGGGCTGACTTTCGGGATGATCTTGTGCTTGCCCAAGGTCTTGCCCCAGACGTATTGCGCCACGTCGTTGAACTGGGTCAGGAACATCAGGAACAGCACCAGCCCGGCTGCGCCGCCGGCCGGGTTGATGTCTTTCGGCAGCACCAGCAGAAACGCCATGTGCGACAGGTTGAACACCGTCAGCATCAGACCCCAGTGCAGGCTGCCGGCTGCGCGCAGAAAGCCGGCGGTCTCGCCGATCAGCACCATGCGCATCGGCAGCAGCAGGAACAGATAGACCGGAATGAAGATGATGAACATGCCGTACCAACCGGTCGCCACCCAGTAAAACTGCGCCGGAATCGCCAGATAGGCCCAGAACAGCACGCGCCGGTCGGCGCGGCGGGTCGGGATCAGCGACAGGTATTCCTTCAGCGCCAGGAAACTGACGAAGGCGAGGAAGAACAACGACAGCGTCGGCGACAAGGCCATCGCGGCGGCAAACACGCCGGCCATCACCCACCAGGAATTCACCCGTGAGGTGAGTTCGCCGTAATCCTTGTCGGGATGCGCGCGTTTGAGCACGAACACGATCAGGCTGGCGATCAGCAGAATGCCGAAAATGCCGGCCAGAAACAGGGCAGCGTTGGGGGTCAGGGCGCTGAACATTAGTTTTTTCCCTCACTCAAACCGCGCCGAGCGCGGTTGATGATAGTGAACACCAGCAATACCGCGACCACGGCCAGCACGCCGGTCAGCCACATTCCGGTCGGCACGCCCAAGCCCACCGCCAGTCCCAGCGCGCCGAAGATGAAGGCGCGGTCGCTCTTGCCCATCGGTCCATCGTAGCGGCGCGATGCGCCCAGCGTCTGCATCAGCACGCCGGTCATTTCCGACACCGTCGCCAGCAACACAATCACCACGATCAAGAACGGATTAAATCCAGCAACCAGCGCCAGTGGCAGATACAACGCGGTATCCGACAGCACATCGCACAGCTCGTTGAGCACCGCGCCGAGGCGCGATTTCTGGTTGTGCTCGCGCGCCAGCATGCCATCGACGGCATTCAGCGCCATGCGCAAAAACATCACGCCGGGCAGCAACATCAGCAAACCGGTTTCCTCAGGTCGAAGCGCGATTACCGCGCCGGTGGCGAACGACAGCGCCATCGCCGCCAAGGTCACCTGATTGGCGGTGATGCCGGCCTGCGCCAAGCCGCGCACGGCCGGGCGCAAAAGATTCTGGAATGCGGGTTTCAGGTCGTAGATGCTGGGCATACTTCCTCATCGGCCAGGCGTTGAATATAAGCGGAAAATTCAGGCCGGCGCGAGAAGCCTCGCGCTGGCACCATGCTTCACGCTCATATTCGGCGCATTGGCGAGCAGGTAGGCGCGTTCGAACAGCAAAGCACGAAATGAGCAAAGCAGCTGAAACCAATGCCGCATTACCGCGCTTGGCCCCCATCGGTGTTGAAGATTCGTATCGGAAATCGCTATCCGGCCGGATCGCGGCTGCGGCCGCCAGGCTGATGACGCCGTCGGGCACGCCAAAGTCGTTGCCGGCACTGTGCATCCTGGTGAACTTGTATTGCATGGCGGCATTATCGGGCAGATAACGTCGGCCCACCCCGAATCAGGCCGCCATTTTATGTGCCTGCCACAGCTGCTGCCCCCGTTCCTGGCGACTTGGAACGAATTATCAGCGGCATGCGGAAACTGTCCTGAGCGGTAAGAAAAATGCCCAAGTTGGCGAGGGTTTCAATCAGTCGCTTCGCCATCCATGCCGGGCTATCCAACCGCCTGAAATGATTGGGATATGTGCTCCCGACGCGGTGATCAGACTATGGGTTGCCGCGCCTTGCCCGCCAGCCCAACAGTCCGAGGCCGGCAAGCAGCATGGCCCAGGTCTCGGGTTCGGGCACAGCGGACAATTGGGCCAGGAATTCGGGGGATAACTGAGCCCGCAATTCGGGGGGAAGGTCCGACAGGCTGGCGAAGGAATGGATTTCCAGGGAACTCAGATCTGCCCGTCCAACAATTGGGATTTGGACGATAGACAGATCGGGCGGGATGCGAGCCTCGATAGAAATACGGCCACCCCTCGTCACGAAACTATCCGGACCTATGGCTATATTCGTTCGCGTCTCGTTGATGCCGAGGTCGGCCCCGGACGCCAAGGTCAGCTCACCTGGACTGGTGCAGAGCCGCGTGACGCAAAGCACCGATGCGGACAAACCCCTTGGCCTAACAATGACCTCCTCCTGTCCATCACCCGGCGTATCTCCCCGGCTGATGATTGTCAGCGCACCCCCGGCGAGCGGGTCACCGCCAAGATCGATAGAACCGCTTATTTGGAGGCTTGATCCCGCCTCCAATAGGAGTGTCCAGCCAGCCCCGATCAGGTTGCCCGCCAGGGTCAAGTCCTGGCTGGCGCGCAGGACGACCTCATGCGGCTCCCCGACAAAGGTAAGCGTGACCCCTTCAGGGATGAAAATGTTGTCGAATTCGTAGGTTCCGCCTAACAGATCCTGTGACGCCAGTGGATGAAAATCCAGGGCGTGCGCGGGGTTGCACAAGGCAAGGAATAAGCTGCTGGCAAGTAGGATGTGGCGGTGCATGAAAGCCTCCCGTATAGGTTTTTAATTGCTGCGGATGATGCCCGTATCAGCGAGCCTGAATTGCATCGAATTGGTTGCAGAAGTCTGACGCGAGGCCGTTACCGGAGCGTGACAGAATTGTCGGCATGGCATGAGCCGTTTGGCTCATGCCATGCCGTCGTGAAACAGGCCGGAAGGACTTTGCTTTTCGAGCCGGCGCCAGCGGCGGATGTCGAAGGATTTATTCCACGCTTGCATCGGCTTCCTCTTGTGCCAGTCGCATGATGTATTGAGCGAAATCCGGATCTTCGCCGCGCAGCAGTTCGGGCAGGCGGGCGTTGAAATCCTCGCGCTGGCACCACTCGCGCATGTAGTCCTCCCACGAATGCCAGCGCCGATCCTGCTTCTCGCTCATGTCCGGTTCGTAGGCCAGCAGATAGGCACGTTCGAACAACGAAATCAGCATGTCGAACACCACCCACATGCGCTCGCGCTGTTCGTCGGACAAATTGGGCGTCGATTCCCGGCTGCGCAGTTGCAGATCGGAATTGGCCAGCACCACTTCCAGGAAGTCGATGTAGGCGTCGGAGAGTTGCTGCCAGATCGCTTCTTCCTCGTTCTCGCGCTCCTTGCGCTGATCGAGGAAATACACGGCGATGGCGAACGGCAGGCCGACCACGGTGACCACGTAGGACAGCAACTCCCAGGTTTCCAGATCCATCTCGTCCTCGTTACGGCATGAAGCGCATGTAATCCTTGTAGATGCAGCGATCCATCACCACGCTCAGGCCGGCAGCGCGCGCCTTCTCGGCGGCCGCGTCGTGCACGATGCCTTCCTGTATCCAGATTGCCGGCGCATTGATCGCCAGCGCTTCCTCGACCACGCCGGGAATCGCCGCCGACTCGCGGAACACATTGACCAGATCGACCGGGAACGGAATGTCGGCCAGCTTGGCATAGGCCTTTTCGCCCAATGCCGAATCAAGCGCCGGTCGCACCGGCACAATGCGGTAGCCAAACCGCTGCATGGCTTGCGAGACGCCAAAACTGGGGCGATCCGGCTTTGGCGACAGGCCGACGACGGCAATGGTCTTGACGCGCTGCAGCAGCGCCTTGATCTCTTCCGGGGAAGGATTTTGAAAGTTCATGTCAGTTCCTTGGTCATTACATAGTCATCCATCACATGGCCGCCGCCGATATCTTCCAGATAAATGGTCGATACCGTGAAGCCATGTTTCAGGTAAGCGTTGATCGCGTTCTGGTTCTGTCGATTCACCCGCAACACCAGACGCGAATAGCCGTGGCCGGCGGCGCGTTCGGCCAGGGCATTGATCAACGCGCCGCCAATGCCGTGGCGTTGCCAGTCAAGATCGACATACAGCTTGTCCAGCTTGTAATCGCCCTCGGCTTGCGGATGGCCATGCGCGAAGCCGACCAGAACCTGTTTTTCCAACCCCACAGCCCGCGCCGCCAGCCAGATATCGCCGCGCGCGATGAACTGCTTCACCAGTATTGGCCGATAGCGTTGCGCCAGCATGTATTCAATCTGCTCGGCGCTGATGATGCCGGGGTAATGCGCGCGCCAGACGCGGCCGGCAAGTTCCACCACCGCCTCGGCCTCGTCCAGGTGTAAAGGCCCGATCTGAATCTCATCCATAAAAGCTCGCCTCGCCTTCCGGTCGCGTCTTGAATCGCTTGTGTACCCAGAAATACTGTTCCGGGATTTCCCGAATGCGGTCTTCGATGAAGGCGTTCATGCGCCGCGTATCGGCCTCCAGATCGTCCGTGGGAAAGTTTTCCCAGGCCGGGTAGAAACGGGTGACGTAACCGCCACCCTGCTGCCGGGTGATACAGGGGATGACCACAGCGCCGCTGGCACGGGCGAGGCGGGAAAGGCCGCTGATGGTGGCGGTCGGAATGCCGAAGAAGGGCACAAAAACAGCGTCGCGGGGGCCGTAATCCATGTCCGGCAGGTAATAGAACGGCAGTCCCTTCCTGATCGCGCGCAGCACCGGCTTGATGCCGTCCTGGCGGGAATACATCTCGGAGCCCGCCTCCCCCGCGTGGAAGCGGGTGCGCGCATGCAGCATCAGGCGACCGATGATCGGGTTCTTGATGCTGGCGTACATCGACACAATCGGCGCATAGGACGCGGTGACGCGGACGCCGCCGATATTGAGGCCGACAAAATGCGGCGCCAGCCAGATCAGCGGTTTGCCCAGATGCTCACGCACATGTTCCTCGCCCTCGAAATGCGTGAGACGTTCGACTTCTTCCCGGCTGCCCCACCAGGAAACCGAATCTTGCAAGCTGGCGCGGCCCAGCGCGCGAAAATGCCGGCGCAGGATTTGATCGCGCGCCAGCTCGCTCAATTCGGGAAAGCACAGGCGCAGATTGGTCGCGGCAATCCGGCGTCTTCCCCCGGCCAGGAAATACAACAGCATGCCAAGCCATTCACCCAGCATGCCCAACCCGCGCGCCGGCAACAAACGCCAAAGCAGCCAAAGCAAGCCAATCCCGAGACGCTTCATATGGCTGGCTCCGAGGGCGGCGTTTCATCACGATTGAAACGATGCAACTGATAAGTCCACAAATACTGTTCCGGCAACTGGTGCACCGCGTTCTCCAAAGCTTGATTGACGATCCGCATCGCGGCCCCGGTGTCAGCCGGCAACGTCGGCAAGGGTTCAATAACCAGTCGATAGCCGCGCCCCCAACCCAGTCGCTTGCAATAGAACAGCAAAGGCTGCGCGCCGGAGGCAGCGGCCAGGCGATAGAGCAAGGTCGGCATATACGCCCAGCGGCCGAACATCGGCGCCCAGGCGCCCTCGCCTGTGTTCGCCCGCTGATCCGGCAGCACCCAGGCCACTTCGTTGTGTTTCAGCGCGGTCAACAAGGCGCGCACGCCGCCCAGATTCGGCTCCACCATTTTCGCCATTCCCCGATTGCGGCCGGCCTGCATCAACGTATGCGCCCAGGCCTGACGGGGTGGCCGATACAGCGCGGTGATCGGCAAACGCGCCGCCAGATACAGGCCGGCCAATTCCAGACAGCCGAGATGCGGCCCCAGCACAATCAGGCCCTTGCCCGCCGCACGCGCGGCTTCGACATGTTCCCAGCCGCGCACCTCGCGCACCCAGCCAGTAACGGTGGCAAGCGAACGCACCCAGATCGGCGCCAGTTCCGTCATGCCTTTGCCAAACTCGATCGCCGCGCGGATCAGCAACCCAGGCGAATACAGCCCGGCCTGACGTAGATTGTTGGCGATGATCTGGCGATGGCGCGGCCGCAGCAAACCCAGCAATCCCAGCAACACGCCAAGGAAATGCACCAATGGCAAAGGCAGTAACGCAAAGATGCGGAGAAATAAAAGCAAGGCGGGTTTGACCTGAAGGAAGGCGGACCCCTAGAATTATCAAGCCGCCGCGTTAATCCAGACAACTTGCGGGCGGGATATAAATTCAGCTAAAGCGTCCAGCTCCTGTCCCCGGAGTCGGTCACGCCAGACTTAATCGGGGAAATTTACAGGAGCTTCACATGAGCAAAGACTACTTCTTCACTTCCGAGTCGGTTTCCGAAGGTCATCCCGACAAGGTCGCCGACCAGATTTCCGACGCCATCGTCGACGCCATCCTGGCGCAAGACAAGCATTCCCGCATCGCCGCCGAAACACTGGTCACTACCGGCCTGATCATTCTGGCTGGCGAGATCACTACCAACGCCCAGGTCAACTACGCCAAGGTTGCGCGCGAGACCGTGCGCAGCATCGGCTACGCCGACCCGAACCTGCGCTTCGACGCCGACGGCTGCTCCGTGCATGTTTGCTACGGCCAGCAGAGCGCTGACATCGCCCAGGGCGTCGATCGCGCCTACGACGACAACCTGGACCAGGGCGCCGGCGACCAGGGCCTGATGTTCGGCTACGCCTGCGACGAAACGCCCAGCCTGATGCCGATGCCGATCTATCTGTCGCACCGACTGGTCGAACGCCAGGCCATGCTGCGCAAGGACGGCCGCCTGCCCTGGCTGCGCCCGGACGCCAAATCGCAAGTCACTCTGCGCTATGTCAACGGCAAGCCGGACAGCATCGACACCGTCGTGCTCTCCACCCAGCACAGCCCGGACATGGCGGAAGCGATCAACGGCGGCAAGCGCATGAAACAGGCCGCCATCGACGCGATCATCGAAGACATCATCCTGCCGGTGCTGCCGAAGGAAATGATCAAGAGCGACATCAAATACCTGGTCAATCCGACCGGCGTCTTCGAAATCGGCGGCCCGCACGGTGACGCCGGCCTCACCGGCCGCAAGATCATCGTCGACACCTACGGCGGCGCAGCCCCGCACGGCGGCGGCGCGTTCTCCGGCAAAGACCCTTCCAAGGTCGACCGTTCCGCTGCCTACGCCGGCCGCTACGTCGCCAAGAACATTGTCGCCGCCGGCCTGGCGAGCAAGTGTCTGGTGCAGATTTCCTACGCCATCGGCGTTGCCAAGCCGACTTCGGTGATGCTGGAAACCTACGGCACCGGCAAGGTCAGCGACGAAAAATTGACCGAACTGGTGCTGCGCCACTTCGATCTGCGTCCGAAAGGCATCGTCCAGATGCTCGACCTGCTGCGTCCCATCTACCGTAAAACCGCCGCCTACGGCCACTTCGGCCGCGACGAACCGGAATTCACCTGGGAAGCGACCGACAAGGCGGAAGCGCTAAAGGCCGACGCGGGGGTATAAGCTAGAGGCGGGGTAACCAGTTAGGACGCACCATGCAACTTGCCGAAAAACATACCTTAACCGAGGCCGAATACCTCGCCTTCGAGGAATCTGCCTCTATCCGCCACGAATTTGTGGCGGGCGAGGCTTATGCGATGTCCGGCGGCACCTTGCGGCATAACCGGATAGCCGCAAATACGCTCGTCACGCTCATGTCCCACTTGAAGGGCATGCCCTGCCAGGCATTCATGAGCGACGTAAAACTCCATGTCGCCCACGACAGCGCTTACTACTACCCCGACGTGATGGCGACCTGCGCCGAACAGGCCAATGCCGCCAACGAAACCCAAGTGGTAAACGACCCAATATTGGTCGTGGAAGTGCTCTCCCCCTCCACCGAAGCCATCGACCGGCGCGAAAAGCTGCACGCGTACCGCCGTCTGCCCTCGCTACAGGAATACATTCTGATCAGTCAGGACCGGCAGCAGGTTGAAATCTACCGCCGACAAGGTGACATCGGTTGGCTCTACATCACCTATGAACCGGGCGACACCGTTGAATTCGCCAGCGTTGGCGTGACGCTGCCGATAGTCGAGTTGTATGCGGGGACGGATGTGGCTTGAACCGCATGACATCTGTTGCCCTGCATATTTGCAAGGCAACAGGAAGCTTGCCTAGCGCCTTCATTTGGGCGCTTTGGTAGCACGCGGCAAACCGACTTCCTCGTTGGCATGGTCGCGACTCCACAACTGGAAAAGCGGATATATCAAGTAGGCCTTGTCGGCCACGTAGCGCAGCACGTTGGCCAGACGGGAAAACTGCACCACCGAATCGACGCGAAAGACTTCCTTGCCACGTTCGTCGAACATGACCAGCGTTGGTGCATAGAACAACCCGAGATGGCGTGCCCACTGGCGCGCGCTCATGCGTTTGCCGTCCGGTGTCAGCACCGGCGTCGTGTCATCCCAGACATTGAGCTGAACCACCTCGAAGTCTTGCAGGCGCTTGCGCACAAGGGGGTTCTGGAGCGGCTCTGAATGCAGCACGTCGCAGGCATGGCAGCGAGGTTGTTCAAAGATCACCAGCAGCGGTTTGCGGGCCGCGAAACGGCTGCGATCGAGCGCATAAGGCGGCGTGCTGAATATCGGGTCCGGGTTCAGCGTTTCATCAGCGAACAACGGAGGCGGATCTGCTTGTTCCAGATACTCACCGAAACGCTGGGTCTTGTAGTGTTCATCAACGACATACTCCAGCGCCGCACGCATCTTGTAGGGCGTGTGGTAACCGACCAGCTTCAACGCCTGTTTGCGACCCTTGACGTAGAACAACAGCGTAGGCGTCAGTTGCGCCTTCTGCTCGATCGCGAATTCGTTGATCGGCCTGGCCTTGCCATCCATGCCGGTCACTTTCTCGATGCTGTGCACGTTCAGCCCGACCACCTCGAAGTTCAAGCGCAGGTATCGCACCAGATCGCCCTTCGACAGATTGTCTTTCATTAGCGCTTGGCAGTAGGCGCAATGCTTTTGACCGAAATAGACGATCAGCCCCTTCTTGCCGGAAGCGAGTGCGTCATCGAGATCCTCGGGTAGATTGTTGAAACTGGTCTTGAACCAGTCCGGATACTCGTCCTGGTAGTCGGTTGGCAGATCAATGAACGAATACGCGTCTTCGGCGGCGGGCGCAGCGGGTGTCGCCGCCGTCACACTGCACGCAAACAACAAGGCGGCGATGAACACAGCGGCACTTCGTATCGGTAGACCAAATGATTGCATTGCAGTGTCGAGGCGAATGAAGTGGCTTAGAAGAATACGTGCCCTCGCTGTGGTTTGCACTAGTGCAGCACACCGACCCCTTTGGATCAGAAGCCTGGTTGGGCAAAGCGGAGCGTGCCCCAGATTATGTGGGCAAGTTGGGCACGCTCCGCTTTGCCCAACCTACTTCTACTGAGTTTTGCCGATCTTGCCGCGTGGGTCTGTGGCCGCACTCCAATCACGACTCAGTGCGCACTCAGCCAAAACAAAAACGGCCAGCACAGGCTGGCCGTTTTTGCTGAGGACTCACCTCAGTGGCTTACTTCGCCGCGTTCAATGCCTGGTCGATATCCGCCATCAGGTCGTCGATATGCTCGATGCCGATCGACAACCGCACCAGGTCTTCCGACACACCGGCCTTGGCCAGTTCTTCCGGCGACAGTTGCCGGTGCGTCGTGGTGGCCGGGTGGCAGGCCAGCGATTTGGCATCGCCGATATTCACCAAACGCACAATCAAGCCAAGCGCGTCGATGAACTTCGCACCGGCTTCGCGGCCACCCTTGATGCCGAACGAAACGATGCCGGAGGCCTTGCCGCCCATGTATTTGTCGGCCAGCGGCTTGAACGGCGAATCCGGCAGACCGGCGTATTGCACCCAGGATACCTGCGGATGCGCGCGCAGTTTTTCCGCGATGTGCTGGGCGTTTTCACAGATGCGGTCCATGCGCAGGTGCAGGGTTTCAATGCCCTGCAGGATCTGGAAGCTGTTGAACGGCGAGATCGCCGCGCCCATGTTGCGCAGCGGCACGACGCGGGCACGGCCGATGTAGGCGGCGGCACCCAGCGCTTCGGTGTAGACGACGCCGTGATACGACGCATCCGGCTCGCTCAGTCGGGCGAAGCGATCCTTATGTTCGGCCCAGGGGAATTTGCCGGAATCGACGATCATGCCGCCGATGCTGTTGCCGTGGCCGCCCAGGTATTTGGTCAGCGCATGCACGACGATGTCGGCGCCGTGTTCGAACGGCCGGCACAGGTAGGGCGTCGGCACGGTGTTGTCGACGATCAGTGGAATGCCGTGTGCGTGCGCGAGTTCGGCCAGCTTTTCGAAGTCGGTGACATTGCCCAGCGGGTTGCCGACCGATTCGCAGAAGATGGCTTTGGTGCGCGCGTCGATCAACGCCTCGAAGGCGTCCGGCTGGCGGTAATCGGCGAAGCGGACATCGATGCCGTAGCGCGGCAGCGTGTGGGCGAACAGGTTGTAGGTGCCGCCGTACAAAGTGCTCGAAGTGACGATGTTGTCGCCGGCTTCGGCGATGGTCATGATCGCGTAGGTGATCGCCGCCATGCCGGAGGCCAGCGCCAGGCCACCGATGCCGCCTTCCATTTCGGCGACGCGCTTTTCCAGCACGTCGGTGGTCGGGTTCATGATGCGGGTGTAGATGTTGCCGGCCACTTTCAGGTCGAACAGATCGGCGCCGTGCTGGGTCGAATCGAACGCGTAGGAGGTGGTCTGGTAAATCGGAACGGCGACCGCCTTGGTGGTCGGTTCCGGGCTGTAGCCGCCGTGCACGGCAATGGTTTCGATCTTCATGTTGTCTCCTGTTATGGGGGTGTTGCGGGCGGGATTATGCCGTCGTCGCCGTTTTCGCGCCGCAAGCGGACGCTCCTACCTCGGTAGTGGTTGTTTCAGCTTATGCGCTGACTTCATCGAGATGTTCGCGCCGACACAGACCGCGCATCTCGCACCATTTGCAGACTTGCGGCGCGCCCTGCGCCGGCAGCGGTAAACCTTGCGCCATGTCGGCCAATACCGCGCGCAATCGCTCACCTTCCTTTGCGGCGGCGGCGGGCAAATCGTCCTGCCAATCCAGGTTGTCCACCTTGTCCGCGTCCAGCATGACAAAACCGGCAGCGGTAGCATCGGCCAGCCAGGCGTAAGCGGTGAGCTGTACATCCTCAGCATTCGGATCGAGCTTCTTCTTCAGGGTCTGGCGCGATTGGGTCTTGTAATCGAGCAATGAGACTGCCTCGCCGTTGCGATCCACCCGGTCGGCGCGACCTTCCAGGCGTGTGGATTGCCCGGGCGCCCATTCGATATCGCGTTTGAACGGCGTTTCCGCACTTTCAAATTGAAAGCCCAGCGCTTCCCGTTGCAACGCCCAGGCCACATACGACTCGATGTGCTGCTGCCAGCGTTGCTGCCAGATGCCGGCCAGATACGCTTCGGCTGCCGCTGTAGCAAAACCTTCCTGACTGAGTTGCCGCAAGCTGGCGATCAGGTCTTGCGGCGGATACGCGCTCAATCTCGGATGAGCGACATGGAAGCGGGCCAGGATGGCGTGCACCAGACTGCCGTAATCGCGCTTGTCCATTTCCTCCGGCACGTCATCACGCTCGTTCAGGCGCAACAGATGACGCGCGAAAAACTGATACGGACAACTGACCAGACTTTGTCGTAGGGCGGAAAAGCGAAGCGCCTTCCGCCGAATGAGTGTCCCAGCTTCCGGCGGAAGGCGCCTTACGGCTTTTCCGCCCTACGCCGACGCCCCAGGCTGCCTGATGGAACGCCTCCAGCTGCAACAGCCAGGGCGACAGCGGCGCGGCTTCGCCGTCGATCTCCGACTGCCAGACCAGCGCCACGCGCGGCACGCGGGCGAGCAGATCGGTGAACGCCGCGCGCACCGCGGCTTCCTTTTCCCGCGCGCCGGGCAGGCCAAGCTGGCTGCGCACCGCGTCATTGAAAATCGCCGCCACCGGTTTGCCGGGCAGGTGCGCGGCGCCAACGCCCAGCACGATGGCGGCATCGAGATCGCGCGTATGCGCGGCGGCCAGGTGGGTGAGACGAATCGGACTGGCGATGCCGGTGTCGGAAAAGGTCGCCTGTTCCAGATGCAGAAACAGCCAACGCCGCCAGTCCGCCAGCGCATAGCGTTGCGCATGCGCGGCGCTGTCGCGGGTCAGCGTTTCCAGCAACTGGATCAGTTGCGCGCCGACCGGAT
>JFJP01039888.1_pt1 | contig 12382 bp, 5 predicted proteins | sample 431651 | NCBI WGS metagenome assembly JFJP01 (sample SAMN02602958, study PRJNA72255) | Microbial mat metagenome, whole genome shotgun sequencing project. | biome: fresh water; feature: sink hole; material: water; isolation source: purple microbial (photo- and chemosynthetic) mats found in... | reverse complement strand
ATAATACGTATCCTCCGGAAGAGGTTCCCCATTTGAATTTTTACCATCCCAGTCATTTTGATAATCCGGAGACGAAAATACTTCAATCCCCCAGCGATTTGCAATTTTTAAGGTCTTTTTACCAGCATTTTCTAATCCATCAACTACAAATTTATCATTAACACCATCGTCATTAGGAGAAAAACCCGTATACCTCCCTAAATCGTTTAAGGTCACCAAAACACTATCAATTACCAAAGGGCAAACACCATTGGTTATAGTCCAGTAAAAAGTGTATTTCCCAAATTTCAGGTTAGTAACATCCGTAATCGAAGAGTTTGTATTCGCTATGGTTGCATCGCTTGAGGTACTCCAAACTCCGTTTCCCACAGACGGCAATGCAGCCGTTAATTGTGTTTTAAAATTATATGTCAATGTGGTATCCTTACCGGCATAAGGGTTAACCGGTTGTTCAAAAAAAGTAAGGGTAATTTCGGCCGAGTCGGAACATATCCCGTTTATCTCTTTCCACTTTAAGACGTGATTTCCATAGCTTGGGGCAATAATGGAAGCGTTTGCCAGGGTATCGGCAGGTGAAAACATAAAACCAGGAGCAGACCATTTTCTCTTGCCAATACTTGCTATTGCTTTTAACTGATAATTTAACCCACATAATTCTTCGCTAATCCCGGGATTAGCCTTAGGAACAGTAAATCCAACAAGGTTTACTACTCCGGGTTTTACAACAGCCAAACATCCCTTACTATCTGTTACAGAATAAATACTGATAGGCGACGACCTTTGAGGTTCGTAAACAAATTGCGAAGTGCCAATGTTTAAACCATTAATTGTAGTTTGTGCCGTACCATCCGAATAAACCACATTATATGGTGCATTACCACTGGAAAGGGTAAGTTTTAGAGGAATTTTATTCCCGAAACAAATTGTTGAGTCATAACTTTTTAAAGAGGCGACCGGAAGCGCATTAATCGCTATTTTGAAAGAATTACTGGAGTCGATACAACAATCGTTAAGACCTGATTTAACAATTCGTTTAAAATATAAATTAGAAGGAAGTATACCAGGGATAAGGTCTTTAGCACTTTCTCCTGCAATATTTCCCCATCCTGAAGTTCCCGAAATACTTTTTGTCCAGCTATACTTATAATCGCCTGGTTCGCCACCTGACATATTTCCACCGGTAATTATCTGAGCAGGCAGACCATTGCATACCTCCGGGTTTCCGTTAATGATATTTCCAGCCAACGATTTTAGAACAACCACTGTAATTCTATTGGATGTGTCCCTACAGCTACCCGAAACAACCGATCGGGTAAATAATGCTGTATCATTTAATGGGGGCGATTGGTAAGCCAATAAATTATTTGCCCCTGGAGCATCCGAAAAAGCACCACTGGTAGGTTTTCGCAACCATTTAATGGCATAAGTCGATCCATTCCCACCAGCTAAACCTCCACCACTGCTAACAATAGGTAAAGGAACAGAATTTTGGCAGATGGTTTGGTTCGCCGAAATAATGTTGTTTTTAATTTTAGGTTGAACAGTAATTTTAATATCAGCGCTTGTATCCTTGCAGCAATCGAGCAAACCCGACCGAACAATCCTCCTGAAATAGCGGGTAGTATTTAAGGTATCGTAGGAATAATTTTGCAGCCCTGTATTAGTAGAAAGCGAATCCCAAAGCACCGTATTTTTGCTTGATTCCCACTGGTATCTGAAATTATTGTCCCCGCCGGAAGGCAAACTCCCATTAAATGCATCGGGCTTAGTGGCTTCACAAATTGTTTGTGCCCCCGAAATTGTGTTTGATAATATTTTTGGAAGAACAACTATCTTAATATTTTTGCTGGTATCCTTACAGCAATCGCGTAATCCCGATAATACCAATCGACGGTAAAAAGTGGTTTGAGTAAGTGCTGGAGGATTTGAGAAATTACCCGTAGAAACGCCAGCTTTCACCCAAGCAAGAGAATCAGTGCTTCGTTGCCAAACATATTTGTAAACATTATCGCCACCTACAGGAGTATTTCCCACAAAAGCAACAGGTTTTGCATTATAGCATATAGTTTGTCGGGGGGCAATAATATTGTTGCTAATCAAAGGTAATACCTCCACTTTTACAGAGTCGTATGTGCTACAGTACAGAGATGTTACCTGACGACGGTAAAATTGGGTAATTGTATTGGATGTATTTAAAAGATCGACATTCGTTTCACCTGAAATTGGCAACCACGAACCGGCGAGCGTACGTTGAGCCCATAAGTAAGTAAATCCTCCTTTTCCTCCTGCCGGAGCCGAACCTCTGATTTTCAATGCAGGAGAACCATAGCAGATAATACTATCAGGGGCAAGGATATTATTTGTAATCTGAGGAAATACATTTACCGTAACAACCTTGCTGGTATCGGAAATTCCTGCAGAAGAAACCACCCTGCGGAAATGGGTAGTGTCGGTTAAAAAGCCCGGGGTATATTCTTTCAGATTATTAATACCGACAGCATCCGACCAGGCAGTGGCTCCCACGCGCGATTGCCATAAAAAAGCAAAATTGCCATCTCCTCCTTTAGGTTGAGTGGCAGTGAGCTTTTGTGGTTTTGTATTGTAACAGATATTCTGGTCTCCCTTTATAATATTAAACAGAAAACCAGTTAAGGGTAAATTTAGCTTATTTAAAGAATCTCCGGGAGTTCCGTTCGTAGAAGAAATATTTAAACACCCTGCACTTAACCCTGTTAGTCCTCCTGCTAATATTAAAGATGAAAAACTCAGATTTAAACCAGAATGCCAAACAAATCCACCACCGCCACCGCCACCTTGCCCGGTGCAATTACTGGGGGCAGTACTTCCTCCATTTCCTCCCTTGACACTTACATTCAAATTATTTTTAACTGAATCGATAGAAAGCAGAACCATACCTCCACCGCCACCACCGCCGGCTGAAGAGCCGTCACTCACCAAAGCAGCCACATCTTCTCCGTTTGCTTTAATAGAATATCCGTTGGTTTTCAGGTGAGGAGCCAATATTATAACTATCCCTCCTCCATTTCCTCCGGCAGAACCACTGGAAGCCGTTTTTTGGATTCCACTTCCGCCCCCTCCCCCTAAAAATAAACGCTTTTCGGAGTTTTGGAAAAACTGAAAATCAATAATTCCTCCCCAACCTCCCCAATTTGGATCAGGGTCTCCTGCACAACTTTCTTTTGCGCCATGACCTCCGCCTCCATAATTTCCACCACCGGCTCCTCCTGAAAACTGGCCAACCCCAGCACCGCCACCATTAGCAGCAGGATTGTTCCCCATCGCAAATGGATTGGTATTTGTAATTGCCCCTTCCCCTTTCTTACCGGAAGTACTATCGGGATGAATATTTAATATATTTAGGTAAAAAGGTTCTATCGAAGCTAAACAATTCCCGGGAGACGTGTATGGCAAACCTCCAATGAATCCTTTTCCGGAAACATCAATATCAGCGTTCAACTCCAATGTTCCATCAACAATCATAACCAGCACCCCCCCCGTCTGAGTAGCTTTATTCCAGGGGGCACAGGTGAGTAAATTTGTTACGTATGCGTTCCCATAAGAAGGGACCCGGATTAACTGAACCGATTCTAAAGCATCGTACGTATTTAAAAGCGGGGATGTGAATTCAATGCTTGAACCACCAATTTGATTGATAACAGTTATTTCATATTTTCCGGCATCCTTTTCAAATGCAACGGTATATGGATCATCTGGATTAAATACAAGCCCTTTTGCCTGAAAAATCATTACCGTATCTCCTGCTTTAAATCCGGTAGCAGTAGATACTGTTAAAGTTGTAGCACTACTAAACGCTGTAACCCTGGTGTAATGATTTACAATACCCGAAATGTTGGATTGTGCTAAAATATGTTCAGCATTGATACTTAAAAAAAATACAGAAAAATATAAAAGTAGATGTTTCAATACCGCGGTTTATATCATTAAGACAATAGCAAAATTAAAAATATTATTATAGAATCAAAATTATTACCGTCTTATAACAAAATGATAATGATCTTACATTTCAATTATAGGTGATTTAAGAATATAATTCTCGAAAACATAAAGGTAATTATTATCGAATGCTTTTTTTATCGGATAAATAAACAGGAAATTCCAAAATAAAAGAAGTGCCTTTCCCCGTTTCTGTTTTAAAAGTAATACTACCACCTAAGCCATCCATAATATTTTTAATAATGGCAAGACCCAGACCCATTCCACTGGATTTAGTAGTAAAATTTGGCCGGAATAGTTTATCTCTTAAAAGTTCCGGAATTCCTTTACCATTATCGGTTACCTGAACAATAGCTTTCCCCTTACTTACATGCAAACTAACTGTAATAACAGGACCTACCCCTCTTTCTACCGATTGTATAGCATTTTTGAACAAATTAATAAAAACCCTCGAAATTTGTTCTTTGTCGGCAAAAACCTCTACAGGTCTCGTTTGATTTAAATTAATAATGAAATCGGCTTCGTTGTTGGCAAATAAATTGATAACCGTATTAATTTTGTCTACAAGGTTAAAATTTTGGTTATGGGCTTGTGGCATTTTTGCAAAATTCGAAAATTCCGAGGCTATAGAGGAGAGATTGTCAATTTCCTCTATTAAAGTTTGAGAGATCCGTTCCAAATATTCATCAAATTTTTCAGACTTATCCTGGTGTGCTCTTAATAATTGCTGAACACTAAGTTTCATAGGAGTTAGCGGATTATTAATTTCATGGGCTATTTGCCGGGCCATTTCGCGCCAAGCCGATTCACGTTCACTTTTTGCAAGCAACTCAATGCTTTTCGCCAATTCTTTCACCATGCGGTTGTATTCCAAAACCAGACCGCCAATTTCATCTTCGCCACTATATTCGATGTTTTCGTAATGCTGCCCAAGTTTTATTTCACTGAATTTCTTTTGAATCAATCGCAAGGGCATTGTTATACGTCGTGAAATAATTATGGAAATCACAATTGAAATGAGCAGTAGAATTACATAAACATTAATAATTCCAACCACCAGGGTGGAAATATCGTGACGTAACTCCTCCTGCCTGGTAAAATATGGGATATTTAAATATGCAATTAATTCATTGTCATTATTTAACAAGGGTATGTAGCCCGAAAGGTAAACCAGTTTTCCAATATTCTCGTTATGAATGTACTGAGCCTTTTTATTTACCGCAAGCTCATTAAAAGCGCTCGGGTTTATTTTTGTTCCAATCAATCCCTTTTCAAACACTTCTGGTCGCGATGTAGCTACAAGGTTACCTATAGGATCGAATAAATTAATATCGGCATAAAAAACATCGGAAAATTTAGCCAGCAATTCATTCAAATTACTATAAGGATATTGCTGCCAGCCAGATGTAATTTTATCTTCGTGACCAATTTTTTGAGATACTTCTACATAAATCGACCGCATTTTTTCCTCCAGTGATTCTAAATGTCGGTTATTATACTGCCGAACACTAAAAAGAATAGTCCCGCCCCCAATCAATATAAGGGAAGAAAACAATACCGACATAATGGAATATTGAATTTTATTTTTAAAATCGGGCCGAAAAGCGCGTTGAATAAACGGCAAATTAGTAAATATGGTGACAAAGGTTATAACCAGGATATAAAAAAGAAATATCCATGAAAAGGCAATTAGAAATTCAAAAAAACCAACCTTAGGGTAGCTGATTACAATCAATCCGTTCTTTTCAGATCTGAATATCAGGTGATTAAATCCATTTAATTTTTTAGTTGAGAATTCCTCCTGAGAAGAATCTAAAATAAATTCTTTCGACGACAAATCGTAAGGAAAATAGCCAAATTTATTAATTAGCCTACCCTTAAAATATTTCGCGTACGAATAATCCCTATACTTCGACTTTTGAGCGATTTTCTTATCCAATAATAATTCAGGATATCCCAGTTCGTAGGAAATTACTTTTGAATCAAGTTCCAGATAAAGTGTAATTTGTTCATTAGAGTTTGGTTTGACAAAATTGAACCATCCTAAATAACTAACCCTACCATTTTGATTATCTAAATAATAGAAGGAAGAGGAAGGTAACTTTACCCCTCGCGAATGAACAAGTTCTTCGAAATATGTATTGCAGTGCCGATAATAATTATCTGGCGGAATAAAGTATAAGCTATCGGCAGAAAAGCAAGGTATTACCTGAAGTTTAAACTTTTCAAAATAACCATCAAAATAGGTATTTTCAAGGTAATTGGTTAAATCGAATTCAATTTCCGGACGGAATAGGGTATTAATAATTACTGTATCTTTTATAATTCTGGAACTGGATTCCTCCAAAAGGTATTCGGCTACAGGATCGTGTTGATTTGCAAGATTTGTTGCCAGCACCTTCGTTTCGTTTTTATTTTTTTGGAGGGTAAGAACAATCACTTTATCAACTGTATATAAGGCAAAAATAAAAACAAGGCCAATTACTCCGGTAAACTGGTGGGTTGTTTTTAGTGATAACCGAATATACCCAATTGCCAAAACAAGCAATAAAAGAGTAACATAGGATACTATCCCCAAGTGAAAAGATGTAGTCCATAAGGTTGCAATGACAGCAAGAGAAGAACAGAAATATATTATTGAAACCTCGTATAAATTAGAGCATTCAGAAAGGTACACCATACACTTATCCACAAAAAAAGCATATGCACAGAATAACAAAATAAAAACCATGTAACCGATAAAGCTATATGCATTTAGCATTAATACTTTTTGTGCTTCGAACGAAATGCTCGAATTGAGAACAATGTTATTAAAGAGGAAGTTGATAACTAAAAAAGCTACCGTAATTAATATTGAAATAATAGCCAAGAGAATAGTTCGGTAATACTTATTATCTATCCTAATTGCAGGAATCGAAATATGCTTATACAGCAAATAAGTTATAAAGAAAACAATCATGGCCCAAAGCAGTAAATCACCCAAAGAAGGCAATAACTGGGAAATAGCCATAAACTGGGGATTGAATAATTCTAGTTCATAAAAAATATCGGGGGTACGAAATGTGACAGATATCAGTTTCAAACAAATTAGCAGAACAGAAATAACGAGAATTGCATAATATCGTCGCTTTTTGTTTGATATTTGTCCGATAAACCCAAAAAGGAAAATGGCTAGTAGAATTAATCCGGCAAAATAGGAACAAACCGGAATATACAGCTGAAACCATGGATGTTTGCATGTATTATCGAAAACTAAGGAAAACAAATAGGTCCCACTGTTATTAAATATTGGGAATCCATCGGGAACCTGACGGCTCGAAATCTTAACAGTAGATGGAAAGCTAAAATCGCGCTGAAATTCATTTACCAGGTATTTATTTTCATAAAGATATACCTGTTTTATCTGCATCAGCCCCACAATTTTCCAGTCGCCAGCTTGCTTAATTTTAGGAGCAAACCATGCATTCCTTAGGTTAACATATATACTGTCGAGCCCAGAAAAAACAAATTTATTATTCAGCAGAACCGAGTTATCACTCCAAAAGACAAGAGAATCATTTTTGTAAATAAATATTCCATAGCCTTCTTTTTCGAGCAAACCATGAAATCTTCCTAGTTTAGTTTGGAGATCTATCGTTGAGTTCTTGTTTATTAATGCTTTTTCGATATACAACAAGTAATTTTCAATTTCCCGCTCTTTGTTGGAAAATATTTTTTGAAATTTATCAGAATAGGAGGTGTCAAAACGAGGAAAAAGAATATTCCAATCGGTTAACTTCCCAAATAGGAAAACCAAAATTGCAAAAACTAAATATCGATACTTAACTAAATGCTTCATTCTATATATGGTGGTATGGCTCTCCTTTAATTATTGTAAAAGCGCGGTACAACTGCTCCACAAAAAGTAAACGTATCAGCTGGTGCGAAAAAGTCATTTTCGAAAGCGATAATTTAAAATTTGCTTTTGCATATATTTCCTGCGAAAATCCATATGGCCCTCCTATAACAAAAACTATATTTTTAGTACTCTGAACAAAATGCTTTTCGATATAGGAAGCGAACTTTACCGATTCAAACTCAGTTCCATTTTCATCCAAAAGTATCAAAAAATCATCTTGCGTAAGTTTTTTAAGGATTATTTGTCCTTCTTCCTGCTTTTGCAATTCCCTATTTAAACCCTTTCTGCATTCTGCCGTGCAGATCAAAGAAAAAGCCGTATACCGCTGAATCCTTTTAAAATAAACATCAATTCCTTCCCGGATATACGATTCATTTGTTTTTCCAATACAAATAAGGCTGACCTTCATAGAAACTGTTTCTGATAAACGTAATGTTTTTTTAACTATCTTGCAAAGGTAATTTATGGTTTGATTTTTGTAAAACCATAGGGTAATCAAATATCAGCTAAAATGAATCTAAAAAAGACCATTTCAAGGTTCTTACTCTTATTATTTCTTATTACTGGTTTTTCACAAATACCTGCTAATGGGGATGTTCCTGATGGTATACCTGTTGCTTTTAAAGCCGGAAATGCCAAGGAATTGGCTAAGTTTTTCAACAGCACCATAGAATTGCGTTTCGCCGATAAAGAAGGAATTTATAGTAAATCGCAGGCAGAACAAATTCTAAAAGATTTTTTTATTAAAAACACTCCCAACGATTTCAGGTTATTGCATGAAGGCGGGAAAGAAGCATCGAAATATGCTATTGGAAACCTTTATACATCAAAGGGTACTTATCGGATAACCCTCGTTTTAAAAACAATAAATAACCAAGTAACCATACACCAACTTATTGTTGATGAAGATAATGTTTGAAGAAACACTTATTAACGACTTTATTGATCTGGCAATAAGGGAAGATATTGGCGACGGAGACCACACCTCATTGGCATGTATCCCAGAAAGCACTTTAGGAAAAGCAAAACTACTTGTAAAAGATCAGGGAATAATTGCCGGAATTGATATTGCCAAACGAATTTTTCATCGTTTCGACGCTAATCTCTCGATGCAGGTGATGATTGAAGATGGCAGCTCTGTGAAATATGGCGATATTGCTTTTTATGTGGAAGGGAAATCCTTATCCATTTTACAATGCGAGCGCCTTGTATTGAATGTTATGCAGCGAATGAGTGGAGTTGCCACCCAAACGAATGCCTATGTTAAACAATTAGAAGGTTTGAAAACCAAAATTCTTGATACCCGAAAAACTACCCCCGGGATGCGTATTCTCGATAAAATGGCCGTCAAACTGGGCGGTGGAGAAAACCACCGTATGGGATTATTTGACATGATACTTATTAAAGACAACCATATTGATTATGCCGGAGGAATTGAAAACGCTGTTAAATCGGTAAAAGCATATTTAAAAGCTAAAAATAAGAATCTGAAAATTGAGGTAGAAGCCCGGAGTTTGGCTGATATCAAAACTATTCTTAAATTAGGCGGAGTGCATCGTATCTTAATCGACAATTTCAATATCGAACAAACCCAACAAGCAGTGGAACTAATAAAAGGTCAATGCGAATCAGAATCTTCCGGTGGAATAACATTTCAAACCATCCGCGATTATGCTGCATGTGGAGTTGATTATATATCTGTTGGAGCACTGACTCACCAAATTAAAAGTCTGGATCTCAGTCTTAAGGCTATATAACATTAAAATTCATACCACAAATAGTACCGCTCAATTCACTTATTTTCCTTACTTTTGTTAAAAGCAAGAAGTTAATTTATATGCAAGATATTTCTCAATCACGAAAAGATTATACGTTAAAAGAATTAAACGAGTCGGACCTGCAATCGAATCCCATAATGCAATTCCGGTTCTGGTTGGATGAGGTTATGAAATCAAATTCTATGACCGAGCCTAATGCCATGACATTATCTACTGTTTCGTCCGAAGGCAAACCTTCATCTAGGATTGTCCTGCTAAAACACATTGCGGATAATGGATTCGATTTTTTCACCAATTACAACAGTAAAAAAGGGAAACAACTAGTGCAAAATAAACATGCCTGCCTTCTTTTTTTCTGGCCAACGCTCGAACGTCAAGTACGCATTGAAGGTAAGGTCGAAAAAATATCCTCAACAGAATCGGACGAATATTTTAATGCCCGACCATTTGAAAGTCAGGTTGGAGCCTGGGCATCTCCTCAAAGCGATGTTATTCCAAATAAAAATACTCTAAAAGATTGGTATAAAGAATTTGAAGATATATTTGAATCAAAAGAAATAACCCGACCTGCTCATTGGGGAGGATTTCGGTTAATACCGGAAGTAATCGAATTCTGGCAGGGAAGACCTAACCGTCTCCACGACCGGATTGAGTATATTGTAAACGGCGACGAATGGACGATGAGAAGACTTGCTCCTTAATCAATCAGATAATTTATTTCCTTTTTCAAATTCCAGTTTTCCGATCAAATTACCTGATTCATCGTAGGCTCTCCATGTGCCTTCTTTTTTATCGTCTTTGTATTCGCCTTTAAGCTTTAACTGCCCATTTTGGTAATATTCCCGATAATTTCCATCCTTAAACCCGGCCTTAACTTCAAACTCCACTTTTAATTGGCCATTCGGAAAAGTATCTTTATAGGTATTTAGCTTAAGGTCAATGGGGATAATTCCATCGGCATTTTTTACCCAATTCATAACCTCCAGACTTACATCACCAGCCGAAATAGAATCGGAGGCAGAAGAGTCTTTATTTTCAATAGTTCCCGGCTCATTAGTATTTTCATCATTATAATATGCATAAAAACGGGTACGGAAATAATCTCCGTCTTTATCCATCTGAAATCCAATAAATGGGAAGGACAATACGTTATCGCGTGTTTGCTGCAATTGCTGCCACGATGCAGGTTTTAAGGTCAATTTTAAATTTTCGAGCATATTGGCAGTATTCACCAACATCAGAGCATTCGATTTTCGGCCAAAGCGCGAATAAAAATCTGAAAAATAACGTTGCTTCTCCAGATACGTTTCATCAGCCTGCCCATCAATAATGACCTTAAGTACCTGTGGATGATTGCTCAATACCACATAATCACCAACTATTGTGTAATAAGGTGTTTCCAGCTTCTGAAATAATTTTCCCAGGAATACTTTGAAAAAGCCTTTTACAGAGAGATAACTAATATTGTATCCTTTGTAATCAACATCTTCTATTTTAACAGGCGTGCGGTTTTTTATTTTTTTGGCAATAAAAGCAAGATTTTCTTTGGCATCACTGGTATTCCTGGTTTTTAAAAATACAGCAAACTCATTATTTTTCCCCAGGCCCATTGGTGTTAGCTGAGCAATTGCAACTTCCTCGCCAATCCAATCGAGAAAATTTTCACGAACATTAATATCCAGAAATTTTTCGACCGTTGAAATTTCCTTTTGATAATTATCATAAGCATATGGAGTTTGCTTGAGCGACTCCTGCATATTATCAAAATAATCGGTAAACTTATTAAAACACAAGCTAACAGACGACGAAAATTTCAATGGCAAAACTTCCTCTATGGATGAATTTCCAGTACCCGAGTTTATTATAGCTTGAAGCGAAGAATGAATTGAATCGTTCAACATAGTCAGACCTTCGCAACTAACAGTTCCATCGGGTAAAAGATCGAATGCCAATCCGGTATACCGAAGGCTTTTGGTGAAGTTTTTGGTATTTTCATCTACAGTCACCAACATTCCTTTTAGGTAGCTGTTTAATTTTATGTAATTAATGTACAGTCTGAAAATTCCGGCACTGCTTGTTTTATCGGTTATTTCTGTAAAAAAAGGATCGGTGCCAAACGATTGAGAAGAGGGATTTTTAAGAGAATTTTCAAGCATTACTTTCGAAAACGACCCCACAAATAAGTTGTTCTGGAAATAGCAGTAAAATTTTTGTTGCGTGCTTTTCAGTTCAACCTCAAATAAATCGACAGCACCCAATTCCAGCTTTTTTACCTTCAGGGAAGAAGTGGAAAAATCGCTGACCAGGTCTTTTATCTTTAATAATTTCGAAATTCGGCGGAGGTCGATGATGTATGCCAGGTCATACTTACCATTATCTAGTATGTTAACTGAAACATATACTTTGCGGTGTCCTATAAACTCCGACAAATGACGGTTACTTTGAATAATGGTATCCATCATCCCCACCCCTTTTCCCAGTTTGGCAAAAATAGGTTGTCTTTTCAATTTGTTCCAAGCTTTGTTCGATGACAACTTCCCCCAGGCTTCGAAGAGGTTATTGGTTTCGGCAATAAAAACCGCATTGGGAGGAATAGCATCCAGCGGATTGGTTTTAGAATATGGACTCAGAAAATTCCATGCAAAAAAGCCAATTACTCCTATTATAAAGATGGCAAAAAACAATTTAATAAATTTCATATACATACAGTTTGAGAAAATCAAAATTAGAA
>JFJP01012333.1_pt1 | contig 12382 bp, 15 predicted proteins | sample 431651 | NCBI WGS metagenome assembly JFJP01 (sample SAMN02602958, study PRJNA72255) | Microbial mat metagenome, whole genome shotgun sequencing project. | biome: fresh water; feature: sink hole; material: water; isolation source: purple microbial (photo- and chemosynthetic) mats found in... | reverse complement strand
CAGGGCGATTCGTGGTTGTTCTTATTCGTCACCCTGTTGTACCCGGTTCTTGATGTTCTTGAAGGTGGTACTGCAATATGGCTGTCCGTCCTCTTTGGACGTGGACAATGGAGTCGTCCGTGGTGGGGCTTAATCCTATTTGCCATTACAGACGGCATCGACGCCTTCTACTGGAGTGGCGGATATGAATTAACGCCTGTTTTTATCCAGCAAACTCTTGATTTTGTCTCATTGATAATATACCCAGCGAGTTACATGGTCGCCGGGCTGACATTGCTTGCAAATTATTTCATACTACGTTACGGAATGGATAGTGGACTGCTAGGCTCCTCAAAAAAAAGCAGTCATAAAAATATTTAGAAACATGGATCCCCCTGAAACAAAAATCTGTATCTATGGTTTAGGTACAGATTTTTGTTTATCAGATCAAAAACTTGCCTGTGTGCGGAACTTGGCGTTAAATAACATGGCCCGCAAAAAAAATAAAACGGGACTGACTTTTCGGCCAGTCCCGTTTTATTTACAACTTACTGATTTGCATCTTATATTTTTTCACCGCGCGCCACCCCACCAGCATTTTTTCCTTTTCATCCCACAAGCGGAAGTATAGCGACTTCAAACTAGCCCTGAACGTCAACGGCTCAATCTGGAAGATCGGGTTTTCGTTGTGACATTCCTCAAGTTTGTAATTTGGAATCTTCGGGCTGAGATGGTGGATATGATGAAAACCGATATTGCCCGTGAACCATTGCAAGACCTTGGGAAGTTTATAGAATGAACTGCCGTCCATGCCAGCCTTGAAAAATTCCCAATTCTGGTGACGCTCCCAGTAGGTTGGCTCAAAATTATGCTGGACATAGAACAGCCACACGCCCGCGCCACAACCCATAAGTAAAATGGGAATTTCCACCAGCAAATAGGACTGCCAGCCGATGTGATAAACCGTCCAGCCGATGAAACCCAGCAGGGCAATATTTGTCCAGACAACACTATTCTTTTCGCGTTTGCCGGCGCTTTTATCCCAAAAGCGATGGGCAAAGACAAACACAATCAGCGCGCCAATGGTAAACAAGATGAATGGGCTTCGCATGACACGATAACCAAATTTTTTATACCAGGGCGCGGCAAGGTATTCAGCCACGGTCATGGTATAAACATCGCCCGTGCCACGGCGATCAAGATCTCCGGCGGTAGCGTGATGAATTGCGTGTGAATGTTTCCAAGCGTAGTAGGGAGTCCAAACCGCCAAACCAAGCAACAATCCCAGGCGGTTATTGGCAAGCGGAGTTTTGAAGAATGAGCCGTGCGTGCAATCATGGAAGATAATAAACATCCGCACCATGAATCCAGCCGCGGGGATGGTGAGCAAAAGCGTCAGCCAGTATCCAACTTCAAGACTGCGGTATGCAAGATACCACAGCACAAAAAATGGAATTACCGAATTGAACACCTGCCACAAACTGCGCCATGTTTCGGGGAAGGCATATTTTGAAACAATGGACTGCCACTTTATTTTTCCGATACTCATGTTAATCTCCTTTTCAATAAAACAGCCTGGAGCTCAAGCCGTTGGCTTTATTTCACTTTAATCATACTCTGATATTCCAAATATGCAGTCACCCCATTGATCCAATTTTGCAGGCCATCAATGCGAATGCTGGGTTCGTCGCAACTGCTGAAAATTCCGCCCTCAAATTTTTTTATCACTTCGTTGGAAATATCCCAGTTGCAATTATTATCTGGAAGTTGCCGCGCTTGCACGAAAGTAATAAATGTGCGGATTTCAGGTTCGAGCCATGTATGGCTTGATCTTGAAAGATAGAAAGCCTGCGCCAGCGACGCAAGCGCCTCAACTTTTGTAGCAGTGGAAATACTGGTATTTGTAGGGTTAAGCGAGCGGACTTCTCCCGCGATGACCGTCTTTGCGATCTGATCAGCGAAGGACTTATCTTCCTGGGTCAATGAATCCAAACGCGCCAGGCGGCTTAGGGCAACTCCGTGCCAGTGGTCTTCGGTGACTGGCTGGGAGATCATAAAGGCATTTACTTCACGCGCCTGCTTCAGCCAAAATTCGTTGCCGGTCATCTCGTACAAATCTGTCAGCGCCAGCAAACTTTCAGCGGAAGCAAAAGTCATGTAAAAATCGGGGTCTACTGTGCCGCCAAAGTATGGATCAAAAGCGTGATAAAACCCACCCTCAGGCTTACGCATGGAGACAATAAAGTAGCCAAGTTCAACCGCGGTATTAAACAAATTTCGCTCTTGCAGAAAAAAATCACCTGTGGCTTGCCAGCGTTTGTAGATCACATCCACTGTCAGCGCCGCGCCGCTCAATTGACAATTTCCCTCGGTGTAAAAACACGTTCCCCTAAAATTTTCAGGGTCGCTTACCAGCAATTCAAGATAATGATCAAGAGCCAGGTCGCCCGCGTTGCAATATTTCAAGTCGGCGGATACCCTGCATACGGTAAAAAGCGAACCCGTCCCCGCCATTAAGCGAACATGCGAAGGCGAGTAGGTTCTCTCTCCGCTCATAAAATCAACCTGGTAGGAAAGTTCGCCGTTTGGAAGTTGCTGTCGCACAAGATAATCACCAGCGGCGATGATTGAATCTTTAAGCGCGCCATCTGCAATTGGAATTATTTCGGGGTTTCGCGTGGGCGGCGGCAATGTAGAAACGGGGGAAGCCGCCGCAGTGACAACAATTGGGGCTTCGGGCGATTGCTTATTCACAACAAAAAATAATATCCCCGCCAGCACAAGTAAAAAAACTGCGGCAAAGATACTATTTTTACGAATTGAAGACATCGCTTGCCCTGCTTACGCGATCATTTAACTCATGGAAAGATAAATCAGCCAAAGACGAAACGGTAATGTCGCCAGCCACGCCCATTTTTGCCGTCAACGGATTTGGAACCGCCACCACAAATATTTCTGCGCGGCGCGCTGCCGCGACACCGTTGAGAGAATCTTCAAAGACCACAGCCGCATCCTGCTTCACGTTGAGATATTCCAGAGCCTTCAAGAAAATATCAGGGTTGGGCTTTGTCCGTCCGGGCGGCACATCATCCTGACAGATGATGCGGTCGAAATAATCAAAGATGCCAAGCCTTCTGGCGTGCGAATCGACCCACGAGTGTGGAGAACTGGAGCCAATGGCAACCTGCAATCCATTTTGCTTTGCCTGTTCGATCATGGAAACGACGCCGGGCATAATGGAACTGGCATGGATAATCGCGTCAGATTCTCTTCGGTAGCGAACTCTCAAAGAAACAGCATCCAGCCGTCCCTGCGCAAGATGCGCGAGATGTTCCGCCGGGTCAAAGGTCGAGATGCCGTATCCACCAACCGTTTTTTCCCATTCGTCAACCGGCAGGTGAAATCCATATTCCTTGTAAATGGATTGCCACACTATAACTTCGGGCGTTTCTGTATCCAGAATCAGCCCGTCAAAATCAAAGATAAGCGCTTTTAACATTATGGAAACCGCCTCACAAACGCAGCAACCGCTTCCCACATTTTAATATCGCCTTTGGCTGCCGGTAAAATATTTTCAACCACATTCGCGAGCGAAGGTTTCATCAACCTATACTCGCGCAACGCATCTCTAAGCGTATTGAAAAAACGCGTGTGATCCATCCACCCATAGATACTACAGGAAACCGAAATAAAATTTTCGCCGCGCTTAAGTGTGACGCGCACACTTGAACCATACTCTTCATCGCGCAGAATTATGCCGCCTTCCGCACCCACCTTGCCAATACTTCGACCACCATCATAAGCAAGCCAATCACTCATCCAAATCCATCCTGCTGATGCGCGAAGGTTGAGCATGAACATTTGCAGGCACAGTCCTTGCCAATTGTCCTTCCTTTATCAATCGCGCCAGGTGCTTCACCATCACCGCTTGACGCGGCGAAGCCTGTGCGCCGAGGTCTTCCAATGCAGGCTCAAGCCAGGTTTGATACGAACGTACATTTAAATAAACGCGCCGGCCGCCGCGATCTGGCAGGCTTGAAACAAGCGCGGCAATTTTTTCGCTGACGTTATGTTCGTCGGGGTGAATGAGGGGCGTCAGCACAATGCCATATATGCCAGAGGTGACACTCGCATAACATTTCATGTTTTCAGAATGAACAAACCCAATCGCGCGATTCGGGGCAGGTTCCACCGGATGTAACAGCGGCGGAACGATTTGATAATGCAGGCTTTGCACCGCAGGCAGATCAACCGACTGCGCGCGCCGCCAACCTACACTGGAAGTTGATTCAGTTTTCCCAAGCAGACTCACATCCCATAGTTTTTGCCAGGCATAAACCGAGAAGCCTGCCATTCTCAGCGCGGGAAAGACATCACTCGACTCATCCACTTCCGCCATCACGTGAAATGCTTGCCATTCGCCCGCCTGCATGGCAAGGTGTTCAATCAACGCGGGCAACTGCCGATCATCCAAACGCGAGGACGGCGCCAGGTACAACAACTTTGCAAATGTATCTCCGCGTGAATGAATGACGCCGCCCAACAAAACAGATTCGCCGCCATTGGCAATTGCCGCATACAAATGCCGCGCAGGGTTAATGTACGCCAGCAATCCCATCGCCCCCAGCGGATGTCCACGCGTGAGGGCGCGCGCGCTATCGAGGGTTAATACATCATTTCGATAACGTGTGATGATGGGAATATCAAGGAGGTCAAGCGGGCGGATGGTCATATTGTGAAAAGTCCCTAAAGGTTTTGATAATTGATCAAAACAACAATTTAAAAAGAAACCTTTAGGGACTCGTGTTAACTTGCCAAAGAAATAAAATACTCGTGAAAGCGCGTGTCGCTGGTCAATTCAGGGTGGAATGATGTGGCAAGCAAATGCCCTTCCTGCGCCGCAACAATGCGGCCATCTTCGAGCGCAGAAAGTACCTGTGCATTTCCATGCACAGACTCAATCAATGGCGCGCGGATAAAAACTGCATGATACGCATGTTCAGTGCCGGTGGATTTCATCAACTCATCAATTTCTAGATCCGTCTCAAACGAATCCACCTGACGCCCAAAGGCATTACGCTGGACTTTAATATCCATCAAACCAAGCAGGGGCTGCTCAGACTTTGCATCCTTCGAAAGAAAGATTGCGCCCGCGCAAGTTCCCCAAATGGCATGAGATTTACCAAATAGACGCAATGGATCCATTAAACCATACGCGACCGCAAGTTTGCCAATGGTCGTGGATTCGCCGCCAGGGATGATCAGCCCGTCCAAACCATCGAGATGCTTTGGCAAACGGACTTCAACCGCATCCACGCCAAGTTTTTTGAGCATGGAGATATGTTCTGAAAAATCGCCTTGCAAGGCGAGGACGCCAATCTTCATAGTTTTTGCAACCAAAAATCTGTAATTGGTAAATAGTAATTCGTTTTGAAAGTCATTGAACACTATTTACCAATTACTAATCACTGCTCTTACCAACCCCGCCCCGCCATCTTCTCGCCTTCAGGCATCTGCGCGGTATTGCGTCCCACCATCGCCTCGCCGAGATTCTTGCTTACCTCCACAAGAACGGATGCGTCTTGATAAAAGGTCACAGATTTAACAATAGCCGCCGCGCGTTTGGCAGGGTCGCCGCTCTTGAAGATACCCGAGCCAACGAACACGCCATCCACACCGAGCTGCATCATCAACGCCGCGTCAGCAGGAGTCGCAACTCCGCCCGCCGCAAAATTTACAACGGGCATACGTCCGAGTTCCTTTGTCTCTTTAATAAGTTCATACGGCGCACCATTGTTTTTGGCGAAAGCCATCAACTCTTCATCACCCATTGTTTTCAATTGGCGAATGGCGCCCATCACCGCGCGCGCATGACGGACCGCCTCGACCACATCGCCTGTGCCTGCCTCGCCCTTCGTGCGGATCATCGCCGCGCCTTCGCCAATGCGGCGCAAGGCTTCACCAATATTGCGGCATCCGCAAACGAACGGCACTTTGAAGTTGTGCTTCAAAATATGATGTTCTTCATCAGCCGGGGTCAGCACTTCAGACTCATCAATATAATCCACGCCAAGCGATTCTAAAATTTGCGCTTCCACGAAATGACCAATGCGGCACTTCGCCATCACAGGAATGCTAACCGCATCCATGATTTTCAAAATCATATCGGGGTCAGACATGCGCGCCACGCCGCCATCCGCGCGGATATCCGCAGGGACGCGCTCCAAAGCCATCACCGCACACGCGCCCGCTTCTTCTGCGATACGAGCCTGCTCGGCATTCACCACATCCATGATGACGCCGCCTTTTAACATTTGGGCTAAACCCTTCTTCTCAGTCCATGTACCAGTTTTTGATTCCATTTTATCTACTCCTTCATAATCTGTTTCATACAGATAATTGAAAATTATATGTAATCTTAATTCTACCACGCCAAAAATGACTGGGTTATTTCGGCTTATAGCGCTTTACTTTGAGCCCGAATGTCTTTTTAATTCAGCGTCCAGTTCGCCACGTATCATTTTAAAATACATCAACATGTCGCCCAATCCTGCCCATATTGGATAACGAAACGTTGCCGGGATGTTTTTTTCAACAAAAAAATGTCCAATCCAGGCAATGCCGTATGAAGATACAATGGCAAATACGCATATTTTCCAGTTCAGATTAATTACAGATACGATCAGCCAGAAAAACAGATTTGTATTTCCGATAAAATGCAGCCAGCGCGTTCCCCTTTTACTGTGCTGGGATAGGTAATAAGGCCAAAATTCCGAAAATGATTGAAAATCCTGTGTTTTCATTTTATCCATCCATGATGCTTGCCATGATTTACGTTGTTTTTCTTATATTGCTTATCGTTTTTCTATCATCCAACGCGCTATTCTATCTGATTTACGTTCCTGCGAACACAAAAAATACGCGGGACCTTGTAAAACAGAAATTCATCAACCTGATAATTTGGGTGGCTGATATTTTATCTGTATTGCGGCTTCCATTCGCAGTCATTCCGTATTTGGTAAAGGTAATCTTTTATTTGGCGCTGCGAAAAAATTTCAAGGTTGTATGGGCGTCCAATATCAGCCAATCCATACGCATCATGGGGGATTTTTTCAATTTAGGTATTTCGTTTTTATTTTGGTATTGCCTGATGCCAGAACGGTTATTAACCTTTCTTGTGTTTGCAGCACTGGCGGAAATTATCCGTCTGGTCTTGGAAAAAGGCTTTATCATTTTTAGCGTTTTTTGGCAACATTTGCCTTTAGAAGACATTTCCAAACGACTGTTGATATTGGGAATGAAAAGCGAATGGCTATTATATTATTCCCGTCCATTAAGTGAAAAAACAAAGTTTATTCAAAATACGATTTCATATTTTGCTCAAGACGAACCGCGATTCCGTTATTTCTCACGATTTAAAATATTAGACAGTTCTGACAATCTTCGCATGGGTCATGTGCGGGAGATCGCAAACGGAAACGTGTTTATCCACAAAATATGGGTCAATGACCCCTGGTTGTCCTTGGGAATCTGCACCCGCAGAACCCCGTGGATATTCGATCCAAGGTACCTGCCGCGTCCATTTTATTATCGCAGTCAAGCAAATCGTTTAATGACAGAATTCGTAATGGAGTATTCGGCGGTATTTCCTCCGTTTTCTTTTTATCAATTTGGACATGAAATAAAATCAGCAAGGTTTGAACTATTTTTCAAATTAGCACGAAGGTTTGGCGTGGAACTTGAACAATATGTTCAAAAGGATGGATCTTATTTTTTCGACCCATTAATTATCAACATCGGCTACGTAATGGGATTTGAAAACAAAAAAAATGACACCACTATTCAAAATGATTCTGTCGCAATATTTGAAACAACAAACAAGATCGATCAAGGTCAAAAAGCAACTCCAGCCATGGTCGCTGAGGAATATTCATATCCGTTAATATACGTGGAAGAAGTGCTATGGCAAAAAATCGAGTCAGCCAAAGCGGTCAATCTACAAAAAAACTATTGATCGCTTTGGCTGACTCGACGGGGCGCTCCCAATGTGGATAATGTCCCGTATTTTGTAAACAGGTGGATAGTATGTCCGGTCTATAACCGGTAACCACATCAAGAACTTCTGGCGTAGCGACGGGGTCACTCATACCCCACACCGCTCCCAATTTCGCCCGATGTGACTTAAGTGTATTCAGCCAAACATCCTGATACATCCAACGCTCACGCATATATTGCAGTAGTAAATGGTAATTTAGCGGGCCATCGTTATAAGAAATAAGAGACCAGAATGCATCAATTTCATCAGGAGCAAGTGTAACGTAAAATACCTTGTCAAAAAAACGCTTCAAAGCGGATTTATTAAATAACCTGAGATAACTAAGCCAGGGTCCAATGCCGCGATTTAGCGTCAACTTCTGTGGGATAAGCATGGACCAATCTGTAAATGGAATACTCCAAACGCTGCCGTTTAATAACATTAGTTTTGATATGTTTACATGCGATCGTGTGAGCAAATCCAACGCCACAGAATCTCCAATATCATGAGCCAGAATGTTAATCTCTTTTAGGTGAAAATATTCTGCGACAAACTCCGCAATATCTGCGAACTCAAGCAGGGAATAGGGATATTTCTGAGGCTTATCTGAAAAGCCATATCCCAAAAAATCAAATAGGATTAATTCAAATTGAGATGAGAAATGAGGAATCATTCGTGAGTAATCGAAGCTGGATGTTGGAAATGCATGCAGACATAAAAGTTTGATCGGTCCATTTCCAAGACGCACGACAAATATTTTTCTGCCATTGCAATCAAGCCAATCGCCTCGATTTTTCCATCCTAAAGTCTCGCGAGAAAGTTTCATAAAAAAGTATTTTTTACCGTACAAGATCATTTTTGGATGTTGAAAAACTTTGCTAATAAAAAGAAGAAAAATCTGCGCGCGAAGCGATCTGCATCCCGATTCTAAAAATATACGGCAGAGAATTTTATTTTATCGGAAGTTTATATGACAAAAAAGATGATTATCACAATGATACAATAATATTGAAAAGTAAGGCGCACAAAATATATGTAGTTTGCCCCTCTAAATTTGTCTACACAACTAAGGATGAGTAAAAAGATCCATTCACTCACAACTTAAACGGAGGCTCCATGTTTTTAGAAAACCTAAAAAACATTTTAAGTCTTTCCCACAACGAAACAAGATTACAACGGATAGCCGACATCATCTTTGGGATTATCGCGCCTATCTTGTGCATCTACTTTGACCCGATAGTCTTTCGTGGCGCGAACTCTTGTGCAAACGGAGATTTATATCTCAACAAACAAGCGACATTTGCTTATACAGCAATAGGGTTAGGTATATTCGCTTTAATCGTATGGCTTTCAGTGGAAAGTTCCGCCAAAAAGATATCGGCATTTTTTGCGGGCATATTTTTTATTGGATTTATATTTTCCACCTTATTGGGACTAAGAATTCTTCCATTTAGTTTATTGGGACTGATCGTTTGTTTTGGAGTCATTGGATTTATACCTTTTCTAACAGCCTTGGTATATTGGAGGAACGGTATTAAAGCATTTCGATGGGCACAGAAATCAAAATCGTATCATTGGTCTATAAAAGTCGCTCTTGCCATACTTGGCATAGTGATCGTACTTGGAATACCAGCCTGGGCACAGCAACGATATCCACCAATTATTCCGACAAACAACTGCTCCAATGTATAAAATTACGCGTAAATTATTCAACGCTCAGTTGATATATTTACTCCTTATTTTTACCGCACTTTTGGCATGTGGACCAATATATCAATCCGTTGCCATGCGCTATGATTTGCAACATATTTCCATGTCCGGAAAACTTATTGATCTCGGAGGGTACAGACTACATTTATATTGCATTGGTCAAAGGATAAACAGCAATCCAATAGTTATATTAGAAGGTGGAATTGGAGCTCCGTCATTAATGTGGGACTTGGTACAGTCTAGTGTTGCTGAAGAAATGCGGGTTTGCAGTTACGATCGAGCAGGTTATGGTTGGAGCGATCCCAGCCCAACATCGCGTACGGCAAATCAAATAGCCAGTGAACTTCACAACTTACTTCAGCAAGCGGGAGAAGAACCGCCTTACATACTAATAGGACATTCCTTTGGCGGCATTGTCGTCCGTATATATGCCGCTGAATATCCTACCGACGTTTCAGGCATAATCCTGGCAGACGCACGACACGAAGATTTCTTTGAGCGTATGCCCCCTGAATACCTTGTGCTTGACAAAAAAAATTTACAGCATGCAAAACAACTCAAACTAACAACTCCGCTTGGGATTACGCGCTTCGCCGGGATGACAGGAAGCCTGGACGCCTTTGAAGCATATTTATCGCCATTGCAAAACGATATCGAACGTGAAGCCTGGTCGCTCATGATTTACAACCCGAAACACTGGTCAACCGCCGTAGCAGAACGGGAATCCATTGAAGAGAGTTATCGGCAAGTTAAGTTAACATCTCTGCCGCAAGATTTGCCGCTCGTTGTACTCACCGCAGAAAATGGTATTGAAGCCTGGAATTCTTCAGAAAGCCCAATTAACGACAAAGCCAAAGCGACATGGATGCAAATGCAAAGAGAGTTGTCTCAGTTATCCTCGCAAAGTCAATGGATCATCATCAAGAACAGTGGTCACTATATTTACTTTGACCAACCCGATGCGATTATTAATGCCGCGCTGTCACTGCTGGAAAGATGAATAACCAAATCAAATGCGATAAAAATTATTTACATAAATTGATCAGAATTGTTTCACGTGAAACAAAACACAGGAGAAAGAATGAGCACAAAAAGCACGATCATCACATCCGCCATATTGATTACCATTGCCATTGCCGCAGGCGTATTATTATGGAATCAACTTCCAGCTCAAATGGCATCACACTGGGATATCAACAATCAGGTAAACGGCTACATGCCCAAATTCTGGGGAGTGTTCCTCATGCCGCTCATCACATCTGGAATGTTGATTCTGTTCCTGGTCGTTCCGGGCATGGATCCACTCAAGGCAAACATTGCGCAATTCCGCGAGAGTTTCAACCTCTTCATCGTACTGATCATCACCTTCATGCTTTACATCCACGGGCTGACATTGGCATGGAGTCTCGGATTTACAAACTTCAAGATGAGCACAGCAATGCTGCCATTCATGGGCGTACTATTTATAGCCATCGGCTTCATATTGAAAAAGGCGAAGCGCAACTTCTTCATTGGCATCCGTACCCCGTGGACTTTATCCAGCGACAGCGTCTGGGACAAAACACATCAACTCGGCTCAGTCTTGTTCATGGCGTCAGGCGTACTGGCAGTCATCGGCGGTTTCTTCGGCGGCATGGTTGCGTTCTGGATGATGTTCATTCCGCTGATTGGATCGAGTTTATTGCTCGTGATCTATTCGTATGTATTGTATCGCGCCGAAACCAAAGCATAACTGTTTCACGTGAAACAGTAAAAAACGCAAAAAAACTGCCTCTGTAGTGGCTTCTGTTAAAAGTAGCCTGCAAGTTTCCGCCAATGTAGAGAGTAATAAAAACGATTGAAAAGACCAAATAATGGGTTTATCGCTTTCAAAACGGTTTTATTCAATGCCACTACAGAGTTAGAAGAAAAGAAAAAAATGGAAGAAAATCTTTGGCGTAGTTTCTGGGAATCGCATTTCTAATTTCATGACCGCTATTTTCAAGCAATTGATAACTCAGGGAGAATCGGCGATTGCCATGTGGGGTCCAGGTATCGCGGCGATCATCACAACTGCGTTCGTCATGAAACAGCCATTCAAAAACCTGCGCCTGAACACGCTTGGCGCAAAACACTTTTATCTGTGGGTCATGGCTTCTGCCAATCGGATTACTGTCATCGGATGATTGCTCACTTTTCTTTTGGGGATGGCTAAACTGGATCTGAATTTTACGATGATGCGCGATGCAATGGCTTCTGCATTTTTGCGTTCGGCGAAGAACGAGCTGGTGCGGATTTTTACTTCCGTATCCTTATGTAGATTGGACAATGGAAGGCAACCCTGATCAGCGGAATTATTTGGGATCTGCGGCAAACACCAGCGGTTGCACATGGTTCCATAAATGCTGTTACTGGGTTACCCTTGATATTTTTTTAACCTGGATTCAACATGGCTTTGAGCGGAACAGTCGCAACTCCAGTTGCATGGATCGGAATGGTGTTGTTCATTGTCTGGCTTATGTGGACAAAGAAACTTCCTATGCAAGAGCAAATCAATGATCAACAGGCGATTCAGCAATAAGAATAAACGCAGTACCGCATAACTTGCTATTTGATTATCGTTTGTCCCCAAACCTTAGCCGCGAATTCCGCAAATTCACGCGAATTGAACTAAAAAAT
>JFJP01012332.1_pt1 | contig 12383 bp, 12 predicted proteins | sample 431651 | NCBI WGS metagenome assembly JFJP01 (sample SAMN02602958, study PRJNA72255) | Microbial mat metagenome, whole genome shotgun sequencing project. | biome: fresh water; feature: sink hole; material: water; isolation source: purple microbial (photo- and chemosynthetic) mats found in... | reverse complement strand
AGTCACACCGTTCGCCCTGGCGGACCTGGGCGATGGTGATAACAATCACCTATTGTGCTTGGATGCGGCTGGAACTCCAGTTGCAGTTTCGTTCCCGGCCGGGTATCTGGTTGACCCTAACCATGATTTGAACCCGGATACTTCTGTCATTGTGCTTTCACTAATGGAAAAATAATTATCAATCTCCTTACTTATCTTCATTACTTTTTTTGTTGGCTTGTACTCAGTTTTCTTATTATGGTATGGCGGCAAAAGCAAGCCACTGACCACCATCGAAGTGGATACGCTGAAGATGGCGGTCGAGATCGCGGGGGATTTGCTGTTCTCGTTTTCATCATGATAGTGGTTATCTATTTGCTATAAGTGGCATTCAGGCTTAATTGAAAAGTCCCCGATGCTAAACATCAGGGACAAATCCTTCAACCAACTTACTCTTCTGCATCCGCTTCAACTTTTTGATCGCGAGTTCCCGCTTCATTGCATTCGTTCGATCTGGCAGCGATTCCAGATAAACCAATTTCACGGGGCGGCGAACGCTGGTGTATTTTGCGCCAATTCCTTTATTATGCTGTTTGACCCGTCTCTCTGGATCCGTGGTCCAGCCGGTGTAATAGGTCCCATCTGAACATTCGACGATGTAGCAATAGCAGGTCATTTCTTTTCTTTTATAGACCTGCCTATGATGGAACCGAACAATCTTTCCTTGAGCGGCATTTTTTCGATGGGGGGAGTCTTCTTATCCTCCCAGTTTGCAGAGAAGCGGTCGCTGATCCACTCCTCGCGGCTTTTATGGGCAGATTGGAAATGAGTCTTGACAGCTTCTTCGTTGCCGTCTTCTATAGAGTCACGCAATTCAGCCAGAGATAGGATCATTGTGTTAAGAACGCGCGTTATGTTTTCACGATTATGCAGGGATAACACCCGCAATGTTTCCGGGTCATCCGGCATGGAAGTTGTGGCGTGATAGGCGCGCTCCGCCACTTTGCGGGTTTCCGGCCAGCCCGGCTGTGCCACGGTCGCATTCAACAAAGCCGTTGATACCAGTTGCGGCAGGAGATATGCGGATGCCATCAAGCCGTCCGATTCAAGAATATCGGCGATCATGATATTTGCGCCGGTCAGGCCGACAAAGTTTGTCACCAGATCCACGGCTTCGCCCGGCGTGCCGTATGGCGCATCCACCAGGAAAATGCTGTTTTTGAAAAGATCAGCTTTGGCTGAGTCCAGACCCGTTCCTGATTCCTGTATAAATTCAGCCGCGATGGTCGGAACAATGCCCACATAGTAACAGCCTTGCGGGAGAATTTCCCTAGCCCAATTCGCGACCCCGGATTTGATCGGCGAAGTATCGACAACCACAGTCCCAGGCTTGAGGTCTGGAGCGATGAATTCCAATGTTTCGCGGATTTGGTGCACAGGCAATGCAAGTAATACCAATTTCGCATCCATCACCGCTTTGGGAAGATTATGCTCGGTCTTATCCACCGCGCCTTTTTGCTGCGCTGCTCGCTCGACCGAAAATTCCTTATCGTGCCCCACCACAAAAACGATGTCCTTGTGGGCGGAAAGCGCCAACCCGATGGAAGCTCCAACTTGACCAAGACCAATAATTGTAATTTGAACAGGCATGTTACCCTCGCAAGAGTTTGATGACGCGATTATACTGCCAATACCTCCGCTTTAAACGCCAAGAACCGCGGACGCCGACCGCGGTTCTCTTTGAAAGGAGGAGAAGAGAAATCACCTTACAAAGGTAAATTTATCATGGTTGTCTTATTTGTACTTGACGAAAAACCTACGATTACCCTACGATTGTTAGACAATTAACAAGAATGCAAATTTCTCAACCCAATTTTTCTTGTGGAGGACTACAAAATGGCATTCCCTTCCCGCAAAATTTATCTTGGTGAATTGAATCATACCGCTCTGGGAGATTTCCGCCTCGCAGTCTCCGACCTGGGGCTGGTCGCCGTTGAATGGGCAGACTCTCAGCCCAAACTGGATGCGTACTTGCGCCGCTTCAAAAGTGCCGTTGAATCAAATCAGTCAAAGATAAAACCCTACGCAAAAGAATTAACCGAATATCTAAAAGGCAAACGGAGGGAATTCTCCTTCCCAATCGATTGGCTAAGTTTGCGCCCGTTTCAACAAAAAACATTGAAGGTTGTTTTTGAAATTCCTTATGGGGAAATTACCACATACGCGGATATTGCCGTCAAGATCGGGCGTCCGCACGCCTACCGCGCCGTCGGCCGCGCCAACGCGACCAACCCCATGCCAATCGTAATCCCCTGTCACCGCGTGATCGGCAAGGATGGAAAACTGCACGGGTATGGCGGCGGAGATGGATTGCCCACCAAGGAGTGGCTGCTTAAATTTGAAGGGGCAGTGATCGCATAACTTTACAAGCCCGGCGTATATTTCTGTTCCCACTCTGCAATGGCGGCGCGGATCTCAACCTTTATTTCCTGGTCTGGCACATCATCCACCGTGGAGTATTTTTGCAAGCCCACATAAACCTCCACGCCGCCCTGAAATGATTCTTGTAAACGAATACCGCTCTTCGCAAATTTGGTATTCGTTAATCGTGTTTGCAAAACAGAGTCGATCTGACCAACAATGCTTAGGGTCGAGAGGTTCTTTTCTTCCGGTTTGATCACGGGGGATAGAATGGGACGCGAGGCTGGCTCCTTGACTGCCACAGGCTCGGGCGGACGCGAAACGCTGACCGGCGTCTTGTCGTTTTCCAGCCACGGACGAAAGACCGAGATCAGCTCGATCAGGCGTTTCTTCTTATCAGCGGATAATACTTCCGGAAGCAAGACCCCGTCCATTTCCACAGTGACGCGGTTGTTGATCCTTTTCAATCTTAATAACCCGGGATCATCCAGCGGAGCGGGGGCTATGCGCGATTCAAGCGAAAGTTTTTGATCCGCCTGCGCGATCTTCTTCTCGGCTTCTTCAAGCTTGATCTGCGCCTTTTGTTCGGCTGCTTTTATTTTTTGCGAAGTGCGGAGATTGGAATCAAGAAATCCAATCCCCCATCCCACGATCACTGCGATCACAACGTATAGGATTGTCATAGCTCACCTCATGTTCTGGCAGGTTGGACAAATATGTGTACCGCGCTGTCCGACGGTCAATTTTTGTATGATCGTACCGCAAACGGGACAGGCTTCGCCGTCACGGCCATACACTCGAAAATGATTTTGAAACTCACCGCCGCGATAGACCCAGTCGATACTGGCGCCGTTGCGGCGGATACCTTCCCTAAGAACAGCGCGGATCGCTTTGTGCAGCGCGGCGGCTTGTTCCCGCGTAACAGTATTCGATACTGCCAGCGGATGCAGTTTGGCGATGTGCAAACATTCATCGGTATAAATATTTCCGAGGCCGGCGATGAAGGTCTGGTCGAGCAGTAAAGGTTTGAGCTGACGTCTGCGGTTGCTTAAATTCTCAAAGAGCCATTGAGCAGTAAAGTCTTTTCCAAGTGGTTCGGGTCCAAGTTTTCCGAGAACGGTCTCAGGCTTGTCTGTCAGCCACACGCGCCCGAACTTGCGGGTATCGTTGAACGCCAGAGAAGTATGGTCTGAAAGGTGAAGCAGGATGCGGTCATGCTTTTCCGCCTTGATTTTACCTTCCCGTATCGCCAAATCCCCGCTCATGCGCAAATGTATTAAGAGATTGTAAAGTCCCAGATCAAGAATGAGATATTTTGCGCGGCGCGATACACCCAATATTTTTTGTCCCGCCACCTGCTTTTTGAATTGATTCTTTGACGGTACGGCCAGCGTGCGTGCCCAGCGGACATCAGCGGAAAGGATCGTTTTTCCGATGAGTTGCGTCTTGAGCGCGCGGGCAAAGGTTTCAACTTCAGGCAGTTCAGGCATCTTTTCACTAAACGTTCCAACAGGGAACGCTATTCGTTGAACATCTCTCCCACCGAACGCCCCTCATGTGCGCGCTTGATCACCTCTCCCAACAGCGGTGCAACAGAGAGTACGGTCAGGCGGCCCTCCAGCGCCTTGAATTTATCCGCTGTGAGCGGTGTGGAATCGGTGGTGACAATATGTTTGATGGGCAATGCCGCCAGACGCTCTGCTCCATTACGGGACAGAATGGCGTGCACGAACGCGAGATACACATTACGCGCGCCGTTTTGTTTGACAACATTCACAGCCTGCGCAATGGAACCGCCGGTATCGACTTCATCATCCACAATGATCACATCACGGTCTTTTACATCGCCGATAAGGGTAAGCGCTTCGGCATTTGCGTCATTCCCAATGCGGCGTTTTTCAATGAACGCGATCGGCATATCCATATCGGCGGCATAGTTGCGCCCTTTTTTTGCGAAGCCGAGATCCACAGAAACCACCACGGGATCGCGCATTTCCGCCCGCAGATTCTTATTGATATGTTCTATCAGCAAATGGGACGCGGTCAACACATCCCCGGGGATCGAAAAGAAGCCCTGCACCTGCCCGGCGTGCGGATCAAGGGTCATATAGCGGTCGGCGCCGGCGACTTCAAGCATATCCGCGACCAAACGCGCGGTAATGGGTACGCGCGGCTGATCTTTTTTATCAGAGCGGCCATAACACAAATAAGGCACGACCGCTGTGATACGCGCCGCTGAATCCAGGCGCAAGGTCTGGATCATGATCAGCAATTCCATCAAGTTTCGATGCACAGGCGCAGCCGTACTTTGGATCACATACACATCCTGCCCGCGCACACTGCCTTGCAGTTTTACGAACAGATTTTCGTTCGGGAACTCTATCACTTCGCGCTCACTGACCGGTTGACCCAGATAATCAGCAATTTTCTGACCAAGCTCGGGCGAACCCGTGCCAACAAAAAGTTTTATTCCACCGTACACTTTCAGATCATGATTAACATGCCGCATTTATTTATCCTTCTTTCGAGACGTCCACTCAGAGCGTAGCACGCTCATGATCAAAACATCATCGTATTTTCCAAATTTAAACACGGCCTCACGCAGGCGGCCTTCAAGTGTAAAGCCGGCTTTTTCATAAGCACGCACGGCGCGTATATTATCAGTATAAACTCTTAAGAAGGCGCGGTTCAAATTCAATGTCTCAAAACAATGGCGCGCCAGCAGGAACATGACTTCGGACCCATAGCCCTTGTTCCATTCGGATTTTTCGCCGATCATGATCCCAAGTTCGGCGGAACTGTTCACCGCATCAATATCGAACACCCCGCAATTGCCGATCATTTTCCAGGCTTTGCCCTTGCGCACTTCGATCACAAGCGGTCTTTCCTTCTGGTCGCGTTTTGCAAGCGAATTAAACCAGTTCTCTTCATCCGCAAAGGACATCGGCAGGAACATGGCCAGACCGCGAGTCACCTCGGGGTCATTCACCCATTCATGAAATATCTTAATATCCTCGCGTTCCGCCGCACGCAATCTTACATGATCGCCATAAATTATGCTCACTTGTACCCTCCGTTCATTAACGACTTGACCGCTTCCCACGGTGAAAGTTCCCTTTGGATGATTCTCTCAAGCGCATCGTCCACCTGTTTTTGCGGAACAGTTTCCCGAAAGCGGTTGACCAGTGTCTCACGGATCAGCGCATCCAACTCGACCTCGAGCCTGGCGCGGTCGCGAACAGCCCAATCTCCGCTGTGAGTTAAGTGCGCCACATGCCGCGCAATGGACTCTGCCAGTTCCACGATTCCCTTACCTTCCGTGGCGACTGTCCGCAGGATGGGAGGAATCCAAATCGGTGCAGAGGATACCTCTTGTTTTGGAACAGCTGTCCGCATGATTTGACCGTGATGTTGAAAAACTCGCTCGGTCGGGTGCGCCAGATCCAGCATGGACTTTAACGCTTTCTCGGTATTCTCCACACCGGGTCGGTCTGATTTGTTGATGACTAAAATATCGGCAACTTCCAGAATGCCGGCTTTGATGGCCTGGATATCATCGCCAAGACCGGGCGCTTCCACAACGAGAGTGCTATGTGCAAGGCGCGCCACATCCACTTCACTTTGCCCTGCGCCGACCGTTTCAATAATAACGATATCAAACCCGGCCGCATCAAACACCTGGGACATGTTTGCAGTGGACTGTGCCAGCCCGCCCAACGAACCGCGTGTTGCCATTGAGCGGATGAAGACGCCGGTGTCACCGGAAAGATCGCGCATACGCACACGGTCACCCAACACCGCTCCGCCTGTGAATGGGCTGGAAGGGTCAACGGCGATGATCGCCACACGCTTGTTCTGTGTTTTGCGATAATGCAATGCCAGTTGATTCACCAGCGATGACTTGCCGGTACCCGGCGCACCGGTCACGCCGATCAAGTGCGCCTTGCCGGTGTACGGAAATAATTCGATCAACGCGGCGCGGCTTTCTGCTGAATTATTCTCCACCTGTGTTAACAGGCGGGATAAAGCTAGCCGGTCACCGCTGAGTAATGCCTGGGAATAGGTCATAAAAATTTTTCTGCACTATAACAACAAAAACACAGAGCTTCCAAAACTCTGTGTTTTAATTATTTATTATCCTTCGACTGCCATTCGAACATCACGAATGATGTCTTCGGTGGAGGCGCCGGGACCATATACTCCGGTCACTCCCATTTCCTTTAAACGATGCAAATCTTCATCCGGAATGATGCCACCAATAAAGATCTTTACATGGGATTGTCCATTGATCTTTAACAATTCCAAGAGACGCGGAGTGAGCGCCATGTGCGCGCCGGAGAGAATGGAAAGCCCAACCACATCCACATCCTCCTGGAGTGCGGCTTCGGCGATCATTTCCGGGGTCTGCCGCAGTCCGGTGTAGATCACTTCCATGCCGGCATCACGCAAGGCACGCGCCACAACTTTCGCGCCGCGATCGTGTCCATCCAAACCGGGTTTGGCTACCAATACACGGATTTTCTTTTCAGTCATATTTCCTCCGAGGGAATGATGTTGGAAATTATACTATGTATCACAATCGCAAGATTTGATAAAAACGAAAGGATTGCATGTGCGCAATCCTTTCGTTTTTTACATCCCATCATCCTTCGGCGGAGCGGTCTGACCGTAATCCAAAACCGGCCGCATTTGTGTGCCGCCTTCCGGCGGACCAACAATCTTTTTATCTTCCATCATATCCACGATGCGGGAGGCGCGTGTGTAACCGATGCGCATTCTTCTTTGCAGCATGGAGACAGACGCGCGCCCTTCCTTGCGGACAATATCCACAGCATCATCAAAGAGCGGATCGTTGTCTGATTTTGCACCTTCATCCCATAATTCGGTCTGCTTTAATGGGACGCCGGTCGGTACGGAATCTGCGGGAGTGCCGGCAACGGCGTATGCGCTTGAACCGCCGGCTTGGGTCTTCCAGAATTCGACCAGTCCTTGAATTTCATGATCTGAAACAAATACCCCTTGCAAACGCGCGGCGGAAGGCGCGTCTGGCGCTTGATAGAGCATGTCACCGCGCCCGAGCAGTCTTTCCGCGCCTGGCTGGTCGAGGATCACGCGGCTGTCTGTGTTGGAAGCAACCGCAAAGGCAATACGCGCGGGGAAGTTCGCTTTGATCAGACCTGTGACCACATCCACGGACGGGCGTTGTGTGGCCAAAACCATGTGAATGCCGGTGGCGCGCGCCAACTGCGCCAGGCGCGTAATGGTCTTTTCAGTTTCATCCGGCGCGATCATCATTAAGTCAGCCAGTTCGTCAATGATGATGACAAGATATGGCAATTTTTTTTGACCCTTCAATTTCATTTTGGCGTTGTAGTCAATGATGTTGCGCGAACCGATCTGCGCGAACATGTGATAACGCTTATCCATTTCACGGGTCATCCATTGCAGTGCGCCGATGACGCGGTCCATTTCCACAACCACAGGTCCAAGCAAATGCGGGATGCCATTGTAGCCAGTCAACTCCACACGTTTAGGATCCACGAGAACAATACGGACATCATCGGGTGTGTTATACAACAGCAAACAAGTAAGAATGGAGTTTACGCAAACTGATTTACCAGATCCTGTTGTACCCGCGATCAGCATGTGCGGCATGCCTTCCAGGCTGGCAATGATCGGAAGTCCGGCCACATCGCGTCCGAGGGCAAAATTCAAAGGCTTGGTATTGCGTTTGTAAGTATCGCTTTCCAGAATATCGCGTAATGCCACCATTGCCATTTCTTCGTTCGGCACTTCGATACCCACATAACTATGTCCGGGCACTGGCGCTTGAATACGGATACGCGGCGCGGCCAATGCGAGCGCGAGGTCATCCGATAGGGATGCGATCTTGCTGACACGCACCTTGGTGCGGACCCCGCCTCTGGTCTCAAGAAATAGCGGTTCCACTCCGAACTGCGTGATCGATGGACCGCGGCTGATCGCAACAACCTGAGCCGGCGCGCCAAAGGATGCGAGTGTTTCTTCAATTAAGCGCGCGCGCTGTTGAATAAAGTCTTCGTTGATGGCGGGAGCGTTGCCGGCGTCGAGAATATCGCTGACCAGTGGCAATTTCCATTGGATGACATTCTGTCCGCTGGTGGTCCGTACTGGCTGGATCGTGTTGATGGCGGCTGGCGGTGCCACAGGCATGGCGGAGGAATCTATCGGGATGAATTCTTCCATCGAGACTGGATCAGGTTCGAGGTCGTTTGAAGCGCGGGGTGAAATGGGTTTATTCAGCCACTTTCGCAAGACATCCTTTAACGGGGTCAGCCAGAAAAAAAGTTCCTGTACCGGTTTATCCAATGTGACCGCGATGCCGATAACCAGCCAGGCGAGCAGCGCCACGTACATCCCATTTTCTCCAAACCCGGCTGAGAGTCCGCGTTGGAAGAGACCGCCCAGCGCGCCTCCGCCTATTCCGTCCAGCGCAACGACTTCTGCGGTTTCAGCTGTGGCTACAAAGGAATGCAGTACAGTGAGCAGCCAAAGATAAAGGAGTACACTGCCGGCCGCGCGTTCCAGCGAAAGCGGGGGGATGCGCTCGATCTTTCGGAGGACGAGCCAAAGCCCAAAGATGAGCAGTCCGATCGGCAGGATGTACGCGCCCCAGCCAAATATCTGCGAAAGAAAATCAATGGCCCCGCCAATGAGCGGGGAGCGCTTGGCAGAGATCAATCCAAGGAAAATGATGGCGCCGATGAAGGTCATGACGATGCCGACTACATCGAGTTTGCGTTCGGCGGAAAGATTGTTCCACCATGAAAAAGCGGGGGGCGGGGGAAGCGGTGACAGCGGCAGCTTTTTACCTTTTGGCACGGACTTGTTATGCGGAGCATCTCCTTTTTTTCCTAAAAGGATTTTGCCCGCAGGTTTTGTATTTTTCTTGGGGGGAGTGGAGGGTTTTAAAAGAGGCATGAATATAAAAAGGAAGAAGGCTGAAAATTAGAAGGTCAAAAAGATTATAGCACTGATGGTCTGTTTCCTTTAAGGTACAATTGTTTCACTATGTCGTTGCGAGGAGGGTACTTGCTCTTCCCGACGAAGCAATCCCCCACTTTTCTCTGTGCGCTCTGTGGCTAATAAAAAGCACAATATATACCCGTGCTTGGTATATATCGAGAATCGTTAATTGTTGTAAGGAATTAACCCATTGTTCGAAATCCTTTTTCTTGGCACATCCGCTTCCGCGCCTTCTGCAAAGCGCGGACTTTCAGGGCAGATCGTTTCTCATAACGAATATCGTTTCCTCATTGATTGCGGCGAAGGCACCCAAAGGCAGATCCTGCAGTCGGGCATCGGCTTTAAACGGCTGACGCGTGTGCTATTAACGCACGGGCATCTCGACCACATCCTCGGGCTGGGCGGACTGCTGTCCACTCTCCTGCGCTGGGAATCGATCGATGAACTTACGATCTACGGCGGGCGCAGTACGCTCGAGCGCGTGCAGACCCTTCTTTATGACGTTGTCCTGCGCGGTAATCAGCCGCCCATGCCCTTGATCTTAAAAGAGATCAAGCCCGGCGTCATCTTTGAAACGGATGATTTCACTGTGACCGCTTTTTCAGTCACGCACCGCGGACCGGATTGTCTGGGCTATGTTTTTGAAGAAAAGGCCCGTCGTCCTTTCCTTTCACAAAAAGCGGATGCGCTTGGTGTGCCGTTCGGCCCGGAACGGGGACAACTGGTTGCCGGCAACGAGATCATGCTTGCTGATGGAAAACGCATCACACCCGCTGATGTGCTGGGTGACTGGGAAAAGGGCAGTAAATTCGTCGTGGTGGGTGATGCCGGCCGGATAGATAACCTGATCGATGTCTGCAAGGACGCGGACGGTCTCGTGATCGAATCCACCTATCTCGATGAAGAAGCGGATATGGCGAAGCAGTTCTCGCATCTCACCGCGCGTATGGGCGCGGAACTCGCCACAAAAGCCGGGGTAAAGAAACTGATCCTCACGCATATTTCGCGCCGCTACCGTGAAAAAGATGTGATCGCTGAAGCGCAATCCGTTTTTCCAAATGTGGCCGTGGCGCGTGATTTTGACACCTACCAAATAAAGAGAGAAATTTAAGATGCCAGAAAAATTAAAGATCGGGGTATTGACCTCGGGCGGCGATGCGCCGGGCATGAATGCGGCCATCCGTGCCGTGGTGCGCACCGCATTGTCGAATGATATGGAAGTGATCGGGATCCAAAATGGGTACGAAGGTTTGATCAACGGTGAATTCCATAATATGAATGAACGCTCTGTCGGCGGTATTTTACAGCGCGGCGGGACGATCCTGCTTACCAGCCGCAGTAAGCGCTTTGTGGAGCCTGCCGGTCAGCGCGACGCGATCCGCAAGATGAATGAAGCCGGCATCAATGGGTTGATCGTGATCGGCGGTGAAGGCTCCATGAATGGCGCGTATGCGCTTTCACAACAGGGCGTGAAAGTGATCGGTATTCCAGGCAGTATTGATAACGATATTTGGGGAACGAACATCGCCATTGGAACGGATACCGCCATGAACACCATCATGGAGGCTGTGGATAAATTGCGCGATACCGCGTCATCGCATCAACGCGCATTCCTGGTCGAAACAATGGGACGCAACAGCGGCTATCTGGCAGTGATGGCGGCCATTGTCTGCGGCGCGGAAGTAGCCTTGATCCCCGAAGTATCCATAACGGCTGATGAAGTGGCCATGGCTGTGGAACAAGCCTACAAACGCGGCAAGACACATGCGATCATCATCAACGCAGAAGGTTCAGCTATCGGCACAACCGAGCTTGCGGCTCGCATTGACCACCTGGATGTAGGCTTCAAGACGCGTATGACGATCCTTGGTCACATTCAACGTGGAGGTTCGCCGACCGCGTATGACCGCCTGCTGGCCTCACGCATGGGTGTAAAAGCTGTGGAAGCGTTGATGGAAGATAAGCACGGCGTAATGGCCGGACTCAAAGGCAAGGGTATAGAATTCATTCCATTATTGGATGTGATCAGCAACAAGCGCCGTGTAAACATGGAGTATTATCACATGGCGAAGGTGCTGGCGAGATAATTAAACGTAACGAGTAAAAAGTAAAAGCCGTTGAGAAGAAAAATCTCAGCGGCTTTTTATAATTCAGCTTTTCTCTGTAAATTACTTGATGGTTACTTGAATCACTGCCGTATCCACCACCTGATCATTCTTCACCACCTGCAACTGGATCGCATACAGTCCGCTCATATCTTTTGTATCCCACTCAGCAAGAACACCATTTTCCACGGGAGCAGTTACATCGCTCCCCAATTGAATCCATTCCTGCGGATTCAAGCCCTTGCCCACCTGCACACGATAATATGAAAAGTCATCGCCCGAGGCTGTGCCGATTATTTTCACAACACCATTCACATCTGCGAATAATGCGGGGGAAGTGATATTTGCAACTGGATTGACAGGCGGAGCTTGAATGGCGTCATACGTGGTGGGCGGAATTTCAAATCCTTCTCCCAAAGCCCAATCGCGCGCATTTTCAGGGACGAGCATATACACACGTTTTTCAATGAATTCAGGCGGTGTGAACACGGTGGCAAGCAGACCTGTCTCGCGATTGATGTCAAACTCGCGGAATAAATTGTCCGCCTGGATCGGTTCACTGCCATTCAGAAAAACCTCGTTCACCAGGTTCGGACATTCACGAGTCGGCAGCATTCCCGAAGGATCACACACTGTCATTGTAGTTACACCCTGCGGCGCAGTCCATCCTTCAACAGGAGAATCCCCGGAAGCAGTTTGCATCAAAGCATTCCACAACACCGAGGGGAATCTCGGTGACACGCGTTCATTCCCGCTGTGCACGCCAGTCCATGCAACGACCACATGCGACGGTGTATACCCAACCACCCACGCATCCTGTCCATCTAACGTTTGCCCGACTTTCACGCCCGCAGGCCGCCCCATCTCTAGCGG
>JFJP01042682.1_pt1 | contig 12384 bp, 13 predicted proteins | sample 431651 | NCBI WGS metagenome assembly JFJP01 (sample SAMN02602958, study PRJNA72255) | Microbial mat metagenome, whole genome shotgun sequencing project. | biome: fresh water; feature: sink hole; material: water; isolation source: purple microbial (photo- and chemosynthetic) mats found in... | reverse complement strand
TCAATTGCGAACAGACCGGGATGTGCGGAAGTATGGGAGCAGCATTTTGTCTTATTGAGAATAACCACATATATAATATCTGGGCAAAAAGGCAATTCACTGGTGCCGAGATTGGCGGGATAAAATTTCATGCTGCAATCGATACCAGAATTATACACAACCGCATACATGATGCAGGACGAGGTATATGGCTCGACTGGATGGCACAGGGAACACGGGTTTCTAAAAACCTGATGTATAATAATGATCTTGAAGATCTCTTTATGGAAGTTAATCATGGCCCGACATTGGTAGATAATAATCTGCTTCTCTCAGAGGTAGGAATTCTTACACAGTCACAGGGTGGAGCAGTGGTGCACAATCTTATTGCAGGAATGATATGTATGTATCCTGAGCCCGGCCGGTTTACTCCCTACCATCTTCCGCATTCAACGGAAGTTGCCGGCCTTTCAACAATTTTTTCGGGAGATTACAGGTTTTTAAATAATATTTTTCTCGGAATTGGTCCCATGCCAACAAAAAGAGATCCGAGATATAAATACGGGCTGGAAGGCTACAACAAGGCTGTTCTTCCTGTATGGATAAGCGGGAATATTTACTACGATAAAGCAGTACCTCACAAAGATGAAGTTGATTTATACAGGAATGCTGCTTTTAAGCCTGCTCTCGTGATTGTTGAAGAGGGTGATGCTGTCTTTCTGACTTATTCCCTTGATGGAAAAACATCAGGTATTAAGACTGCCTTTGTAACAACAGAGATGCTTGGAAAGGCCAAAATGCCAAAAGAATATTTCGAGAATCCCGATGGCACAGCTTTAAAAATTGACACAGATTTCCTGGGCAAGAAACGGTCTGAATCAAACCCATCGTCAGGGCCATTTGAGAAACCAGGAGAGGGGGTTGTGAAAATTAAGGTCTGGTAGCTGTGGGCAGGCTGTAAACAATAGATTTTATCTTTTGCGCCCATTCGCTATGTGTCATTTCAGTTGTAAACGACTCATAACTGATTGCTTTGCCAATTGTTAATGTTATAGATGAGTCCCTTTGTTTATGCATCTCACGTGGAAGAAGAATTATTTCCAGGGATAGTTTTATTCCCAGGAGTTTTCTGAGATTGGAGACAGAATAGAAGAGCGCTGAGTTTCTTCCGCTTATATGAACAGGTATTATGTCACGTTTGAACTGGATAGATTTTGTAATGAATGTCTTTTGCCAGGTGAGGTCGGAAATGACCCCTTTATTCTTACGTGAGACAAGCCCTGCCGGAAAGATCATTACCTGGGAATCAGACTCGAACAGCTGGTTAAACTTTTCAACAGTATCTTTTGTGTTTGTTCCGAATACATTAACCCCAAGTATGACAGGTTGAAGTTGCGGTATATATTTAAAGAGCTGATTTGAGGGAGATATAACATTCGGGAAAAAACTAAAAATAGTGCTTAGAAATGCAAGGGCGTCCATTCCACCAACAGGATGGTTAGCAACAAACACATAACGTCCATTGTCAGAAATATTTTCCCCACCTTTCACAACAACATTTACATTCCAGTCCTTAAGAACATCATTTACAAATGGCACCCCTGACTTATGCCTGTTTCTGTGTATGACACCATTCATCTCGTCCTGCCTGACAAGTCTTTCAATTCCTCTTATAATGAATATGGGGAGAGATCTTACAAACTTCGATTTGCTGTTCCTGATAACCTTCTCAATATCAATAATTTTATTAACCTCGTCCATATATCATTCTTTAAAGAGCCCGTGTAAATATAGTTTTTTCTGTGGAACAGCCCTAGTACTGTTATAAAAATAACAATGGCATTCAGTGGCCCCGATTGAATTAAATATTCACATTATTTATTTCAGGCAGCAGTATCTCACTCAGTTTCTCCTTCTCTTTCTGTGCCTCCTCAAATCCGGAGTACCTGTTTATAACAACCTTCCGGGTACCTTTATGATTTTGGATCAGTAGATTTACTGTGGTAATATCCATGTCGAAACGGACGCTGCCACGGCTGTAGGAGGAATATTTTTTTGTTGTCTTTTGTATACAGAACCGGGTAAAGACAGATACGTCAATCCATTTCCCGGTTCGTATTAATCCGGATATGTTTGTATATGGCCTTATACGCTTTTTATCGGTGTCAATAATTGTTCCGGAATAAGTAAAGGCCATAAATGTTCCTGGAATCAGGAGAAACAGTGATGTTAACGAATATGTAACTGCAATAAAACCAAACAATATAAAAATATACCCCGAATATACCTGTACCGGGCCAAAGAATTTCCCGTGATTATAGTTGACTATTGACAATTTGTGTATGTTAAAGAGTTAGTTACCCGAGAGATTAACTTTAGGATGAATTGTGTTTTGAAGCCATTTCTCAGCAAGAAGGGGCCATGTCTTTCCGGAGATTTTTCCTTCACGTAATCCGTAACCATGTCCTCCGGAAGGTAACAGATGAAGTTCAACAGGAATTTTTGCATCTCTAAGTGCTCCTGCCATTACAAGTGAGCTGTTCCCATACTGGTCGTCAGCGGTCTGGAATAAAAAGATTGGGGGAGTGTCCCTGCTTATTTCAAGTTCAGGTGTGAGTGTCCGGCCCGGTCCAAGATCAAGGTAAGCAGGATAAATAAGCATCGCGAACGATGGACGGCATGAGATGCTGTCTGCTTCATCAACAGGTAAATATGTTCTCTTGTTGAAAAGAGTTGAGGCACGTGCGCTGAGACTGCCACCTGCAGAAAACCCCATTATGCCTATCTGATCAGGATTAATTTTCCAGTTTGCTGCGTTATGCCTTATAATCCTCAAGGCTCTCTGTGCATCCTGAAGAGCGCCATCCCTTTTGGCTGGTACCCTGTATTGAAGTAAGAAAGCAGTATAGCCAAGTTTATTCAGCCACTCTGTAATTTCTGTTCCTTCAAGGTTATAGGCAAGGATTCCGTATCCTCCTCCCGGACAAACTATTACCGCCGATCCGTTACTTAGTGCAGGATGGGGCAACCATACTTCAACTAAAGGATTTGTAACTTCCGCCACTCTTAATATGTTGTCGTTTTCAGGGGCGGCATAAACGGCTTCTTTTTTTTCATTCATCTCTCCGGGTACTTTCCCGGGCCATAAATAGATAATATCTTTTTGTTGAGCATTAGACAAAGTTGGGATCAGCATAAGTAAAACGACAAATAAGTTTTTCATCCGAATATAATTTTGATTTTAAATGAATAATGCAGGGGCACATAATTGTTTATTCGATTTTTCAAGTGCTTAGCTTCGCTGAGCTTCAAAGCATGGTTACGGCTGTGATCAATTATTTGGTTTTATAACAGGCGTATTACTCCACAATCTCCGCGTTGTCAAATTTCTGCGACTGAAAATGAACCCTGCTGGTTTTGACTTTGCTGGCCCCCTTGCTTCCAAAAAAGCCCCATCCGCCGCTGCCTAACAGAAAGCCCAGTGCATATAATCCCCCGTTATTATTTTGGGCATACATTGTAATCTTGTCATTAAATAGCATTCCTATGAAATCGAAGGGGGCAATAAAACCATGCCATAAACCACCAAAAAACCCATATTTGTGGCCTGTCAGGCAATTATCAATAACTTCATTATTAGCACATCCGGATAAAATAAGTAATGACAGTCCCAAAAAAATGAATAATAGATTTATTTTCAAGATGCGACTTTTCATAATATTCTTTATTAGGTTAAATAATTGAGTTTTCAGCCCGTCAGATGAGCTTCATTGTAAATAACTTATCAATACTTACTCTTTTTTACGAAGAAGTAACGATGAGATTATTCCTGCCAGGAACACGGCAATTCCACTGGCTATCAATGTCTTCTTCCTGTTTTGCTCTTTTTTTGTCATTTCATTCCATGGTTTCTGGTTTTTGCTGAAAAGAAGATAGAAAACCAGGGCAAGGGCAACCAGGGAAACCACTATAATCACTATTCGTATCATTTTGATAAAATATTTAATTGAAATTTAACAATTAATTTAAGGATGTATGTTTCCTTGATCTAATGAACTTAACATTTCTGAATCTTATCGCAGACCAGTCTTCATCTATTGAAACCACCCGTATTCCACGAAACCCTGAATCGGTCAGAGCTTTCCACCCATGATCGCGGTCAACGCCAGGGCAATATTTACCTGAGGTTTTCTTTGGATAACAGAACCAAAGAATACCATCCACCAGCAGATTATGCAAGGCTAGTGATGAGAAATGATCTATCTCTGAAACACTCTTAACAAACACAATTATAAAATCATATGGGAAACGGGGGTCTATTTTGCTGTCAACTGTAATGTCTTTTAACTCCTCTGAAAGAGGAATGATAAGACTGTCTTCAGCATTTATTATTGCAATTCTATCCTGTCCGCTATAATTTAGCTTCTCAACCAGCTTCTTCATTTTGTTTATCTGTTCACCAGGCTAATTAAATAAATACTTGAATCACAAATGTATACAAATGAAACGTTATAAATGATCCGGTTTGTAAACATCTTGCCTGAATCGGACCATAAAAATAAACTAAATTCTGATAAACTATCTGCAAAAAATTAACTTACCTTTACAGTATCAAAAAAATGGGGTGCCTTATAATTTCGGGCTGAGATCATACCCTTAAACCTGATCCGGGTAATGCCGGCGGAGGGAAAAGAGAGTATCATATATTTCAGCTTTACATAAAATCCTCATTTTCTTGATTTTAGCATTTTAAGAATGAGGATCATGAAAAATAAACTAAGTCTTATTGTATTCACAGTACTTCTGTTAAGTTCCCATATTGCTGAAAGCCAGGTTAAAAATTCAATTATAAAAGGTGTTGTATCTGATATTAATGGTAACCCCTTGCCTGGAGCTGGCGTAAGCATTGAAAATACTTTCCTTGGTGTTCATGCTGATCACGATGGGGTTTATTATTTTTCCGGTCTGGCCGATGGTGTTTACGTGCTCAGGTTTTCGTTTATCGGATATGAGACGCGGACAGAGAAAATCACTCTAATTACCAGGTCGGAACTGAATATCTCTCTTTCTGCAAAACCATATTTCACCGGGGATGTTTTTGTAAATGCAACAAGAGCAGGGGAGCATACGCCACTTGCATATTCAACCATGAACAGTGAGATACTCAGGAAATATAACAACGGTCACGATCTTCCTTACCTTCTTAGTCTGACACCCTCGCTTGTGGAGACCTCCGAAGCAGGAAACGGAGTTGGATATACAAGTCTGAGGATTAGAGGTTCAGAGGGTAGCAGGATCAATGTTACTATTGATGGTATACCTCTGAATGATCCTGAATCGCAGCAGGTTTTTTGGGTCGACCTTCCCGATATTGCTTCGTCAGTTGAAAATATTCAGATACAAAGGGGTGCTGGAACCTCATCAAATGGAGCCGGTGCATTTGGAGCTACAATAAGCATAGAAACAGCTAATCCCGACAGCAAACCATTTGCTGAAGTAAACAGTTCTTTCGGTTCTTTTAATACAATTAAGAATATGGTGTCGGCAGGAACAGGACTCCTGAAAGGGAAAGTTGCTTTGCAGATGCGCTACTCTGACCTGAAAAGCGATGGTTATATTGAAAGAACAGGTTCAGATCATAAGTCAGTATATATCAGCAGCATTTACAGAACGGAACGGTCGAGATTAAAAGCCAATATTATTCTTGGAGAAGAACACACAGGAATTGGCTGGTGGGGGGTTCCGAAAGAGATGCTTTCCGTTAACAGGAGATATAATCCTGCCGGGGAATTTACTGATGAATATGGGATAAAGCGTTATTACGACAACGAAACAGATAATTATAACCAGAATCATTACCAACTCATTTATAGTCTGAAAATGAATGAAAAATTATCACTTCACTCAGCTTTGCATTATACTAAAGGTGAAGGCTATTATGAAGAATACCGAAGTGATCAATCGTTGGAAGATTATGGGTTACAGCATATCAGCATTGGAGACTCTGTTATTTCAGAGACTGATCTTATTAGAAGGAAATGGATGTCAAATGACTTCTATGGTCTTGTTTATTCTCTGAAATACCAGAATGAAAAAATTGAAGCAACAGCAGGAGGTGGCGCAAATATCTATTATGGCGATCACTTTGGTAAGATAATATGGATGCGAAATGCAGGTTATGGTGAAAAGGATTACAACTGGTATCTTAACAGATCAACAAAAGGAGAGGTGAGTCTGTATGGAAAAGTAAACTATTCGTTATCAGGCAGCACAACAGTGTTTGGTGATCTTCAGTACAGGTATGTTTCTTATGCAATGACCGGGATTGACGATGACAGGAAAGATATCAGCCAGGAGCACCAATTTGGCTTTTTCAATCCAAAGGCGGGATTATTTTTCAAAATCTCCCCTGATCAGGATGCTTATTTCTCATTTTCCGTAGCTAACAGGGAACCAACACGCTCTGATTTTAAAGAGGCATCGGGAGATCAGGACGCAACACCAAAGCCTGAGACACTTTATGATACTGAGCTGGGTTATAAAATCAGGAAAACAAGAAGCTCATTTGCAATAAATATTTATGGAATGATTTACAATGATCAACTCGTCCCTACAGGCGAGTTGAGCGACGTCGGATATTCAATTATGACAAATGTTGAGCAAAGTTACCGTATAGGCATTGAACTATCAGCAGCAGCAAAACTGTCCGAAATGATTGAGTGGAATACGAACCTTACTCTAAGCAGAAATAAAATTCAGAATTTTACGGAGCATTATACCGATTATAATACGGATGACTGGTCCTCAGAATACCTGAGCAGAGATCTTGGTGAAGTTGATATCGCATATTCTCCTTCACTAATTGGAACAAGCGATATTATCTTTAAAGCATTTCCGGAACTCGACCTTCATCTTATCAGTAAATATGTCGGGAAGCAGTACGTTGATAATACAATGAGCAATGACCGAACTCTCGACCCGTATTTCGTTAATAATATCAGGCTGGATTATTCCCCTGAACTGAAGAATATTGAAGGAATTGAATTTCAGATCCTGATTAATAATATTTTGAACGAGCGATATGAGAGTAATGGTTATGGAGGTAACTGGTATGAGAATGGCGTTGAGAAGAGCTGGTCATACTATTTTCCCCAGGCAGGAACCAGTTTTATGTTTAAGGTTGGAGTAAGATTCTAATAATCAACTAAAAATAATGACAGCATATATCTGGTTATCAGATAATTATATAGAGGTGTTCGGCGCTGTTGCCGGGTTTGTGTATGTTTTCCTTGAGATCAGACAAACTATATGGTTATGGCCTGTGGGAATAATAACATCAGCGGTTTATATCTGGGTATTCTTCACCGGAAAGTTATATGCTGATATGAGCCTTCAGGCATATTACCTTGCGATCAGTATGCTGGGGTGGTACTGGTGGCTGAAGGGTGCGGGGCACAGAGCGCAGGGTGGAGGGCTGAAGAAAGAGGAGGAAAATGGGAGAGGGGGAGAATGGGAGAATATGAGACGGAATGATTTAGAGACTAAGGGACTGAGGGTAGAAGAGACAGAAATACTGGTTGTAACAAGATTAAAACCGAAGACAGGTATTTTGCTGGCGCTAGTATTTGTAATTTTGTATGGAATAATGTGGGTTGTACTTACAAAGTTTACTGACTCACCTGTGCCTTTATGGGATGCCTTTATTACATCTCTCTCAGTTGTTGCCACATGGATGCTTGCACGGAAGATTTATGAGCATTGGTTCTTATGGATTGTTGTGAATGGGGTTGCGGCGGTACTTTTTTTATCGAGAGGATTATATCCGACCGTTGTTTTGTATGGAGTATATTTTGCAATGTCATTTATAGGACTAAAAGAATGGAGGAAGGCACTGCCTCATCCCCCGGCCCCTTCTCCCGAGGGAGAAGGGGAGTAAGAAAATGATAATCATGTAATTAAGCCCCTCTCCCCTGGGAGAGGGGTTTGGGGTGAGGTCAAAATAATGGAGAGGGATTTAGGGTGAGGCTTTAATATACAAATTGAGGATAGTTATTTTTCAGTAAATTAATATAATAGACCGCTATGATATATAAAACAGTTATAGTAGCTGATGGCACATTCCCTGCACATGAGATCCCACTCAGGTATATCAGGGATGCTGAGACAATTGTCTGTTGCGACGGAAGTACCAGTAGCCTGATTGATTTCGGGCTTGAACCTGCAGCAATTGTTGGTGACATGGACTCACTCAGCGATGACCTTGCAGTAAGGTATGCTGACCGCCTTTTTAAAGATGACGGCCAGGAAACTAACGACCTCACCAAGGCTGTTAACTGGTGCATAGCCAGAGGCTATAATGCTGATAGAATATGCAAAGTTAGCAGATGTGATAATGGTTACTGATTCTGGTATCTTTTTTCCTGTTCTGCAAAGTACCACTTTTGAGACTGTTAAGGGTCAGCAGGTCTCAGTTTTTTCTATTGACCCTCTGACAGAAATATCTTCAACAGGTCTGAAATACAGCCTTGTCAGTAAGCAACTGCTTAACTGGTGGACAGCAACTTTAAATGAGGCGACAGGTAATAAAATTTCCCTGGAATTCAATAGAGGCAGGGTTATTGTTTATCTGAAATTTTTTGATCCTCCACTCATGCATAAAACAGACGAATGATCAGTCTTTGCGACCCTGAATTTGCGTCAGCTCCTTCACCAGGTTTATAAGCTGTACCCTGCTTCTGACATTAGTTTTTATATAGATCCTGTGTGTGTGATCCTTTACAGTTTGCAGGCCAATAAATAACTTTTCAGATATCTCCTTATTACTTAATCCATTACAGATTTCACGTACAATATCTGTCTCCCTGGGTGACACTTCAAATTTTTTGCAGAACTCAACGAAAGACAGATTCTTTTCAGTTTCGGCTACAAAAGCTGACAACAGAGTGCCGTAATTAATGTATAGGGGAAGAAAAGCATTGCCTGCAAAAAAAACAAAGATGAATATTAAACCAATATATGGCTGCGAAGAGTAAAGCAGAAGAAGAAACGATTGCAACACCATTATGAGAAATATGAACGGTGAAATAATTCTCCTGTCATGATCATGTACTATTGAGTTCCTTTTTACAGGAAAAAATATCAGGGCTGAAGCAATTATGGAATAAAGAAAGTTCATTGCCAGGAAGTAGTATCTTAATAGTGATGCCGGCTGGAATGAGGTTATTTCAGAAATACAATATCCCAGGAGCACTATTATTGAGAAATTCATAAGCAGAAACCATAATACAAACAATTTTCCGTTTTTCCTTCCTGAGAGTATAGTTGAAAAGCGGATGAGCATCAGCCATGCAAAAACTACAAATGGCAATCCCAGAAGCATTGTGATATCTGAGATCCTTGTCAGCAGGCCGGCAGATAAGTGTGAAGATAAAAATGCCTTTATTACTACCTGCCCCCAAATGCCATAAAAGCCAAATGTAAATATGAAAACCTGGAAATAAAGCAGTGTTGAGAAGACATCATGTATGTATCTTTTTCTCACTTTTGATGCAATAACTATTCCCGCTGCAGCCAGGGCAACCGACAAAATGAATACAGAATAAATAAGGTAATGCAACATAATATAAAGGTATGAAAATTGAGAAGGTAAAAATAGCCACTACCATAGTATTGTACTAAATACTTTAGTAGGAATTTTAAAAATCACTACCTAAGTATTGACGCTGTTAAAATGCGCGATTATAAATTTGCCTAATAATTTTTATGTTTTTATTCATCAAAAAAATACATTATGGAATCAGTAAATGAATACAAATTAGTTCCTGGTACAGGAAACAGTTTTGGAACAGGGTGGAGGGTAATGTCTGATAACTTTCTGCGGTTGTTTCTTGTCATAATAATTGTAGGTATTGTTGCAGCGCCTTCTAAGATCTTCAATTTTAATTTTGATCTCTCCGACCTGCACAAATTGCCATACGAATTAGGATATCAATGGGGGAGTTATATCAGAGATGTCTTCACAATAGGATCGCTGGGAATTTTAGCCGCTTTAATAGCTTTTATGGGGTTGTTATATGCTTTTCTGGTTGCTCCGGTATTTGAATATGGCGCTGATATGATATTTGTGCAGTCGGTTCGAAAGATTAAGCCTGATTTTGAGTACCTTATTAAAGGATTTATGGAGAACTACCTGCATATAGTTCTTGCCAATCTCCTGGTTTTTGCGCTGGTTATTCTCGGACTTTTTGCACTTATCATACCCGGGATTATTATCGCCTGCAGGCTGGTATTTGTATCTTATATCGTTATGGATAAGAAGCTTGATCCCATTGAAGCTGTGGAATTAAGCTGGAAGCTTACCAGGGGGCATGGCTGGCAGATCTTCTTTATGGGCTTTTTATCGATCTTTATTGTCATCTTTGGATTTCTGATGTTGATTGTTGGTATCTTTCCTGCAATTATCTGGATCTGTAGCTCCTTCGCTTCACTTTATGAATCTGTTTTGAGGGAAAAGGAAAAACAATCAGAAGCAGAAGCAGCATGATGCGTGGAATAGGTGTTTCCAAATCGCAAATAAAGCATAAGGGAAAAAACACTAAATGGTTTTATCCGGGATACTTTTATTTTTGGTACGCTGTTTGTTTGTGAAAGGAAAATTTAAGTAACTTTATTCTTTATTAAAAACTTTATAAACATGAAAACCAGAACACTGTTGTTATTCTTTGCTTTTATTCTCATTTTACCGGCTACTTCTGAGGGCCAGGTAGGTAACCTGCTTAAAAATAAGCTTAATAGGGTAGTTAGTGCAGGTGCTAAAACTGTTGATAAAGAGATCGACAATCAGATAGATACTGCTGTACAGAAGAAGGCAGATGATGTGAAAGTTAAAGCTGATGAAAGGGTTGAAACTAACAGGCAGAATAAAGTTACAGGACAGCCATCGCAGGACGAAGGTACTGATGCATCTGCCCCATCGGGACAGGGAGGAATGAACCTCGGAAAAATGATGGCTAATAAGGTTGACTTAAAATATAAAGAGGAATATAGCTATACCTCCAGGATCTATATGCTAATGGAGATGTACGACAAAAAAGATGTTATGAAGATGGATTATTATTTGTTTTATAGTTCATCAAGTCCGAGTGTGGGTATTGAAACAAGGACAGTAAGTTCAGAAGAAGCCGACAATGTACCCATTGCTTCTAAAATGATCATGGATGGTGAAAACAAGTGCTTCCTTATGCTTACCGATGTCAATGGCATGAAAATGGGTATGATATCGGCTATTCCCGACGAGAATACAGAGATGCCACAACCTGATGGGAAAAATGCAAAAAAAGATACTCCCCCGGTTTTTACAAAAACAGGAAATACAAGAGTTATTGTGGGTTATAAATGCGATGAGTATTCTTATCTCGATCCTGATGACAAAACAACCGGTAAGGTATGGTTTACAAAAGATGCCAGGCTGAAAATTGACAAGCGGGGCTGGAATAATTCAGGAATGGCTGCTTATTACGGTAATAATGAATTCAATGAAGGAATAATACTGGCTAATGAAGCATATGATGAGAAGGGAACCCTGACTATGAAATCGGAGACAAAGGAGATCAATGAAAACTTCCCGCATTCCATATCTGTAAAAGGTTATTCTCTCAGACAGATGAATTTGGGCCAGAAACAGAAGAAGTAGATTATTTGAATCCCGCATATCAACCTGAATTTCACAGAAATGATCTTTTCATCTGCGGAGTAAAGGGAGGTAGGCGGGATTTTTATAGCTTCTTCAGCTTTGCAAATCTTAAAAGAAGCTTTTTACTGCCCTCTTTATCGAAATCAACTGTTGCAGTTGTATTTGGAGCTTGTCCCTCTATTGAGAGGATCATCCCGTTTCCAAATCTTTCGTGCTCCACTCTGTCACCTTCTGAAAACAATGAAGAATCACTGGCGGTGAAAGGAATACGGGACGAACTATCTGTTCCGGAAAACTTTTTTAACCTCTCTTCTTTTTTATATGTCTGTGGTTCTTCGCGAAGATGCATGGTTCTGCCCGGGTGATTATTACTTGATGCTGTTTTCCCTTTTGTATGCTGGTACTGGAGATACTTCTGATCAATCTCTTTCAAAAATCTGCTGGGGTTGCATTTTTCCAGATTTCCCCACTTATACCTGTTCAGGGCATAGCTGAAAGTTGCCTGTTTTTCTGCACGGGTTACTGCAACATAAAACAACCTTCTCTCTTCTTCAAGTTCCCTTGCGCTTCCCGATGACATTGGTGACGGGAATAGGGTATCTTCCATGCCCACAATATATACGTGCTTAAACTCCAGCCCTTTGGCAGAATGCATCGTCATCAGTGTGACTTTATTGCGGTCCTCCTCATTTTCGGCATCCCGATCTGTGAGC
>JFJP01002242.1_pt1 | contig 12384 bp, 6 predicted proteins | sample 431651 | NCBI WGS metagenome assembly JFJP01 (sample SAMN02602958, study PRJNA72255) | Microbial mat metagenome, whole genome shotgun sequencing project. | biome: fresh water; feature: sink hole; material: water; isolation source: purple microbial (photo- and chemosynthetic) mats found in... | reverse complement strand
CAACGCCCACATCCAGCACTGGGTAAGTTGCCGCCAAAATCGTATCGGCAACAGGCAGAAAATTCTACATTCTTACTGACTACTTGACGGGTGGGACTACAATCTCACCGACGTGAGATGGAACAAGCGGCAGTCCGAGCGTATAGAATCAGCATCAACAGCGCATGCACGATTTTCGCGATCAGCGAGATCTGCTTATCGAATGGTGGGAAGAAAGCCGATGACGGTCTGCTGTGACAGCGATCCCGAATACATCAGTTCGACACTGGCCGCGTGGGCAGAAAAGCGTAGCATCCAGATCAATTTTATTTAACCCGGAGTGACGTAACAAAATTCTTATATCGAACGTTACAACAGAACGGTTCGCTATGACTGGCTAGTACATTACCTGTTCGAATTCGTCGATGAGGCCTAGAAACTAGAGACAAAATGGCTCTGTACTGACAATCACAAACGTCCGAACGGGGCCGCTCAGTGGCATTACCCCGAAGCAGAAATTGGCCCTTGCGACTTAGTCTCTCTTTTAATTTTTCTTAAAAATTGGGGATTACCCTATGATTTTCTCATTTTATAACAACTCACGAAGTAATCTCTTGCGCCTTTCTGACATAAATAGGCCTATCCCAGGATTTCCGTCACGAGGGACAAGGCTTTTCATACCGGGCTCATCTCGATATTTAATTAGCTGTATTCGAAAAGTATGAAATAGTCTCATCCATTCTTCGTCGGTTGCAATAAATCCTTCCATCGACCTGTCTTACTTTACGACAGTATATGTCCAGCATCTAAACCGACTTTCACCGCATGATGGTGTATTTAAATTAAGGATAATAGGACATTCACCCCCCATTCGCCTGCCGATAAAGTTGAATCATTTTCTCGTGACTACCACCCCACGCTGGAAGATGCGACGCAAGATACTTCCAAACTTCGTCTACTGGCGAAGAAACTATTGGCTTAAATACCATGGCATTTGGAATCTCGTGGCGTGGATTCAGTCTGGGCTCATTATTTGTAAATGACTGAATAGACCATGCTCGATTTGCACTCTCATCAGCTCGTGATCCGAGCAAGAAAATTACATCTCCATGGGTTGCGACGATGCTATCGATTGTGCGACGCGAAGGCTTGATTTTTTATGTTGCTGGTGCACCAGCAAAACCAACGATTTGGCGGCGGATAACCTTTCCCGATGAGTTTTGCCAAAAAACCTTCATCTATATCTAGTAAGATCAACTACTTACGTAAATTGAGATGACACGCAAGCGCAGATACCTCAATTCGTTTCAAGGCATCCCATCCACCACGTATTCAGAGTACGATTTGGGCCCTCCACCTCAGTATCACTGTAGTTTCATCAATAATTCTCATTCTGGCCTTCCGCCTTGCACTCAAGGCTCAGAAACAAATATGCGTTGAGAGAAATTCCCGCATTACTAAAAATGGCCCAAGTCCGGGCGACACTAAATACTCAAAAATTGAGTTAAAATTCGTTTAAGAACCTAGAAATCAAACATCGATATTCCCCGCCTGTAGCGCATTCAACTCAATAAACGCCCGTCGAGGCTCCACATCATCCCCCATCAGCGTCATAAAGATGTGATCCGCAGCAATCGCATCCTCAATCTGCACCTTCAACAATCGGCGCACAGTCGGATCCATTGTGGTTTCCCACAGTTGCGATGGGTTCATTTCTCCAAGACCTTTATAGCGCTGCTTGCTGACGCCGCGTTCGGCTTCGTCCCGCAGCCAGGCCATGGCTTGATGGAAGTCGGTGATGTCCGACTCTTTGACTTTTTCGCCGGTGCCGCGCTGGATGACTGCGCCTGGACCAATCAGGCCCTTAAAGATTGCGGCGGCGCTGACCAAGACGGTGTAATCCGGGCTGGCGACGAAGTCGCTATCGATGCTGGTGGCTTTGATGTTACCGTGGTGGTGGCGATTGATTCGTAGCACGTGTTTGTCGGAGAGCTCATGGGGTCTGACGACGACTTCTACCGATGGCTCATTGATCGATTCTTCGAGTACCTTGGCTGATGCTTCTGCATCCGCCAGCGTGTCCAGCTTGAGCGTGACGCCGGTCATGATAGAGGTGAGGGCGGCGCCATCAATCACTCGCGTCAAGCGCGTGATTATGGAGTTGGCTCTATTGTACTGACGTACCAACTCTGCCAGGGCTGGGCCGCTGATCGGCATGGTGCCTTCTCGGGGTACTAGGGCAGCCTCGTTGAGGGCGACGTGCATCATGTAGGATACTTCTTCGGCGTCGTCCCTCAGGTAGCGTTCGTCCTTGCCGTGCTTGACCTTGTACAGCGGCGGTTGCGCGATGTAGATGTGGCCGCGTTCGACCAGTTGCGGCATATGGCGATAGAAAAGGGTCAGCAACAGGGTGCGAATGTGGGCACCGTCGACGTCTGCATCGGTCATGATGATAATACGGTGGTAGCGCAGCTTGTCGGCGTTGAATTCATCGGCGCCGATATTGGTGCCGAGAGTAGCGATTAGGGTGGTGATCTGTTCCGACGATAGCATTTTTTCGAAACGGGCTTTTTCGACGTTGAGCACTTTACCGCGCAACGGCAGAATCGCCTGGAATTTACGGTCGCGGCCCTGCTTGGCGGAACCGCCCGCTGAGTCACCCTCGACGATGTAGAGTTCGCATAGGGCTGGATCTTTTTCCTGGCAATCGGCCAGTTTCGACGACAAGCCGAGGCCGTCCATCACTCCTTTGCGACGCGTCAGTTCGCGCGCTTTGCGGGCAGCGTCGCGCGCACGAGCGGCTTCGACGATCTTGCCGCAGATGATCTTGGCGTCGTTCGGGTGTTCTTGCAAATAATCGTTAAGTGTTTTGGCGACGATTTCTTCAACCGGCAAACGTACTTCGCTGGAAACCAGCTTGTCTTTGGTTTGCGAGCTGAACTTCGGCTCCGGCACTTTCACGGACAACACGCAGGTCAGGCCTTCGCGCATGTCGTCACCGCTGGTTTCTACCTTGGCTTTCTTGGCGAAATCGTGTTCTTCGATGTACTTGTTGAGGATGCGGGTCATCCCGGCGCGCAGGCCTGTCAGGTGGGTGCCGCCGTCACGTTGCGGGATATTGTTGGTGAAGCACAGCACATGTTCATTGTAGGCGTCGCTCCATTGCATGGAGACGTCGACGCTGACACCATCTTTTTCACCATTGGCCTGGAAAATCATTGGGTGCAGGACGCTCTTGGCTTTGTTGATATATTCAACGAAACCACGGGTGCCGCCTTCGAATGCGAAGCTTTCTTCGTTACCAGTGCGTTGGTCGCTAAGCTTGATATGCACACCGTTGTTGAGAAAGGACAGTTCACGGATGCGCTTTGCCAGGATTTCGTAGTGAAATTCAACGTGCGTGAAGATTTCTTCGTCGGCCCAGAAGTGCACTCTGGTACCACGTTTGTCGGTATCGCCGATAACTTTGATCGGGGAGACCAGCACGCCGTCCTGCATTTCAGTTGCACGGTTTTGCGGCACGCCACGGACGAATTCCATGTAATGCACCTTGCCGTCGCGGCGGATGGTCAGCTTGAGCAATTTCGACAGGCCGTTGACGCAAGATACGCCAACGCCGTGCAAGCCGCCGGAGACTTTGTAAGAGTTCTGGTCGAACTTGCCGCCGGCGTGCAGCTCGGTCATGACGATTTCGGCTGCACTGCGCTTTGGATCGTGTTTGTCGTCGTACTTGATACCGGTCGGCACGCCACGGCCATTGTCGGTAATCGAGATCGAGTTGTCCGAGTGGATGGTGACGTGGATTTTGGTACAGTGGCCGGCCAGCGATTCATCGATGGAATTGTCCAGGACTTCGAACACCAGATGATGCAAGCCGGTGCCGTCAGAGGTATCGCCGATGTACATCCCGGGGCGCTTGCGCACCGCTTCCAGGCCTTCGAGAATTTGGATCGAGGACGCTCCGTATATATTAGGTTGCGGCTGATTTGTATTATCTGGGGCTGATGACATGGCTACCTTCTGAAAAGCTTACTTCGGGGCTATATATATTGGGGGCTGATGCTGTTTTTGCAAGCAACGCTGGGGGATGGAGTGCGTGGGCAGAAAAGCTTACCCACCCTACGGCTAAGACTTGATGCTCCCGCCGTCTGGGCACCCCTGTCATTCCCTCATACCCGGGAATCCATCTTCTTGCCGATTGCCTGATCCGTAACATGGATCCCCGCGTGCGCGGGAATGACAGCCTCCTCCACCCCGAGTCTTGATAAACGGCAGCGCGCTTGGCTAGATACGCATTGGCATGACTACATAATTGAAATCGGCGTTTTCCGGCACGGTGATCAGTGCCGAAGAGTTTGCGTTGCCGAGAGCGATGTTGACGTTATCATCCTTCAGGTTGTTGAGTACGTCGAGCAGATAAGTGACGTTGAAACCGATGTCGACACTATCACCGCCGTAATCAATTACGAGTTCTTCGATCGCTTCTTCCTGATCCGCATTGGTGGAGCTGATTTTCAGGCTGCCTGGTGTCACTACCCAGCGCACGCCCTTGAACTTGTCGCTAGTCATGATGGCCACGCGCTGTAAAGAGCGCAGCAATTGATCGCGGCTGATGATGAAATCGTTCTTGTAACCCGTCGGCACCACGCGGGTGTAGTCGGGGAACTTGCCTTCAACCAGCTTGGAAATCAATTCGATATCGGCGAACGACAGCTTGATCTGATTGTTGGCGATTTCTAGTTGAACCGGCTCGTCCGTCTCTTCCAGCAGACGCTGCAATTCGATGATGGTCTTGCGCGGGATGATGACTTCCTGTCGCGCGAACTCCTGCTCGATGGCGACTTGGTAAAACGCCAGGCGGTGGCCGTCAGTGGCGACTGCGATCACGTTCTTGCCATCGAGGACCAGCAGCAGGCCGTTCAGGTAATAGCGGATGTCTTGCTGGGCCATCGAGAAATGGACCATGTTGAACAGGTGCTTCAGGGTCTTTTGCGGCAGCGCCACGGTGGCGTTATAGTGATCCGCCTGGGCGACTATCGGGAACCCTTCGGCTGCCAGTGTTTGCAGCGTAAAATGGGACTTTCCGGATTGCACAGTCATGCGCTTGTTGCTGAGAGTCAGCGAGACATCACTGGTATCCGGCAACGCGCGCAGAATATCCAACAGCTTACGTGCCGCGACCGTCGTAGCAGCCGCGTCACCGCCGCTGCCGACCTTGGCGTTGGTGGTGATTTGTACTTCGATGTCGGTAGACAGGAACGAGACCTTTTCGCCTTCTTTGCGAATGAGGATATTGGCCAGAATCGGCAGTGTGTGCCGACGCTCGACAATACCGTTCACGATCTGCAGTGGCCGGAGAAGTGTATCTCGGTTGGTTTTGACCAATTGCATAGCTATATCCTTATTATTTAAAATATAAATATTGTGGCTTACTTGAATGCATCATCCATTAGTTCTTACGACGCGCCTAGTACTTTTCCGTAGCTTATAAATGTAACTGAAGTCGGGCCGTTACAACTCACAACGCATCCTAAATCTGCGTTTGTTTTCGCGCTTTTTTTGTCATTCCAGTTTTCCCAGATTTCACAAAAGCGACAAAAAGACCGCACTTAACGGCTGCCTTAAAAATTGTTAGGCAAAAACGTATCCACAGGCCAGAAGACAAATTCGCGATCTCGAAAATTAACCCTTCAGGGTTTGTTCCAGGACGTGCAACTGGTGGTTGCATTCCGGATTCTTGGTGCGATCGGCGGCGATCTTGCGGACCGCATACAGTACCGTGGTGTGATCGCGGCCGCCGAACAATTCGCCGATTTCCGGCAAACTTTTCTGGGTCAATTCCTTGGCCAGGTACATGGCGATTTGACGTGGCCTGGCGATATTCGCCGGCCGCTTTTTCGAGTACATATCGGCAACTTTTATATTGAAAAAGTCAGCTACGGTTTTTTGGATGTTATCGACCGAGATCTGACGGTTCTGCACCGACAGCAAATCTTTCAGTGCATCCTTGACAACATCGATGCTGATGTCTTTGCCGTGGAAACGAGAGTAAGCCAGGATTTTTCGCAACGCGCCCTCAAGCTCGCGGACGTTAGAACGTAAATGTTTAGCAACAAAAAACGCAACATCATCGGAGAAAGTAACGCCCTCAGATGCCGCTTTTTTAAGCAAAATTGCTACCCGCATTTCCAGTTCCGGCGGTTCAATCGCCACCGTCAGGCCGGAATCAAAACGTGAAATCAGGCGATCATCCATGCCGGTGATTTCTTTCGGATAGGTATCGCTGGTGATGATAATTTGTTTCTTTTCGGCGATTAATGCCTCGAACGCGTAAAAGAATTCTTCCTGCGTCCGACTCTTGCCGCCGAAGAACTGGATGTCGTCAATCAGCAACAGATCGAGCGAATGGTAATAACGCTTAAAATCGTCGAAACCCTTGCGTTGATAAGCAGTCACTACGTCGCGAACGTACTGCTCTGCATGGATGTAGCGAATCTTCGAGTTCGGATTGTCAGCCAGCAGCTGGTTGCCGATGGCGTGGATCAAGTGGGTTTTACCGAGGCCGACACCGCCATACAGGAACAACGGGTTGTACGAAATGCCAGGATTATTGGCCACCTGGATCGCTGCCGCACGGGCCAATTGGTTAGCCTTACCGGTGACGAAGCTGTCGAAACTGAGCGCGGTATTGATACGCGACTGGTCGCGGCGAGCGCTGACGATGCTGTTTTCAGTCTGCACTTCCGGCAAGCGATCGAAGTTGCTGTTGCTATAACTGCCGCCGGCAGCCGACGACGATTGCGCGCCCGATTGCTCGCTATGATTTACAGCGGCGACCGGCATAATGGAGACCGATGCGGATTTACGCGGATCGAGCACAAACACCACCTCGATCGGCGCTTCCCAATATTGGTGCGCGAGTGTGGTGATGCGGCTGCCGAACTGCGTTCTGACCCAGTCCAGCTTGAAGCGATTCGGCGCAGCGATGCGCAGGCGTCCGTCTTCGTAATCGAGTGGCACCAGTGGTTTTATCCACGCGCTAAATTGCTGAGACGTCAACTCCTGCTCCAACTGGGTAGAGCAACTCTGCCAGAAATTTTCCATGAATCGTTCTAAATGAAAGTGTGCGGGATGAGGTTCTTTACGCCATAGCTTGGTTTTTTATTGCACGCGGTTTTAGTAGTGAATATTCGCTACTGTGCAGTATATAAACTGGCGAGCGTGCCACACATATGCCACTATTCTACCCTTGCCGATGCAAGTTATCCACAGGCGCAGCCATTTATGCATGCGGACAAAGTAAAACGTCTTGGCGTAGAAGACCACCGAGTAATTGACAAGAAGGCATAAAATACGTTAAAATACAAGTTTAACTGTCCGCTAAAATTCCAGTTTGCACGTTGATTGAAATCTGTGGTTATCACGAATCCGTTGTTTGGATGGCGTGGCAGCCAGGTAGAGAAAGAGTAGAAACCCGGTGCTCTGGGTGTGATGATCCGATTTATTTTTGCTGATTAGCGAGACCAACATGAAACGTACTTACCAACCTTCCGTCGTGCGCCGTAAGCGTACTCACGGTTTCCGCGCGCGTATGGCAACCCGCAGTGGCCGAGCTGTGCTGAATGCACGCCGCGCTAAAGGCCGCAGGCGTCTAGCGGTTTAATCTCAAGCGGGATGCAAATAGCGTTGCTTGTGTGACACAAAATACAGACTGCCGTTCGCAGAACTGCGCCAAAAATTTCTCACGTGAACGGCGCATCGTTAAAACGGATAAATTTTCATCCGTTTTAACGATGCGCCCCATCTACAGAACTGCGCACTTCGTTTTGTACACCCGACGTAACGCATTGTCGCATGCCCGTCTTGGCGTGGTGGCGGCAAAACGGCTAGCGCCGCGCGCTGTTACGCGTAACACGGTGAAACGGGTTACGCGTGAGTTTTTCCGTATAACACCATTGCCGCCAATCGACTGCATTGTGCGTTTATCGAAACCGGTAAACATCAGGGCAGGCCCGGCTACCACCACGCGCTTGAAGCAGGAGCTGCGCAACGAGTTGACGCAGCTGTTCTCGTCGCAACGTCTGCCCGCCGGTGCGTAATTTGGACTGGTATCGGTCAGTATGCTTCGTTCATCTCACAGCGGCAATGACAATCGGCTGCAGTCAGACTATCACTGCCAATTGCCAATACGAACTGAAGCGGTGCCGGATGAAAAAGGGAGAAAAGCTGTCATGAAAATGACTCTACTGTTCTTATTGCGACTCTATAAAATTGGCATCAGCCCGTTTCTAGGACAGAATTGCCGTCTTTATCCAAGCTGTTCCGATTACGCAACCGAAGCAATCCGCACGTATGGCGCCCTCAAGGGCAGTATGCTGGCTGGTCGTCGTCTGTGCAAATGCCATCCCTGGCATGCCGGTGGCGTTGATCCTGTGCCGCCGCATCAGTCATCGCAGTTATCCACACCCACCTTTGCAATTACTTCCGCATCGCCCCCCGATCGTGCTATTGCAGCCATTCCTAAATTATAAATAAATACTCTTATGGATATAAAACGTACCGTTCTGTGGGTTGTATTTTCGGTTTCTCTATTGTTCCTTTGGGACAAATGGCAGCTCCATAACGGCCAACCGTCGCTATTCTTTTCTAGCACCAACCATACAGTTTCTGTTGACGCAGGTCCTGCAAACGTAGACGCCAGCATCGACACCGACATGCCGCAAGTTTCAGCAACAGCCGTCGGCGCAAATGCCGTGTCAGCTGTCGGCGCCAAAGGCGAAATCATCACCATCACTACCAACGTCGTCAAAGCCGACATCGACACCATAGGCGGCGAACTGAAACGCCTGGAATTGCTGACGCAAAAGGATACGGTCGACCCGACCAAAAACCTGGTACTGTTCGATTCCAGCTCAACCCGCACCTATCTAGCTGAAACCGGCCTGATCGGCGGTCCATTCCCTAACCATAAGTCGCCGTTCACGGCATTGCCTGGCCAGCGCACGCTAGAAAATGGCAACCATGTGCAACTGGTGCTGGAATCGACCGAAGGGGGCGTCAAGCTGACCAAGACGTTCACCTTCACGCGCGGTGACTATACGATAGACGTCAAGCACACCGTGACCAACGATACTGGTGCGCCAATCTCGCCTTCGTTGTACCTGCAATTAGTGCGTGACGGCAATGCGCCAGCTGGCGAACAACGTTTCGTGCATACATTTACCGGCGTATCGATTTATACCGAAGCCGACAAGTTCCAGAAATTTACCTTCGAGAACATCGAAAAGGGTAATGCCGAGCACGCATTCAAGGCTGATAATGGTTGGTTTGCGCTGATGCAGCATTATTTTGTCTCGGCGTTTATCCCACAAGATAAGGCGCCGCGCGAAATCTTCACTAAGAAACTGGCCACCAACCTGTATGCGGTGGGCAATATTCTGCCGCTGGGCACGATTGCGCCGGGTGCCAGCACCACAATGGATGCACGCCTGTTCTCCGGTCCGGAAGAAACCGCAGTCCTGGAAAAACTCTCGCCAGGCCTGACCTTGGTCAAGGATTATGGCTGGCAGAAAATCATCGCCGAGCCGATTTTCTGGCTGATGACGCAAATCTACAAAGCACTGGGCAACTGGGGCTGGACCATCATCTGCTTAACGATTCTGATCAAGCTGGCGTTCTTCCCATTGTCGGCAGCGAGCTATCGCAGCATGGCCAAGATGAAGCTGGTGACGCCGAAGATGACTTCGATCCGCGAGCGTTACAAGTCCGAACCGAAAAAGATGAACCAGGCGATGATGGAGCTGTACAAGACCGAGAAGATCAACCCGCTCGGCGGCTGTCTGCCGATCTTGATTCAGATCCCGGTATTCTTGTCGCTGTACTCGGTATTGCTAGCCAGCGTCGAATTTCGTAACGCATCGTGGCTCGGCTGGATTCACGATCTAGCAGCACCGGATCCGTTCTATATCCTGCCAATCGTGATGGCGATTTCAATGTTTATACAGACCAAATTGAATCCGACACCGCCAGACCCAATGCAAGCCAAGGTGATGATGTTCATGCCGCTGATTTTCTCGGTAATATTCTTCTTTTTCCCGTCCGGTCTGGTTTTGTACTGGGTCACCAACAACATTCTGTCGATTGGCCAGCAATGGGTGATCACTCGCAAGATGAGTGATGTCCAGGACTAAAACCGGATAGTTCAGCCTATCGTAAAAAAGCCCGTGAATCAACAATTCACGAGCTTTTTTGTTGACTGTTACTCAGTGCTGTTTCCATTTTTCAATAACATTCGTAGAATAATTTCATGTCTTTCGATTCTTCTCCAATTGCCGCCATCGCCACCGCTTCCGGACGCGGCGGCATCGGCGTAGTACGCATCTCCGGCAAACATCTTGGCACTTTGATTGAAGCGGTGTGCGGCATCGCTGAAACTAAGCTGACGCCGCGCCACGCCACCTATCTGCCATTTAAAAACGCCGACGGTAGCGTCATCGACCAAGGCCTCGCGATCTATTTCAAGGCGCCGCATTCGTACACCGGCGAGAACGTGCTGGAACTACAAGGACATGGCGGACCGGTGGTACTGCAAATGCTGTTGAGCCGCTGCCTGACAGCCGGGCAGGAGATCGGCCTACGCATAGCGCAGCCGGGTGAGTTCACACAGCGCGCGTTCATCAACGACAAGCTCGATCTAGCACAGGCTGAGGCAGTTGTCGACCTGATCGAGGCCTCCACCGAGGCGGCCGCAAAAGCGGCTTCCGAATCACTGTCAGGCGCGTTTTCCAAGGTGATCCACGCGCTGGTCGAGCAAGTTACCAACTTGCGCATGTTGGTCGAAGCGACGCTCGATTTCCCGGAAGAAGAAATTGATTTCCTCGAAAAATCCGACGCCCGCGGTCAACTTGCCAACATCCGCAGCACGCTCGACAACGTATTCAGCCAAGCCGCTCAAGGAGCATTGTTGCGTGATGGTCTCAATATTGTGCTAGTTGGCAAACCGAATGTCGGCAAATCGTCGATACTAAACGTCCTGGCCGGTACAGATGTCGCTATCGTCACGCCGATCGCCGGCACAACGCGCGATAAAGTGACGGAGACGATCCAACTAGAAGGCATCCCGCTCAACATCATCGATACCGCCGGCATCCGCGATGCCGAAGGCGCCAGCGACGAAGCCGAACGGATCGGTATCGAACGCACCTGGGCCGCCGTCGCCAAGGCCGACGTCATCCTACACATGCTCGACGCCAATCACGGCCCAGCACTGGTCGACGAAAAAATCGTCGCCCGTTTCCCGACCAGCGCCCCAGTAATCCGCATCTGGAACAAGATCGACCAGTCCGGCCACAAGCCCATGGTCAGTGTGATGAACGACGCCACCCATATCTATCTATCGGCCACCGACCACCTCGGCATCGATCTGCTGCGCGCCGAGCTGCTGCGCATCGCCGGCTGGCAACAAACTGGCGAATCACGCTACCTGGCCCGCGAACGCCACTTGATCGCCCTCAAAGCCGCGCGTGATCATCTCAACATAATCGAGCTCGACAACCACATCAAAGATCAGTCACTGGATTTGTTTGCGGAAGAATTGCGGCTGGCACAAGATCGGCTCAACCGTATCACCGGTGCATTTACGCCGGATGATTTGCTGGGGATGATCTTTTCTCGTTTTTGTATCGGAAAATAGCGGCGAATTTGTTGCTTCATATGGATGGCTCGAACCAGAGAAAATAATCCAAAAGGATATTGAAAAATGCTACAATCGGTACATATTGATTAAGTAGTCCCCCCTCATATTTTGGACTTGAAAGTCAGATAATCCCAATTTTTTAGCAAAGTTAAAAAATAGGAGCTAAGCCGCAAAGGCTAATTTCTGCTTCAGGGTAATGCCGCCGAGCTCCATGTTCGGGCTTTTGTAATTTCGTGATTGTCAGTCCAGAGCCATTTTCGTCGTAAATTCCTGAACCTCATTGACGGATTTGAAAAAGATTTGAAAAAGTAATGTAGCAGCCATTCATAGCGAACCGTTCTGTTGTCACACTCGATATAAGCATTTTGTTACGTCTGTCCGGGTTGAATAAATCTGATCTTGGTGCCACTCTTTTCTGCCCACGCATCCATTGTCAAACTGATGTATTCGGGTCCGTTGTCACAGCAGATCGTCATCGCCTGTCCTCGCCATTTAATAATTTGGTCAAGCTGTAGTCTTCCCCTAAATCAAGACACTTTGGATGTGTAATTTTCTGTTGTTTGGCATTATTAAACGATAGGGGGGGGATTGGCATGAAGAAGTCGCGATTTAGGGGGAACTAGATAGTGGTGATTCTGAAAGAGGTCGATTCGAGGATAGTGGTAGGTGAGGTGATTATCCCGCACGGGATCAGTTCGGCTAATACTACA
>JFJP01002241.1_pt1 | contig 12384 bp, 15 predicted proteins | sample 431651 | NCBI WGS metagenome assembly JFJP01 (sample SAMN02602958, study PRJNA72255) | Microbial mat metagenome, whole genome shotgun sequencing project. | biome: fresh water; feature: sink hole; material: water; isolation source: purple microbial (photo- and chemosynthetic) mats found in... | reverse complement strand
CTGCACCAGCGTCACCCAATCCATCTGCCGCCGTTCCATCGGCGCCGACACTGACAAACCTGCCACCGCCGTGCCGGTTGCGTCGCGGATCAGTGCGCCGATGCAGCCGACACCCAGTTCCGCTTCTTCATCGTCCAGCGCGTAGCCGCGTGCGTTTGGCGTATTCCCTTGTCGCGGCGGCACCGGCTTCGCCCAGCATCAGCTTGCCAACGGCGGTGACGTGCAGCGGCGCGCGGCTGCCGATCAGGAAAATCGAGCCTGGCCCTTGGCTTCAACAGTCAGAAACGTCAAGCTGGTTATTGGAATGTGAGCTGGCCCGTTTCAGCGCCTCCCCGGCAAAAAATGGCCTCGCTGGGGCCGATTTTCGCTATCGACGACCAAAATCTGACAGGCTCCTAGCTTAAGTCGCGCTTGCCAAGCATCACCGAACCAATCAGACTAGTCAACTGACTAGTTAACGGAAGTGCAGCATGCAAACCTGGCCCGTTCAAGACGCAAAAGCACGATTCAGTGAATTCCTGGATGCCTGCATTGCTGAAGGCCCCCAGATGGTGACCAAACGCGGTACCGAAGCCGCCGTGCTGGTACCCGTAGAGGTTTGGCGCAGGATGCAGGCTGCGTCCAAGCCTTCCTTGAAACAACTCCTGTTATCCGATGCTGGACGGGGCGATCTCGTTTTACCTGCGCGGGGTCAAGCGCGTCGGCGCAATGTGCAGAAAATGGAATGAACCATGTATTTGCTCGACACCAACGTCATATCGGAATTGCGCAGAAAAAAACCACACGGCGCGGTCGTTGCCTGGATTGAGGCTGTAGAAGACAAGGATATTTACGTCTCGGCGGTGACATTGGGCGAAATTCAAGCCGGAATAGAAATAACCCGCGAACAAGACCCGGATAAAGCTTTGCAGATTGAGCAATGGCTGAATCTTGTCGGATTGACTTACAACGTGCTACCGATGGATGGCGAGGTTTTCAGAGCCTGGGCAAGGCTGATGCACAGAACATCAGAAACGCTTTATGAAGACGCCATGATTGCAGCAACCGCACAAGTGAACAAATTGACGGTGGTTACACGCAATGTTTCAGACTTTCAGAGTTTTGGAGTCAAGTTGTTGAATCCGTTTGATGAAATTACAAAATAATCGACACTGACCACTTTGAAATTCCGACCTTGGCCCCTTTGAATTCCATTCGCCCCGCCGTGCTGGGCCTGGAAAAACCTGCCCAAGCCGGCCGCGCCTGCTTAACTCATCGGGCCAAAGGGGCCAGGGTCGACATTATTTCCGTTCCCCAAAAAACAAGGTTGGATGGAAAAAGGGCGTAGTCCTTCTCTCATGTTTTTTGATGTTGGTCATGGATGCCGGCTTACCCCACGTCGGTATGACGGCGGTTTTTTCTGCACATTTATCTTTTGGCACCAGATCAAGCGGCTTGCCATATTCCACTCCTACCTCACTCCGCGAACTGAGGTGGATTCGCACAGTCTTTCAATCGAGGCCTACCAACAGCACAGAGGGAAGCAAGATGCGCTGCGGTTCAGCACCGTAGATTTTTCCGGTGTGCTCGCGGTGCTTGCTCCTGACACCTTTGCCAATGCCCTTTTCGATGGCATCGGTCACGCCAAAGCCTTCGGCTGCGGTTTGCTTCTGCTGCGGCGTCCTGATAATCGGTAGAAATATTGTGCTATCGTTTGATGGCACATTTTTTATTCGGAGTATCAACATGAACACCTTTACCGTCCGCGATCTTCGTGAACATACCGGCGAGTTGATCCGTGGGGCCGAGAACGGTGAGTTGTCGGTCATCACCAAGCACGGCACGCCGGTATTTATTGCTGTGCCTTTCGACGAAACCTTGCTTCGGGAAGGCGTGGGCATGGCACTGGCGATCAAGCTGTTTGACGAGGAGCGCATTTCTCTCAGTCGAGCCGCCAAATTGGCGGGGCTGTCGGTCAGCGAAATGATCGACATGTTGGGCCGGCATGGCGTGGCGGTGATTCGCCCGACGGAGGAAGACCTGGAGCGCGAGCTTGCCGACTTCAGCTAGGATTGTCGTTGCCGATGCCGGGCCGCTGATCGCTCTCGGCCGGCTGGATGCTTTGCATCTGCTGCCCGCGCTGTTTGCCGAAATTCAGGTAACCGCTACGGTTTTGGCCGAATGCGGGGCACGACCAGGGTTCATTGATGCGCAACGTATTGAGCAAGCGGTACGCGATGGTTGGCTTAAGCCCTGTGTCGAGCAGTTTGAAAGGCCGAGCGGACGCCTGGATCCGGGAGAAGCCAGCGCCATTGCCCGGGCATTGGAAATTGAAGCGGGCTTGTTGCTCGATGATCGGGCGGCCGTGGTCTATGCCCGGGCGCTGGGCTTGAAGGTCATCGGTACTTTGGGCTTGCTAGTACTGGCCAAGCGGCGCGGTGAGATTGAACGAGTAGCGCCGCTAATCAGCCAATTGCAGCGCGGTGGGCACTATCTTGGTCCGCGTGCAGTGCAGGCTGCCTTGTCTGCAACCGGAGAGGAAAGCATCTGACGCCATGCTGCCACCACTGAAACCCATTCCAATCAAGGAGCGCATGTCGGTTGTCTTTGTCGAAAAGGGCGAAATCGATGTCGTGACACGGTCTGCCCGCCAATGCGTAAATCAATTCAACCATTCCGTCAGTAAATCTGTTGTTGATAACAGACACCTCATTGCCGGCCGGAAAGTCCACTTTGTCTCCGGTGCCAAAGCCATTGATGGTGTAGGTGTAATTTCCGCTGGCAGCATCGCTGGTGCCGGCGCCCGCTTCTGAAGGTACACAAACGCCGACGCCTAAATCGATCGCACTAATCCACTTGCGCCAATCGGGTGCATCCTTGTTCGTATTACGAGTCTGAATCATGCCGAAGATCAAACGAAAACTTACTGCCCAAGAAAAGGCAAACAAGAAGCGAAGAAAACTGGAATACATGACCATTTTTATCAATGGCAAGCAAAAGAGGGTCAAGCGTCCGATGTTGATTGATGGGATTCCCGTTGAGGAATTTATTTCAATAAATGCAGATCCCATCTGGCTCCACCAAAACGAAGAATGGGAATATTTGGACGAACAAACCCAATTTTAATAATTATTTTATTTAGCTCACCCGTAATTGGCACAACAAAAAGCAACAGTTAATTCAACCACTCGCGCAATGACTCATTCAATCAATAAAAACATTTATGCGCATCTCGCAAACGCTTTCCCGGAAGAGATTTTCGAGACCCTTGTTCAGACAGAAAACATCAAAATAGAGCGGATTATTTCCAAAGGGCAAAGTTCGGAAGATGATTTTTGGTACGATCAAGATCAGTCGGAATGGGTTTTGCTGCTCAAAGGCCAAGCCAGGTTGGAGTTCGAAGACAAAATGATTGATTTGAAAGCAGGCGATTACGTCAATATTGATGCACACAAAAAACATCGCGTGGAATGGACTACACCAGAAGAAGAAACCGTTTGGCTAGCCATTTTCTATTAACTTTTCCTAATCTTTATTTAAAATTTTTCTTGTTAATTGGGCAAATAAACCGAGGCCTGCCCAATAAACCAATAACCTCATTTGGCGTTGATTGTTGTTAAATTACAATCGCTTGCTTTACTGATGCAGGTGCGAATTCATTTGCACGCAAGCGGTTGATTGTGCGAATAAATTCGCACCTACAACCTGGTCAACAGAGGTTTCCAGGACTAAACCCAATAAAAGCCACGCATTACGCCTGGTTACCCACCTTTGTTGGCATAAGGCGGGATGTCGATTGGGAGATAGGACACCAGCAGCCGGGTGATTTCTTCGGCGGGCAAGGGATGGCTGATCAGATAGCCCTGCATCACATCGCAATCCAGCATATGCAGGTAGGATGCCTGGGCGATTTCTTCCACCCCTTCGGCGATTACTTCCAGGCCCAGACTATGGCCGAGCGCGATCACCGCTTTGACGATCAATGCGTTGCTGGTGTTGGTGACTATGCCGCGCACGAACGACATGTCGATTTTCAGCTTGTGTACTTGCAGTTGTTGCAAGTAAGCCAACGAGGAATAGCCGGTGCCAAAATCGTCGATCGACAAGCGCACGCCCAAGGCGCGAAGTTCAGCCAGCGACTTGAACGATTGCTCGCGGTCGAGCATGACAAAGCTCTCGGTGATTTCCAGCTCCAGTTGCTCGGGGTCGATGCGCGCAGCCTGCAAAGCCGCCTTCACCGACACGATCAGCTGTCCTCGGCTTAATTGCACAGCGGAGACATTGACCGCCGTTTGCTGCGGCGCAATTCCGGCGTCGGTCCAGGCGCGAATCTGCTGGCAGGCGTTTTTCAGCACCCATTCGCCAAGGCCGCCGACCAGGCCGCTTTCCTCGGCCAGTGGAATGAATTCGCCCGGCGCGATCAAACCGCGCGTGGGATGCTGCCAGCGCACCAGCGCTTCGACGCCGATGATCTTGCCGCTGCGCAGATCGACTTGCGGCTGGTAGTGCAGGCGTAATTCATCGTGTTCGATGGCGTGGCGCAACTCGGCTTCGAGGGTCAGCCGAGCGCGGGCGCGGTGGGTCATTTCCGGCGAGAAGAAGCGCAAGATGCCGCGGCCTTGGGCCTTCGCCTGGTCGATCCGCGCCGGCCCATAAATTGCCCCGCCGAGTCGAACACCGGTTTGCAGACATGCTCGATCCAGCGTTCGCGACCATCGCGGGTGCGGATGCGGAATATCGTCAAGGTCGATTCGGCGCCGGGAATGACTGAATCGGCGTGGTGCTGACGCCAGATCTCAAGGTCGTCCGGATGGATGATTTTTTCGATCAGATGGTTGTCGTTGAAGAACTCGGCCGGCGTATAGCCGGTGACTTCCAGGCTCGCTGGCGACACATATAAATTGCTGCCGTCCGGGGCCAACCAGTATTCCCAGTTGGGCGAGTAATCGGCCAGAACACGATATTTTTCCTCGCTCTTTTCCAGCAAGGCGGTGCGCTGGGCGACCTGGTCTTCGAGAAAATGGCGCAACCGCGCCAACTCCAGATGCGTGCGCACCCGCGCACGCACTTCGTCGATGTCGAACGGTTTGGTGATGTAGTCGGCCGCGCCAAGATCAAATCCCTTCACCTTCTGTTCCGAGGCATCCACCACGGTGACGAAGATAACCGGAATACGGTTGCCGGTCGGGCTGGCCTTGATCCGCCGGCAGGTTTCATAGCCATCCATGCCCGGCATCACCACGTCGAGCAGAACCAGGTCGGGCGGATTGGCGCCTTCGATGATTTCCAACGCCTTGACGCCTCCGCGAGCCACCATGACGCGATATTCATCCTTCAGCGCTTCAAGCAATTCGTGGATGTTTTCCGGCACATCGTCAACCACCAGCAACGATGCCCGCCGCTGCCGACTGGCGTGGGCGGCGACGTCGAACATCAGCAGATTCTTGCGATACCGCCCGAGTTCGAGCTGGGTGCGCACGCGTAACAACAGCAATTCGGGGTTCACCGGCTTGCTGATGTAATCCGCTACGCCAAGCTTGAGCCCGCGCGCCTCGTCGGTAGCCTCGGCCAGTGCGGTGACGAAAATAACCGGGATTTCAGCGGTAACCGGATCGGCTTTCAGATGCGACAGCACCGAGTAGCCGTCCATCCCGGGCATTTTGATGTCGAGCAGAATCAAGTCGGGCCGGGGCTGTTTATGCGCCAGTTCGAGCGCTTTTTCGCCACTGGTGGCGGCAAGAATGGCGTAGTCGTCGCGCAGTACATTGATCAACAAATGCAGGTTTTCATGCACGTCATCGACAATCAGGATGCGGCGGCGGCTTTCACCGGCAGCGCTGTCGGGATCGGAGTTGATCGCATTTACATTGTCATTCATGTTTTTTCCTCGGATTCGGCGCGCAGTCGCGTTCGCAACGCGCTCAGCAAAGCAATCGCCGCGTCGATATCAAACACATCGGCCGCCGCCGCGATGGCGGCAATGTCCGCCGCCATCGGCGTGCCGACCACCCCGGCGCGCAACTCGGTCAACAACGGGTCAACCGCGCCAAGATCGGTTTCCAGCACCGCCGCCAGTCGCTGCAAGCGCTCGATCAGCTGTGGCGGATTCAGCGGTGTGACAACCGGCGCGGCGGTCAGCGCGGAATGGGCCGACAAGCTGTCGATATCGCGCATCACCGCCGACAGCAAGCTGTCCAGTTGTTCCAGCTCGGCCAGGTGCGGAGTCTTGCCCTGCTTGAGTTGGTTATAGAGTTCGGTCACTTTTTCATACAGCGCTGCCGCGCCGATGTTGCCGGTAACGCCTTTCAGCGCATGGCAATACGCCTCGGCTTTCTGAATATCGGCAAGCGCGCCAGGCGCTGACAGCAAGCGCCGCAACTGGCTCCCCGCGTCGGCATAGTGTTCGCGGAAACGATGCAACTGTTTGCCATACGCATCAACTTTGCCACCAATGCGGCGCACCCCTTCGCGCGTCTCCAGGCTGCTCAGCGCCAGCAATTCCGGCGGCAAATCCAACACCGGCGGCGCGGCGATGACGGCGCGCTTTCCGCCCCGCTCCGCCGGCGCCCGCACCCATTTCAACAGCACCGCCAGCAGCCTGTCCGGCGAGATCGGCTTGGTGACATGCTCGTTCATGCCGGCGGCCAGGCTCAGTTCTGAATCGCGCGCCATCGCCAGGGCGGTCATCGCGATGATCGGCAGGCTGGCATAGCGCTCGCCACCCGGCGTAGCGGCCAACGCACGAATACGCCGGGTCGCTTCGAGACCATCCATCACCGGCATCTGGATATCCATCAGCACGCCGTCGTAGTCGCGCAGTTGCACTTTGTCGACCGCGTCCTGGCCATTCACCGCCGCATCGACTTCGATGCCTTCATCGCGCAGCAATTCGATGGCAAATTCGCGGTTGATGTCATTGTCTTCAACCAGCAGCAAACGCATGCCGGCGAGATTGCCGGCGCTGCCCTGGTCGGCTTTGCCGCTGCGGCGATTTTCGTCCAGACCGAGGCTGCGACCGCGACCAAGCACCGATAGCATGGCGTCGAGCAGAATCGACGGCGACACCGGCTTGATCAAAAAACCATCCACCCCGGCTTGTTCGGCCAAGTGGATCACATCCTCACGACCATACGCGGTAACCATGATGATTTTCGGTTGGCGCGGAATCGTCGAGTCGTGGTGAATACTCTGGGTTGCTTCGTCGCCGTTCATGCCGGGCATGCGCCAATCCATCAAGACCAGGTCGAACGGTTTTTCGATCGCCGCCTGCAGGCGGGTCAATGCCGCTGCGCCGCTCGCCGCAAGACCCACCTCGACATGAAAATATCGCAGCATCTCGGCGAGAATCTCGCGCGACAGTTCGTTATCGTCCACCACCAGCACACGGATACCGGCCAGCATCGGGCCGGCCTGTTCGACCAACATGCGACGATGCGCCTGCGCCTGTTCGGCGATTTTGAGGCGCAGCGTGAAGCACAGCGTGGAACCTTTGCCTGGCTGCGTATCCTCGATCCAGATGCGCCCCCCCATCAGGCCAACCAGGTTTTTGCTGATCGCCAGCCCCAGCCCGGTACCGCCAAATCGGCGGGTCGTGGTCTGGTCGGCCTGGGTGAACTTCTCGAACAGCCTGGTCTGCATATCCGGCGTCATGCCAATGCCGGAATCGCGCACGCAGACTTGCATCGTGAGTTCGGTTTCGCTTGCGTCAAGGCAATGAAAAGCCAGTTCGACCTCGCCTTGTTCGGTGAACTTGACCGCGTTGCCGCACAGATTGAGCAAGATCTGTCCCAGCCGCAGCGGGTCACCAACCAGAATTGGCGGAATGGATACATCGTAGCGAATGAGAAATTCAATGCCCTTTTGCTCGGCCTGAAAGCCGACCGCGTCGGTGAGATGTTCGAGCACGCTATCGAGGCGAAATTCGATCTGCTCGATTTCCAGCTTGCCAGCCTCGATCTTCGAGAAATCGAGGATGTCATTGATGATGCTCAACAACGAATGCGCCGCGCCCTGCGCCTTGGCAAGCTGGTTGTGCAAGGCCGGCGTCAGCGGGTTTTTCAGGGCCAGATACAACATGCCGAGGACGGCGTTCATCGGGGTGCGGATTTCATGGCTCATATTGGCGAGGAAGTCACTCTTGACCCGCGACAAACGCTCGGCCTCCTCTTTCGCCGCCTGCAACTCGGCGGTGCGCTCGACCACCTGCCGCTCCAGGTTGGCGCGCTCATGCTCCAGCTCTTGAGTGCGTAACGCCACTTGCCGACGCAACAGCAGACTGACTGCCAGCAACAACAACAACACACTCCCGAGACCCGCCAGCGACCATTGCACCCAGTGCGGCATCAGCACTTGTGGCGGCATCGCCATGGCCCGGTGCAAAGCGGCGAAAAAGATCGAATCGGGATCGCGCCGCCAAGCGATCAAATGGGTGTCGATGCGTTGCAGCAGATCGGCGTTGCGGCCGTTGCCGGTGGCGAAGTAAAGATTCGATGGCAGAAACACGATAGGCGTTTCCTGCAAGTGGTATTTGTCGCCATTGCGCGCGGCAAAGAAGCTGTTGGTCACCACCGCGTCGGCCTCTCCCGCCACCACAGCGGCATAACCTTGATCCAGCGAACTGACCGGTACCGCTTGCCAGCCATGCTGGCTGCTGGCCATCAACTGGGTAAAGAAACTTTGCTGAATGCCGCCTTGCAGAATCGCCACCCGCTTGCCGGCGAGGTCGGCAATCGACTGCACATTCAATTCCGGCCGGCAATAGACCTGCGACCAACTGTTCGCCGCCGAGATTTTATGAAAATCGAAGCGCTGCGCCCGCTCGACCGAGAAGGCCACATCCGGCATCAGATCGAGCTGGCCGCGCTACAGTTGCGCCAGACAATCCGCCCATTGGCAGGCAACATAGTTCACCCGCCAGCCCTCCGCCCGCGCCATGGCATCCAGCAATTCAACAAACAAGCCACTCGGGCGGCCGTTTTCATCGGTGTAAACCTTGGGCGCGTTTTCGTACAGGCCGACGCTGACACCGCGTCTCTCGCCTTGCCCGCCCAGCCATTGCCAGACGGCCATGGTCAGCGCCAGAAGCGTGAAGATGAGGAACCAGACAGGTGCGCGTTTCATGACCGGGGACAGGCTTGTTTCGAAGGTTTTTCGACTGCCGAATAGTACGTTACTCCTGTAACCGATTCTTTACCCAAGGCGCCCCCTTCGCTACAACAGCCCGCCCCGAGCGCATCGAAGGGACTTTTCAAATTCTTAACCCGCCTTATTGCCGCCTTGCGCGGTGATATGTTGAGGGGGTTGTGAATTTTTTAACGACGATTTAATCGGCCCTGGCAGGGTCGACTTTCACGCTCGACAAACAACGCCCGACAGCATGAAAGTACTTCAGGGGATTGCAAGGGGGTTGCAGGCAATAAACCATGCACGCCCACAGACCAACTACCCAAACCCGCTTTACGGGTTGGGCGATTGGGTTGAACACCATACGGGGATAGAGAAGTAATCGGTCCGCGGCCAAAAATCGCGCCGAGGAAACATGGCGGGGTGCGCCATGTGCACCATTTCACGTTCATTGTTGCGCTTGGCGCACTCCACAGAATCAATGCGTTGCATCGTGCAAGTGTGCGAGTGCGCCAGTTGAGAGCCGTGTTCAGGTCAATATTCAGCGCCGGTCCGGACTTGCACCGGGGCCGCCAACCGGCCCGGGCGGGTTTTCCCAGTTAGTTCCCGGGCCGCCGGCCGGACCAGGAGGATTGTCGTCGCGGTCGAACCAGCAGTAGTCGCGGTGAATACCGCGCTTGTTGCAATAAGCATGCTGCTTGACCGCGTTCCAGTTCACAAACAGCGCCCAATCCGCCGGACCTAGCTGCGCTCTCAGCCAGCCGGTATGACGATGTCGAATGTCCGGACTGGCACCTTTGCCTCCGCGTGGACCAGGCGGATTTTCCCAGTTGGTGCCGGGTCCGCCACGCGGGCCGGGCGGATTGTCATCGCGGTCGCGGGCATGTCGATTCGGGCTGGCACCGGGGCCGCCGGCCGGTCCGGGTGGATTTTCCCAGTTGGTGCCAGGTCCGCCACGCGGGCCAGGCGGATTGTCATCGCGGTCGCGCGGATGTCGATTCGGACTGGCGCCGGGGCCGCCGGCCGGTCCGGGTGGATTTTCCCAGTTGGTGCCGGGTCCGCCACGCGGGCCGGGCGGATTGTCATCGCGGTCGCGGGCGATAGCGCAAGACGAGGTGGACAAAACCAACAAGGCCATGGCGATCCAATATTTCTTGCCGACTTTCATCATTTTCTCCTTCAATCATCTAACGCCCGATCGGCGCATCGACTCAAACTATTGCTTAACCTATTGCTTACCCGTTACCTAAGTGTGGTTTGACTGCCAGCATTTGCAAGCCAAATACACGCCATTTGCACGCGCCAAGCCGGACAAGCCGGAACCAGACAGGTTAGACAAACCCTCGGCATTGCTCATGGGCAGGGTGGATAAGCGCAGCGCATCCACCATCGTGGCCGCAAAAGGTGGATGCGCTGCGCTTGTCCACCCTACGATTCTGCTCAGGAAATGAGAAGGCTTAAGACGTATTAGATTAAAAAAAGCCATCGCCGCACCGCGCCTTGCCCGACCGGTAGGCGAAGATACCCGCCAACAATCAGCCAGCCGTTGATTTTCTGCGGCATCCCTTCAGGCCCGATCTACCGCTTCGCGGATGCGCCGGATGGTGTCCTCGACGGGCGCTTTTTTTGAAACATCCAGGCCAAAACTACGCGCGATTTCATTCACCCGAGCCGGATTCATCGGCACCCCACCGGCGTCGATTGCATCCAGTAGCGCCCTGGCGCGCCGCAACTCCAGCGGTACGGCGACGCATGGACGAAACAACTGTGTCAGCCAACTCGGCATCTCGAACGCCACACCATCCTCGCAAAAATCAAACAAAGAGATGCATTGTAAATAAGCCACTCGACGAGAACAGCCTGTCAGACTTCGATATCGGAACAGAAATCACATTGGCATGCGCCCTCCACCTTTCATGAATTCACGCATCTCCATCATCAGCCTGGCCTGGTTTGCCTTCTTGCTGATCGCCATCACCTCTGGCGCGCTGCGCGAATGGCTGCTGACCCCTGAATTTGGCGAACACCGCGCGCACCAGATCGGCACTGTTTTCGTTTGCATACTAATTTCAGCCGTCATCGTCGCCGCCATCCGCCGTCTGCGCCCGACCCCCGGCCAGGCGCTCGGCATTGGCACGGCCTGGATGCTGATGACCATGGCCTTCGAGTTCGGCGTTTTCCATTTCATCGTCGGCCACCCGATGTCTGTGCTGCTGGCCGACTACAACCTTGCGGCGGGCCGATGGTGGCCATTGGTGCCGCTGACGCAATTGCTGACGCCCTGGGTTGCGGCCAGATTGATTGCAAAATCAGCCGCGCGACGCAATGACGAATCCGCTTTGGCGAACTTGCCAATCGAAAAGCCAACCGCCGACAGACCTCGTCGAGCCGAAAAATCACGCTTGCCCGACGAATTCCGCCGCGCCATCAGCCGGGAAGAAATCGCCGACTTGCCGATTAAGCGTTATGAGGGAGACGTTATCGTAGTGAATAGCGCCGGGTTGCTGGCAGAAGCGATGCTCGACATCCGCCAGGAAGCCGTCCTTGGTTTCGATACCGAGACGCGGCCGGCATTCAAAAAAGGCGAAAGCTATCTTCCCTGCCTGGCCCAAATTGCGACTGCCCGCGCGGTCTATCTGCTGCAATTGGAACAACTGGATTGCGCCCGAAACATGACCGAGATTCTCTCCAACCCGCGCATCATCAAGACCGGCGTGGCGATAAACGCTGACATCGGACAACTGCAACGCCTGTTTTCATTTGAGCCGATGGCGGTGGTGGATATCGGCCAAGTGGCGAAGCGGCACGGCAATACGCAGAGCGGGTTGCGCAATATGACCGCGTTGTTCCTTGGCTGGCGCATGGCGAAAGGTGCGCGCACCACCAACTGGGCTGCGGCAGAATTAACCGCCGCGCAAATCGGCTATGCCGCCACCGATGCCTGGGCCAGCCGCGAACTGTATCTGCGATTTCAGCAATTGGGCTTGCTGACGGCAACCGAAGACTCCGCGCGGCAAGCGACATAATCTCTTGCGTCTCAAGCCTTCACACTTTCCGAGCAGAATCGCAGGGTGGATGCGCTGAGCTTATTCACCCTGCACTTGAACAAGGCCGAGAGTTTGTAATACCCCACATCGCCAGCCCTGACGACGGCCGGGTCTCGAACCAAAGTCCGACAGGTTCCTAGGAGGCTGTCGGACTTTGGTCGTCGATAGCGAAAATCGACCCCGCCGAGGCCGTTTTTTGCCGGATTCGCCGCAGCATGGTTGTTCCATGGTGCAA